>ENA-ORTB01002059-ORTB01002059.1-human-gut-metagenome-genome-assembly--contig:-NODE-2059-length-19870-cov-5.558062_pt1 | contig 19870 bp, 22 predicted proteins | sample MGYA00241905_ERZ509174 | MGnify/ENA primary metagenome ERZ509174 (study PRJEB26280, sample SAMEA2338851) | human gut metagenome | biome: human gut; feature: human-associated habitat; material: faeces... | reverse complement strand
AAACGATTTTTCTTACTGGATCGGAACAGTGTTCAGTTTGATTTTACAATCGGCGCTCATTTATATATTTTAGAGTGTCATCCCTACTATATCAAAGAATTAACTAACATTAAGTTCTAATCTCAATAAACAGTCGATACAATGCGTACGCTGTTCCATACCTCTTCCATGGCTGGTTTGCTTAAAGTAATTATGATATACTAGTACGTTAGTATTAGCTACATTACTCTTATTTGTTACTCAATTTACTAGTCTTATTATTTATGCGATTTCTTAGCAATGCGTCTACACAAGAATGCGAGGAAATATAGTTGAACAATTTCTACAGTATGGCTGACACTACGCTCACTTTAAAAGAGCTGACCAAGCTGATCTGGAAGAATCTGCTGCTGATCGTTATCGTCACAGCCTTGTTTGGTGGCCTGGCTTACGGGACCGCCAACTACTTGCTTCCAGCCAGATACACCGCCAGCATGGATTTCGTGGCCAAGGGCAAAATCACGCAAGGCGGCTTTACCAAGTGGCAGGCCAGAAGCCAAAACGAGCAGGCAGCTAACGGTTTTCAAAATATTGCCATCAGCCCTGGCGTCATCGATCATACCACCAATGAAATTGACAACGTTTCGCCAGCGGCTCTGCGCGAGAACATTACCGTCTGTTCCACGCCCCGATCCAACACTTATACCTTGACTGTCACTAGTTCTTCGCCTGAAAAGGCCAAAAAGAAGCTTAAGGTTGTAGCCAAAAACTTCAAGAAAGAATTCAAACTTGAATACAAACAGGGCCGCAAGGCTATGCCAACCAAAGAGATGAGGCGCATGTACTTAAAGCCAATCCTGCCAACTGTCCTGGTCAAGTCCATCAAGTTCAAAGATAAGACCAGAGTAGTGAAGAGCTACCCGAATGTCAAGTTTGCAGCAGCAATCGGCACAGCAACTGGCTTCTTGCTAGCAACTTGGGGATCAATTTACTGGCGCCTGCGCAGAAGTTACCGATAAGGAGGTTAGCGTGAAGTCTATCAAATCAGCCGGTGACCGCTTTTTCGCGGTCATGGCCTATATCATCGTCATTCTGTCAATCATGTCTACAACAGTCATGTGGAACTATTTAAAGGGAGCTTTTATCCCCATCGGGACTTACCGCTACTTATTACTAGCAATTAGCCTTCTTTTGGTTTTGGTAACTAACTCTTATAACTTCAAGGATCTGTCCTTTATCACCTTGATAATCTGTTACTTGCTGGTTTTCATCTTCTTCTCACAAATTAATCCTTTCAAGTACTTCTCAAATCTCTGCATGCCATTAACGGCATCGCTTTTGATTGTCTTCGTCTACTACCAGCATGGCAAGGGAAATCTGCTGTTAGCTAGCTATGCCAATATCGTCTTAATCGTAGCTGGCGTATCACTCTTCTTCTACTTCTTTGGCAGCATTCTGGGCCTGCGGATCGGAGCAATTGATACCAACTATTACTGGGCTGACACCCCCCACTTCACGACTAGCTACTGCTACCTTTACTTCCACCAGCCACTTCAAGACCAAATATACTTGGGCCATCACGTAATCAGAAATACAGGGATCTTTACTGAAGCTCCGGGCTACACCCTCTTCCTTTTGGATGGCTTGATCATCGAGCTTTTTGTTAAAAAGTCCAAGACCTTCTGGCGGATTGGCCTTATCCTGGTTACTTTACTGACAACCTTATCCGCAACCGCAATCCTGCTCGGGGCTTTGGCAGTCTTGATTTCCTTCTTACAATACTTGCAAGCGCAAGGAAAGCTCAACTTGAAGATCGTCATTCCCGTCTTCCTGCTCTTGCTGGTCTTAGGAGTTATCGTTATCCGAATCAGAAAATCCGGTGGTTCGTCTTACTCAGTCAGAGTTGATGACCTGCGCATCGGCTTGACTCTCTGGAGCCAAAATCCGGTCTTCGGGGTAGGCTTTGGCAATGAAGGGGCCTTGATCAAGATGTTTGCCTTCCACCGGGCCAACAACGGTCTGAGCATGGGACTGACCACCTTGATGGCTACTGGCGGGCTCTACCTGGCTCTTTACTTCCTGGTGCCATTCTTTACCACCCTCTTTGCTCCAAGTCGCCGCTACCTGTTACCAATCAGTATTTTATTGCTGCTGGAAATCATCATCTCCAACATTTCCACTAACCCAGTCTACTTAATGGCCATGGCTCTTCTCTGGTATGCCGTTTTAAACGATATTAGAGAGCAGGGAGCTTTTGCTGGGACTAACTACTATACCAGCCTGTACTTTTAGGGCTGCAAAAAGGATTTTTAGACATTAAAAGAGCATTCCGCTGGGAATGCTCTTTTACTTTACCGATTTACTTCTTATCGTGGTCCGGATCAGTGTCCAAATCATCGTGAGACAACTTGCTTTCTTCAGTTACCTCGTTTGCGTCATACAGATCATGCTTAATCTTGGATGAGCTGATCTCAGGGGTTCTTGGCAGGTAAACAACGTTGACGCCTTCTTCTTTCAAGAAGTCGAACTTGCCCTTCCAGTCATCCCCCATGACAAAAGTGTCAATGTGGTATTCGTGCATGTCGCTGCGCTTTTGGTCCCAGTCATTTTCAGGGATGACCAGGTCAACGTAGCGGATGGCTTCCAGTAGCTGCTTGCGCTGTTCATATGAGAAGTAGGTCTTCTTGTGCTTGGAATTCCAGTTGAACTCATCAGTAGATAAGGCAACGATCAAATAATCGCCCTGGGCCTTGGCTCTTCTAAGCAGGTTGATGTGGCCGTAGTGCAGCAGGTCAAATGTTCCATAAGTAATTACGCGTTTCATAACTGCTCCTTGTCCCCCTATTTTAGGTATTCCTTGTAAGACTTGTCGGGATCAAAGATGACTGAACCATGGATTGATCCGCCTCTGACAAAGATGTTCCACTTGCCGTACTGCTTAGTCAGCAAAGGATCGTAATCCTTTGGGATCGGCAGGCTGAGCAGCTCAAACGGCACTCTGACAGGATTGGCCACATACTCGCGCTTCCAGCAGCACTTTTCTGTCTCCAACATGACCATCATGACCTCTTGTGTAGCTTGGTCATCATACTTGGTGATTTCCTTGGCAAAGCGGTCGTAATAAATGTTTCGCCCACCGCTCTTTTTCTTTTCAAAAAAGAACTTGGTATAAAGCAAAAATTGCTTTAGTCCAGACAGATTCTTGTTCGGATATCCGTTGCAGTAGTTGTAAAATTGCCGAGCCCGGTGTTTGAGCTGGTTGACGCTTTTGACAAAAGCTTGCCGCTCTTTCGGATCATCTGGCACATTGTCCAATGGGAAGATATCGATAAAAATCCCCTGGTTGAACTGGTAGTGAAAGTACTCCTCAGACTTTAAGATTGCAGTGGTAGCCGAATTACGCAACTGTGCATGCCCTCGTATAGATCCTGTATCCGTTTCTTCAGTCTGAAAAAAATAGGGTTCCGTAAATTCTTGACTGGCAACTTCGCAGAGGCGTTCAAAGTCCTTCCTGTACATCATCAAATCGATATCATCATCCCAAGGAATATAGCCCTGGTGACGAACAGCGCCTAAGAGAGAACCACCGGACAGATACCAGGGAATATCATATTTCTGGCAGACTCGGTCCAGCTGGTCCAGAAGATCCAGTTCCACGGCCCAGACCTTCTTCATCTCCGGGCTGACTGTATAGTCGTTTCTGACTTCTTCTTTAAAAAAATCTTCTGAGAGCTTGAGCTTAATATTGTCCATTTTCTTTTCTAAAATCTCCCTTATCCCCTGCCCAAAATCTTCTTAAGCAGGCCAACAGAATCATCCTTCATGATAAATAAGGTCGCCAGGTAAGTACCCGCGCCTAAAACAAATTGGATGCCCAGCTTGATGATGCCAGGATTGCCAAATGGATTCAAGGCCAGGATGACCAGCATCATCAGAGTTCCGGCAATCAGCTTCTTCCAGATCACCTTGCCAATATAAACCAGCTCTAAGTAGCCATTGTCATGGCAAAGGTAAAGCAGGCTGATTGTCAATTCCGCGATGATTGAGGCAAAAGTTGCCCCGGCACTGGCAAAGCGTGGAATCAAGAACAGGTTCAAGACAAAGTTGATGACTGCCCCGATGATAATGTAAACCGCGCTCTGCTTCCGCAGGCCAGCCGGGTTGTAGTATTGCGAACCCAGACAGTTGGAAATCCCGATGATCACGATCTGCGGGCTGAACAAACGGAGCAAAAGTGCCACCTTATCCCAGCCGTGACCGAAGAAGACCGGCACAAAGGTATCCGCAATTCCGAGCAGGCCAAAGCCGATCCCCACTCCGATGAAAAGGATATAATTTATGGATCCTTGGATCCGCTGCTTGATTTCCTTCTCATTCTTCTTGGCAAACAAGTATGAAATTCTGGCCCCCAGGACATTGTTGACGGCGGTAAAGGTCACCGCCTTGGTCAAATTGATGATCTTGGTTGCCTGCTCATAGTAGGCATTTTCCGCGTTGTTCTGGGTCATGAAGCCGATCAAGGTCTTGTCCATATAAGTATAGATGGAGGTGGCAATGGTCGGAATAAAGTAGATCAGAGTTTCATGGAAGTGCCGTTTCAAGTTGACCAGTTTGATTGGAACTTTTACGACGAACTTATGCAGTTCCAGCCACATAGACATGGTCCCCAGCAAGGTCGTCCCCGTCATAATGAAGACGTAAAGGTTGGTATCCTTAGGGCTCTTGACAAAGAGCAGGATCAAGATAACCCCAGCCACCTTGACCAGGGCGTTCTTGGTCACCGTGTACTGGAATTGCTCCAAGCCGTCAAAGAACCAGGAGATGTCCAGCATAGTGTTGAACAGGTTCAAGGTCAAGATAAGGAACATAACCCGGTAGTGGCTTTGAAAGCCTAGGTAAATTCCCCATAACAGCAGCATGGCCAGGGAGGTAAAAACACTCAGCAGCTCAATTTCCCAAAAAATCTGGCTCCGCTTTTTAACATCGTTGCGGTTGCGGGCAATTTCCCGCATCCCATATGAAACCGTCCCCAGGGCCGCGACCAGGGAAAAGTAGGTCTGAATTGAGGAAGTCCAGCTGTAGGCCCCAATCCCATCAGTCCCGATTACTCTGGAAACGTAAGGTGCCGTAACTAATGGTGTAATTATAGATAAGACCTGATATAAGGTACTAATGAATATGTTTTTCTTAATGCTCGGATTATTCATTTACGCTCTCAATCTAATAAAAGCTACTGTCGAACAGTAATACCATACAAATTAAGCTGCCACTGTGACAATTACCATACGGTCTTACTATTTTTAATACCTTTAACAAGATTTTTTCGTCATCAGGATAGTAGCTAGGGCTATATCTTAACCAAGCCTTTTTTACTTTTCCAAAGCTTTAACTGCTTTTTTCAAAGCAACCTTGGTGAAGTCGCCTCTTCTGAGCTTTTTAGCTACTTCTCTCGCATTGATCGCGAAGTGTTCGTATTCTTCTTTTGTCACTTTATTCAGGACTTTTGGCAGATCATTCAAGGAGTCAATAGTTAGTCCGAGATTGTTATCAATGATGAAGCTAGCTTCAGCTGCTTGGCTCCAAATGATAACTGGCAAAGCTGAAGCGAGATACAGTGACAGTTTATGAGGATTGTTATATCGTAGGTAATTGCCAAAGGCGCCATCACAAGTCTCAATGCTACTACCGTCCCAAATTAATCCAAAGCCTGAATTTAATTGATTTGGAATCTCATCAGCTGGAAAAGCGCCATGATACTCAACATTTTTGTAAGCATCTAGAGTAAAATTTAACCCATAAAGATTAAATTTTGCATCTATCTTTCCAATATCTTTCAAATATTGTGTCTTACTTACATCCAGATTACCAGCAACTGAAACGGATCTCTCAAATTTAGCATGGTTAATTTCACCATTTGGAATCAAATAGTCAAATATTTTTAGCGTAACCAATTTCTTTGGGTCAACACCACGATCCTCAAAAAATTTTTTCATGGAATCGTTGTGAACGATCAAGCAATCAGCATACTTAAGCATCTGGTTGAAATCTTCCTCAAAAAATTTACGATAGTAAAACTTTCTCAATTCTTCAACGTCATGTACCAAATAAATAAACTTAACGTTCTTTTTATTCTTAAGTTTAGCTAAGGTTTCCTCACGTCGCAATTGAGAGTTCTGCGACGGTGCTTGAAAAAGTACAATAGAGTTTGGCTCAATCTGCTTGTAAAGTTGGGGCCAGGCAAAATAGTAATGTAACTGTCGGCGTACTCGAGATATGATATCCATCTTTTCAGAACATACTCGGACCAATCTTAGACTTTCAAACCCTGCAGCTGCAGCAATTTGGTTGATATCTGATGGTGCCTTGCCAGAAGCCGTTTCATCGGAACTGTAGACATCAAAAATCTGATACTTTTTCATTAGTACTTTTCTTCCTCTAAACTAAAATAAAAATGAATAGATACTTTGCTTACCGTGCTGACATTTGCGTTTTGTACCCGAAATAGTCCATCCATACAAGTCTATGCCCGAGTTACGAATAATTATGAGTTATATAATTCGATAAAGGCGGTAACTGTATCCGTAATATCCATCTTCTTCCGTGACAAAATATCATAATTATCACAGTGCCCCAATTTCAAGTCAGTAATTACCTGCCGACACCAAGCCGGCAAACTTTCTTCGTCTATTGGCAAAAAGTCTACATTATCAGTCATTTTTGCTTCGCAAGTGATTTGGTCCGAAAAGATCACTGGAACTCCCGCAGCCTGAGCTTCTACTCCAACAATTGGCAGTCCCTCAAAATGCGATGGTAATAAAAAGACATCCATAGCTTGAAATAATTCGCTAGTGTTAGAACTTAATCCGTAAAAAATAACTTGTTTATCTAACCCTAGTTCATGTACTTGCTGACGGCAAACGTCTGCGAGATCCCCTTTTCCAACCAAAAGTAACCGAGCTTTAGGATCCTGCGCGTAAACTTGAGCAAAAATTTGTATTAGGTATTGATGATTCTTTTGATATGCAAATCGACCAATATGCCCTAAAACGTGCTTCCCTGACAGGCCAAGTTTATTTCGCACGTTCTTTCTGACAACAGAATCATAGCGAAAAGCAGCTAGGTCTACTCCATTCATAATTTTAATAATTTGTGACTTAGGCACACTCGGGAACATCCAATCTGAGGCCAAATCAGAAACTGATACATAACGGTCCGCTAACTTTACTAATCTGCCCCGAAAACTCTTATGAACAAATCGCTTGAGCTGACGATGTTCTCCATCCACCTCGCTCGCATGCGAGTGCAGAATTATTTTGGCTCCGCTGTCAGCCTTGTAAGCGGCCAATGCCGTAACGTACAATTTGTTAGCCACATCGCCATGAATATGAATGTAATCATAGTTTCCATTCTTTACCACTTTTTGTAAATTTTCGTAGTACTTAAACTGCTTACGAATTTTATTACCAGGATAACCAATGTAATAAACCTGCGTCCCCAGCTGGTTTAAATAGGAAATATTGTCCTGCGATTCAAATGGTTCAAGACAGGCTAGATCGATCTGATAGTTAGCAGGCTTATTTTCAATTACCCGTTTGATTAAGGAATATACCCCACTATAACCATTGTCATCAACATTGACTTCTAGAATTCTTTTAGTCATTCTTTTCCTCAACATACTCAATTTTCGGTCTGAAAAAGATCCCTTGAATCGAAGCACTTAAAATCACGCCAAGCTTCTTCAACTTATGTGGATTGTTAGTAAAAATAACCCGCAACATGTGGTAATTGACTTTAGCAAATTGCCGCAGTCTCCCCTTCATACCATTCTCTCTGGCAATAACACACTCATTTCGGTAAGCAAACTTATAGCGTCCAATACGATCCCCCCGCTCTTTAGCAATATTTGATCCATTGTTGTCCTTTGTCTTGTGAATGACCTGACTCTTACCGACTACATAGCACGGATACTTTTTGGACAACCTGTTGGAATATTCTACATCATCTCCCCAAATGAAGAAATCTTTGATTGGTAAGCCAAGTTCCTTAACAGTTGCAGATTTGACAAAAAAGGAAACAAAAGTTGAATAATATGTTCTTACTAAACCGTCAGATAAATATTCTAGATCGCTAGTCCAATCTTTAATCAGTTTTTGCCGATTCATCACACACGGTTGTCCATCAATCCAAAAGACAGCACTGGATAAGTAGCCGTAATTTCCTTTGAGCAGGTGGTCAGCTCGAAGCAATTCTTCTAACGCATTCTTTTTTACAATCGCATCATCATCCATTATCCAGATATACTTGTAACCAGCTTCATAGGCTTGCCGCATTCCGAAATTAAATCCTCCAGCACCGCCCAGATTATTGCCTGTATTAAAATAGACAATTTTGTTTTGAGCAATGTAATCAGTAATATATTCTTTAGTGCCATCTGTGCTTGCATTGTCGACAACTAACACGTCAGCTTCCGGTAAGCTCTGTGACAGTAACGCATCGATAGCTTCTTTAAGTAATTTTTTCCGATTATAAGTTACAACAACGGCAGCAACAGATTTCAAATTTACTAAATCCTTTCACTAATTATTAGTATTTTCTACGGGTCGTTTTTCTGACTTGATAAACAACCTTCACCTTAGAATAGGAGAATCAAAGTGATATATATATCACTTTATTAACGCCCACTTTACAAACTAGCTTATAACAAGCACTGGATACGAATTGTGTCAGATCAGCTATCTACCCAAACCGCTGTATACATGGCCGCGATAACTAACACGCACGATTACTTACCGAATTCCTCACTAACAGCTTCCAAAGCAGCCGCGATGACCTGGTCCATGTTGTAGTACTTGTACTGACCCAGGCGGCCGCCGAAGATGACCTTGGCATCTTCTTTGTCAGCCATTTCCTTGTACTGAGCGTACAAGTCGTTGTTTCTGTCATTGTTGACCGGGTAGTAAGGTTCATCGCCCTTGTGCCAGTCAGCTGGATATTCCCGGGTAATGATGGTCTTGTCCGGGTCCCCCTTGCCAAATTCGAAGTGCTTGTGTTCAATGACGCGGGTATAAGGCGTTTCTGCGTCGGTGTAGTTGATCACCGCATTGCCTTGGTAGTTACCCACGTTCTTTTCTTCAGTTTCAAAACGGAGAGACCGGTACTCCAGTTCACCCAGCTTGTAGTCAAAGAATTCATCGATCGGGCCAGTGTAAACTACCCTGTCGAACTTTTGCAGGTACTCGTCCTTCTTGGCAAAAAAGTCAGTGTCCAGTTCAACCGTGATCTTGTCATCCTTGAGCATGTTTTCCACCAGCTTGGTGTAGCCGCCCTTAGGAATCCCCTGGTAGTCGTCGTTAAAGTAGTTGTTGTCGTAAATCAAACGAACTGGCACCCGCTTGATGATGAAGGCTGGCAGTTCAGTTGCCTTTCTGCCCCACTGCTTTTCCGTGTAGCCCTTGATCAGCTTTTCATAAATGTCGCGGCCGATCAAAGAAATAGCTTGTTCTTCCAGGTTTTGCGGGGTCTTGCCCGCCATTTCAGCCCGCTGCTCGTTGATCTTGTCTATGGCTTCTTGCGGCGTCCGGACACCCCACATTTGAGTAAAGGTGTTCATGTTGAAAGGCAGGTTGTACATCTTGCCCTTGTAATTAGCTACCGGGCTGTTGGTGTAGCGGTTAAATTCCGCGAACTGCTGGACATATTCCCAGACTTCCTTGTTGGAAGTGTGGAAGATGTGGGCTCCATACTGGTGGACCTGGATGCCGTCAATTTCCTTAGTGTAGATATTGCCGGCGATGTGGTCACGCTTTTCAATCACCGTAACTTCGTGGCCCCGCTTGGCTGCTTCGCGGGCAAAGACAGCACCGAAAAGACCTGCACCAACTACTAAATACTTGCTCATACTTGTTTTGCTCCTTTTATTTAAAAGTGGGTCTGCTTCTTGCCAATGCCAAGCTTGCGCTTGATCAGGTTGTAGCCCTTCTTGATTACCGCTTCACCGCCGATTTGCCCCCAAGGCATTTCAACGAAGTCCTGCTTGGTCGTGTAGAGCCAAACATCCAGCAGTCTTTCGGAAATGTAGCCATAGACCCGCTGGTCCTGGACAGAGTAGCCGGAAATATCGATTTGCCCTTCCAGCTTGCTCAAAACGCCAAAAACAAACTCACAATAAGACTCAAAGGCTGGCCGTTTCATGACAAACATATTGAACATGTGGGCACTGCGCCGCTTCATCATCATGTCAAAAGCCGGCAGATAGTCTGGATAGGCATCCGCGATAATGTCACGGGTCTTGTCCAGAGGCTCTGCCGGATGGGCATGAATGTAGTGGTCATAGTTGCTTTCGATGTAATAATTCCGCTTCTTCGGCACGATCACGTCGTGGTCAGCCAAAAAATGCTCGTAGTCGGCTCCTTTAGCCACGTGATCCAGGTTATGAGGCTTGGATACATAAAAATAGCGGCGGTAATGCACCAGGCCAATTGCGTCAACGTCTTTCAAGTTCTTCCAGGCCCAGTAAACTCCGGTTAGTTCAGAGTAATAAGGATTCCTGGCAGAGATGTTGTCTCCTTCGTCATCGCGTTGGTAGGCAACACCTGCTTTGTAGTTCTTAACCGCCCCGACCAAGACCGGCAGATAGACAGAGTCGTCCGGCATCGGGAACTGCTTGTGGGCCGCGACTAATACTTTAATTTTCACTAAGTTTCCCCCTATTTTAGTAAGCCCCTTCTTTTTTGAAGATGCTGAAGATTGTCTGGAAGAAAATTTTTACGTCATAGGTAAAAGAGATATTGTCGATGTATTCCAGCTCAACGTCGCAGCGCTCCGGGTAGCTGATATTGCTCCGGCCCGTTGCCTGCCAAAGTCCCATGGCCCCAGGTCTGACTGAAAGGAACTTATCCTTGCGGTTGCCATATTCAGCCAATTCTTTTTCAACCACCGGGCGGGGGCCGATGATGCTCATATCACCTTTAAGGATATTAACGAACTGCGGCAACTCATCAACTGAGGTCCGCCGCATCCAGCGGCCAATCGGCGTGATTCGCGGATCTTCATCAGCCAGCAGCTTATAGTCGTTGGCCACGTACTTTTGGTAAAGTTCTGGATCGCTTTTGAGAATTTCCTCAGCGTTCATCTTCATTGACCTGAATTTGTACATTTTAAAAGACTTGCCGCCTTTGCCAATCCGTTCTTGAGCAAAGAAGGCGGATCCGCCATCCCGGCTCTTGATCAGCAGTGACAAAACTAAGAAGACTGGTGAAAAGACGATTAAGGCCAGCAAACTGCCGACAATATCTAAGAATCTTTTCACGTACCGATATGCTCCCAGCCTAGTCTCTCCATCAAAACCATTGTTATCTGTCATTATCTTCGAGCTCGACATATTAAAACCCTTTTATTATATTATCATTTCGCTATTATCATAATATAGCAACAGTACACACAATTTTAATCAACAGTATACCATCTTTGTTTGCTTATTCCAAAACTTGCTTAAGCGTTTTTGGCCTTTTTACTTAATTTCAATAATTGACCAGCTATTTTATCGATGATCGCCTTATCTACTTCAGCATCAAATTTCCTGGAAAAAAGGTGGGCCCTGCCGGCGGGCAGCCAGCAAAGTCTCATAATCCTTCTCCCGCCAAACGTAAGGACTTCCGTCCCACCAATTAATATAGCGGAGGTTGCCTTGGAATTCTTCAGGCCGGTCGTGAACCGGCCGGTCATAGTAGATTCTGTCTTTGAATTCCGGATAGATGTTCAGCATTGTTGGCACCAGCAGCTCATCGACCAGGAAGCCCCGGGCAAACATCGTTCTGATCCGGTCATCTTCCCGCAGCAAGACCTGGACCAGGTCATTTTCCAAACTGACCCACTGGGAACCAAAGGCCAGTGTTCCAGCAAATTTCTTCCTTACTGGAAAGACCCGCTGCTCTGCCTTTTCGATTTTTCTAAAAAGCCGCATGGCCTTGTTTGGCTGCCGGAAGTTATGGGTGAAATGATATTTCTGCACCCGGGCCAATAACTGTGCCCCATTTTCCTGGGAACTGTAAGGGAAATTTTGACTGCCTGCGCCTGGGTTAAAACTGTGCCCCGCTTGCCTGGGAACTGTAAGGGAAATTTTGACTGCCTGCGCCTGGGTTAAAACTGTACCCCGCTTGCCTGGGAACTGTAGGTAATAAATTCCTTGCCAGGATGAGCGGAAAAAAAGGCATGAATCTCATCCTGATTAGCCAGCGGCAAGTCCAAGCCAGACAGTAGATGGTAATAGGCATATTTGCCTGGAGCTGCTGCTTGGAAAAGCCGCATTTCGGCTTCAATCTGCGAATAACTACCCCAGTCGATGACCAGGGGCGAGACACTGAAAAGCGTGGCGTAGTTCAGCTGAAAGTCACGCGGATAGCCCACGCTTTTTCTGTCGACCAAGAGATAAATATCGTTACGGCTGTCATCAAGCAGAGTCAGCAAGGTCTGCAACTGACCCGGGTTGCGGTTGGCGATGATTAAGTAGGCATGTTTCTGCATTTTTTCACTTTTCAATAACACACTTAAACTTCCCACTTACAAAAGTGGGAAGTTTAAGTTAGTAATTAATAGCCGGTACTGTTGTTTTGATCATTGCCGGCTGAGTAGCCGCCAGTAGTGCCGGAATCAGCGCCATTGCCGGCTGCTGCCCCATTATCGCTTGGGCTAGCGGTGTTACCAGCCCCGCCGGTAGTATCGCTGTCAGTTGTCGTGCTGCTTGAGCTCGAACTGCTGCTTGTTGACGTATCGATTGAATCAGTGCTTACCGTCTTTGTCTTGAGGCCCAGGGTCTTTCTGATCAAGTTGCTGATTCTCTGCCGTTCAGAAACAGAAACCTTCTGGTAGGAAACCCCGTCTTGCATGTAGCTAGTGCCGTGAGTGTAGTCAGTCTTCAAGTCCTTCGTGGCTGCCAGGTAGCGCTTCGCCATAGAAGTCATGTCACTGAAAGTAAAGTCAGTTTGCACTTGCTTGGACAGGGAAGAAATGAAGCTGGAGTTCAGCAGAGTTGTCGCGCTTTCAGCCTTCTTCAAGAGAGCTGAAAGGACTTGCCGCTGCCGCTTTTGCCGGCCGTAGTCACCTTCTGGGTCATCATACCGCATCCGGGAATAAGCCAGTGCCTTGGCCCCATCCATGTGAGTCGTCTTCCCCTTGGTGAAAGTGTAGCCTTCATAACTAAAGGAAAGAATCGGAGCAATATCAACACCGCCGACCTTGTTAACGATGGTCTTCAAACCGCCCATGTTGATCAAGACATATGCGTTGATCGGGATATTGTAGTACTTCTTCAGAACCTTGGCTAATTCCTTAGCATTGCCGTAAGCGTAAGCCGCGTTCAACTTGGAAGGTGAATTTTCCGGGTAGTCTGGCAAGTTGACCTGCTGGTCTCTTTCAAAGCTGACCAAAGTTGTCTTCTTGGTCTTTGGGTTCAAGACCGCGACCATGATTGAGTCGGTCCGTCCCTTGTAGGTTCTGCCCAAGGCCCCAGTGTCCGTCCCCATCAAAAGAATTGCAATTGGCTTGGAGTTGCTGATAACAGAATTCTTGCTCCCGTTTTCCGCATTCCCCAGACCGCCAGACCTATAGGCAGTATCAGCCGCGTTCTTTACAGTATTGTACTCATAGAGGGCAAAGCCGCCGATCGCTACCAGAATGACCGCCATCACGCTCCAGAAGATCCGCATGGCCTTGTTGCGTTTCTTCCGCTTGCCGACTCTGGTATTTTTGTCCATATCATTATTCACAGTTTTCACCAGTATCCTATCTATATAATGATTATTATCTCCATTATAATTAAGATCTCGTTAATTTGATACCATGAATTAGATTTTTAGCTTTTTTTAAAAAGTAGACCCGGCTTGCAAACAGTAAATTTCCGCCATTTTCCGCCTATTCCTTCTTTATGTAATCATGTTAGAATGTCAAAGTTGTTTGTTCTAACACTAAAGTGATTTTGTAAAGAAGAGGAATTTCCGTGAAGAAAGCAATGCAAAAATTAACGGCCCTCCTGCTGGCCTCAGCCAGCTTCCTCGTGGCCAGCCCCGCCAAGGCCAGCAGCCTGGCTGACCGCAACTACCAGGGGCAAAAAGTTATCACCGTCAACCAGGAGCGGCCAACTTTTTCCAAAAAGGCCCTGTCGACTAAAAAGGGGGCCTAGCAGAGCTACCACAAGCTGGACTCTTTAAACCGGGCCGGGGAAGCCGATGCCCTGCTGAACAAGCGGCTCATGCCGGCCAAGGCCAGAAAGCCCCTTTACTGGAACCCAACCGCCTGGCACAACAAGAAGATCGCCGGCGGCTGGCTCTATAACCGCAGCCACCTGATCGGCTACCAACTGACCGGGCAAAACAATAACCCCAAGAACCTGATCACCGGGACCCGGCAATTAAACGACCCGGGCATGCTCAAGTACGAAAACCAGGTGGCCAGCTACATCAAATCCTCCAGCCGGCACTACATCCGCTACCGGGTCAAGCCAATCTTCCGCGGCCGGGAGCTCCTGGCCCGCGGGGTTGAGATGGAGGCCCAGTCCACTGGCTCTAACGCTGTCCGCTTCCACGTCTACATCTTCAATGTCCAGGACGGCGTCAAGCTCAACTATTCAAACGGTACCAGTGTGGTTACCGGCGCGGCGAAAAAGTTTGCCAGTAGTTAAAAAGGCCGCTGCTAAAAAATCCACATCTTCTAAAAAGAAGATCAAGACTTCTACCACCGGCCGGATCGTCGGCAACCGCCGGTCCAAGATCTACCACGTTCCAGGCCAGGCCGGCTACCACATGAATTCAGCCAACGCGGTCTACTTCCGCACCGAAACTGAAGCCAAAAGAGCCGGCTACCGCCGGGCACCGCGCTAAAGCATATTTCTTGTATTTTTGCAAGTGCCTGTGTAATATTGACAGTAGGAAAAGGCAAGAGAGATGGACCTACCTTTTCCTGTAAAGGTTTTATATCATGCTCTTTTCTTATTGCATTTTTACACACATACTCTTTCATCTTATTTGTACATGGTACAATATGTTGGCATATCGGGCGACTCATTTCAAACACTTCTAACATCTTTCGCATTTTTACCGATTCCTTTCTATTCATAAAATGTATCGAAGCCATATGCCATCACCTTTTACATCAAAGAGGAGTCCCAACCGCGGGTTGGGGCTCCTTTTTTGCTCTATTCAGCTTTCTTCTTGCTCGTTTCTTCTTGCTCGTTTTCTTCTTTTCCGTCTTCATCTTCTTCACCGGCAGCGGGCTCTCTTCCAGCTTGTTCAAACTGATCTGCCGAAGCAGCTTCTTGAAGTGGGCTTAGCTGCCGATTTTTTCTATTTGCCCCCGGTTCCCCTTGAACCAGTAAACGCCACTAGCGTCTGCAAAGAGGCAGACCATATCAGAACCCGCGTAAGCGCCGGTCAAACTTCCTTCCGTCCCACCAATCGCCACTTTTTTCCGGTAAAAATAGCGCGGCTTGACCCCGCCAACCGGGAAATAGCTAGGCAAGCTGTTTAAAGTATCCGGCCGTTAGCTGCTACCGCCAAAACCAGCAGGTCACTCACTGCCTGCCCGGTCTGGTTGTCGATCTTTAGCTGGAGCTTGCCGCCCTTTTCTTCTGTCTCCCAGACGTTTAATCCCGCGGCCGCGCTGGCTGCTGGCAGGTCTTGGTTGGCCTGCTTAAGTGCCTGGTTTTCCTTGGCCAGGCGGGAATTTTTCTTCTTTAAACTGGAATTGTCGCTCGCCAATTTGTCCAGGCGCTTTTTGATGCTGGAAGCTTCCTGGCTCTTGGTCCGGCTGGCCTGGTAAAGCTGGCCGGCCAGCTGGCTGTTTCTCTGGGTCTGCTTAGCAGCTTGCGCGCTCAGCCAGACGCTGGCTCCCATGGCGGCAAAGCCCACCACCAGAGCCAAGACCGTCAGCCAGGTCAGCCAATTCTTCTCCTTCATCATCTTATCCCCCTTATATTTTTAACATCACTCTTTCATTATACTGCTTCCTTTAAAAAGGCTTCCGCCCCCCTGGCTAAAAGAAAAAGGCGGGAACTTCCCGCCTTATTGAGCATCGCGCTCGGCAATATCCCAGCGCATCAGCTTCTCAATGATGTCAATATATTCCCGCGGCACCTGCTGGCCCAGATAGGTCAAACGGATATCGCGGTCGGTCAAGTCGACCACCCTGCGGTCTGCCTGCTCCAGCATTTCTACCGGCAGCCCGGCCAGAATGCTGTTCCTGGACACGCCAAAAATATTCGCTATCTTATCAACAGCCTTCATCCGCGGTACCTTGCGGCCAACCTCCCAATTAGAAATGGTCTGCTTGCTTACTCCCAAGGCCAGGGCCAGCTCCTGCTGACTCATCCCCCGCCGCCGGCGCAGGTCTCGCAAATACTTGCCAATCATGTTCTTTTCCATCCAAAGTCACCACCTAACATAAGCATAACATAAGTTGTAATAAAATGAAATGTTTATGAGAGTTTTTTGCTTTTTTGAGAAAAGAAGAGAAAAGATAAAAAGAAGCCTGCTTCCGCAGACTTCTTAATTAACTTTATTACTTGGTCATTTCTGACTTCTTTTCCCGTAGCATCAAGGCGTCAACGGTTTCCCGGGCATCAGCACCGCGGTTGACCACGGCGTCAACGGCGAAGACGATTGGCATTTCCACGTCATACTTGTCAGCCAGTTCCAAGGCAGCTGGAATGGCGTTGATCCCTTCAACGACCATGCCTACTTCCTTCTTGGCTTCTTCAGCGCTCTTGCCCTTGCCGATCAAGTAACCAGCATTGTTATTCCGGCTTTCCTTGCTGGTAGCAGTAACGATCAAGTCCCCCATGCCGGCCAGGCCGTCAAAGGAGTCTTCCTTGCCGCCCATCTTAAGGCCCAGGCGCTTGATTTCCGCCATCCCGCGGATGATCAAGGCAGCCCGCATGTTGTCCCCATAGCCCAGGCCTGAACAGATCCCGCTGGCCAAAGCAATTACGTTCTTCAAGGCCCCGCAGAGCTCAACGCCCAAGCGGTCAGAGTTGGTGTAAACCCGCATGTTATTGTTCATGAAGACATCCTGAACCTTTTCGGCCACAGCTTGGTCTTCACAGGCGGAAACGATGGTGGTGGGCAGGTCCTTGGCCACTTCTTCAGCGTGGGTCGGGCCAGACATGGCAACGTAGTGGACATTGCCATGCTTGCCGTCCTTGTTCAATTCGTCAGCGATGACTTCAGTCAAAGTTAAGAGGGTGTCTGGTTCGATCCCCTTAGCCACGTCAACGATGATCTGCCCGTCTGGAATAAAGGCAGCGGCAGTCTTGGCAGTTGAGCGGACGAAGACTGATGGTACGGCGAACAGGATGATGTCCTTGTCTTGGCAGGCTTCCGCAATTTCCTTAGTGAATTTAATTTCGTCAGGAATAACCATACCCGGCAGGTTCTTCTGGCGACGAGTTCTTGAAAGTTCGTCGACTTCTTGCGGCAGGGCTGACCAGACGGTCACTTCATGACCAGAGTTGCTGAGCATCCGGGCCAGTGCCATGCCCCAAGTACCTGCTCCCAAAACACCGATTTTTGCCATATTATTACCTCACTTAGTTTGTTGATTCCTATTCGCGGCGGCAAAACGGCCGCCACTGACCTAACCTATTATAGCACTCAGCCGGCAACTTTCTCTTTAACCCCAGCCTAATTATTGAAAAATTATCCTTTGCCTACGCAAAAAAGACGTTTCCCAATTGAAACGTCTGTTAGAGAATAGCCATATTAAAAAGTGTAAACAAAAAACAGCTATGCATTTATCTCCAAGTGAAAAACTCAAGAGTTTATTAAAAGCAACCGCTTACTCTTGCATAGCCTATTGTATGATGTAAAATAGGATTTAACAAGGCTTTTTGTGAGTTTAAACATTTTTTATGCACTTTTTTTCAAAATACGAACATTTTTCCTAATTGCTTTCTCAGCAGCATAACATTTTATCAATTTGTACTAACGCTAAGCGAGGGAGTTATAACTAATAGTATATTATATTATAACAACAAATAAGGAGTAATTCAGCATGTTTAAACAGCTTAGGAAAGCAAACCAAAACGACTACTTGCTTATCACGGCCACTTTGATTTTGTTGGTCGTCTTCAGCCTCAGCTTGCTCAGTTACGTCCAGGGACAACAGAAAGCAGCCGAGCGCGACCAGGCCCAGGCCCTGGCAACCGGCTTCTCCAGGACCTTGAAGGACGAGATCAAGAACGCCCTGACCCTGTCGACGACTCTGAAGGAACTAGTTTTAGCCAGCGATGGCAAAGTCGACAATTTCTCCACAGTTGCCAAGGACCTTTTAGCAGAAAATACCGCGGCCAGCAACCTGCAGCTGGCGCCTAAAGGAAAAGTCACTGAAATCTACCCTTTAAAAGGAAATGAAGCAGGCAAGATCAACCTTTTGACCGACCCGATCCGGGGGCCGCTTTGCCGCTACGGGATCAGCCACCAGGTCACCGTGTCAATCGACCGGCTCAGCAACCACCGCTTCCTACTGGGCCTGGTCAGCAGGGACCGGAAGAATGAGTTTAAGGCTTTTGGCCGGGACTGGAATGAGCGCAGCGAGATCTTCAAAGAAGGCTGGGACTTAACCAAGAAGTCTCTGACACATCCCAACCGCCTGCACTTCAGCGGCAACTACTATAACAAGCTGACCGGGTCTTTGAGTTGTCGTGCCTCAGCTTGAAGAGGGCTACTCAATGCCTCTGGTGGCGATCGGCCGCTGCCGGCAAGATCTCTCCTGGCTGGCTAACGAGCCGGACGCCTGGATCTGGCATGGGATCGGCGAAGATGAGACGGCGCCGGCGGTTAAGAAGCTAAATGACTTGAATGAGGACGGCAACTGGCATCCCTTCGGCTACCAAACTTCGGCTACCAAAACTTCGTTGAGCTGTTGGATGACCCGGACGCCCCATGCGAGCTCTTCAACAAGATCTACCTGCGCGGGGGCGCCAAGAGCATGGCCCAGTTCTGGCGCAAGCAGCGCGAGGAAGGCTTAAACCACGTGATTATCAACTTCAAGCCAACTAAACGGCCAATTGCGGACTGCTTGGCTGACATGGAAAAGTACGTTTTCCCGGAAGTAAATAAAGACTAAAAAAAGGCTCTGCCATCGTGCTTGATGACAGAGCCTTTATTTTTGCTCAAATTAATTACTTAGCTGAGCTAGTTGAAGATGCTGAAGTTGACTTTGCGCTAGCCTTCTTTGCAGCCTTCTTAGTTGACTTCTTAGCAGTCTTAGCTGCCTTCTTGGTGTCCTTAGCAGCCTTCTTAGTTGACTTCTTGGTAGTCTTAGCTGCCTTCTTGGTGTTCTTAGCAGCCTTCTTAGTTGACTTCTTGGTAGTCTTAGCTGCCTTCTTGGTGTCCTTAGCAGCCTTCTTAGTTGACTTCTTAGTAGTCTTAGCTGCCTTCTTGGTAGTCTTCTTAGTGTTCTTTGCGACCTTCTTAGTTGACTTCTTTGCAGCCTTCTTGGTGCTCTTCTCTGCAGCCTTCTTGCTTGATGATGAAGCTGCTGAAGAACTGCTCTTTGAAGCTTCTGATGAGCTTGAAGCCTTTGATGATTCTGATGAGCTAGTCTTCTTTGATGAAGATTCAGCAGCAGTCTTGTTGCTCTTAACTTCAGTCTTGTTTTCAGTTGCAGCCAGAACTGGGCTTACGCTAGTAGTCAGCAGAGCAGCAGCAACAGCAGCTTTACCAAGGTTTTTCATTAAACGCTTGTTCTTCATAATACGGTTCCTTTTCCTATATCGGTATCAAAACAATTTCTATTACTTGCCCCTAATTATACTCAATTATTGAAAGATGTTAAGCCAAAAAAATTACGCCAATTGCAAGAATAAATTGAACACTTACCATAACATCTCGTAGATTTTGAC
>ENA-ORTB01002046-ORTB01002046.1-human-gut-metagenome-genome-assembly--contig:-NODE-2046-length-20012-cov-3.048905_pt1 | contig 20012 bp, 21 predicted proteins | sample MGYA00241905_ERZ509174 | MGnify/ENA primary metagenome ERZ509174 (study PRJEB26280, sample SAMEA2338851) | human gut metagenome | biome: human gut; feature: human-associated habitat; material: faeces... | reverse complement strand
ATTTATCACAACCTTGATGCTTTCTTTATTTCTCTCCAACGCACAGGGCGGACTTAGTACGATTCCAGAATTTCTTTGTAGTGCATCCTTTTTGTTTCTCTCCAACGCACAGGGCGGACTGCCGGAGGGGCGGCTGCATGGTCGGGACCCGGTGCGTCGGAGTAAGCCGCTGGTCATACTTAGCGCCTGAGGCTTCTGACGGGAAGGTACTCTGCGGCCACAAGCCGCAGAGTAAGCCCCATCTGTCTGAGCCAGGTACGCATCAGCGTACATGGCGAGTTATGGGGCGCCCTGCACGGCAGAAGACTCAGACGCTTAGTATGACCCGGCGAAACGACCGCACCAGGCACGACCATGCAGCCGCCCCTCCGGCAGTCCGTCCGTCCCTCCCTCCATCCCTCCCACAAAAAAAAGAGCCCAAAAAAGGCCCAAAAACGAGGAGTGCCCCGGTAGTGGCTTACCGGGGCGATTATTATGAAAAAAATTGTATGTGTAATGATACAGATACACACCATTACAGCGTCTTTCGTAACGTTCTTTCGAACTATCCCTATACTACCAGACAAATATGAACAAACAATGAACATCTCGTAAACAATTAGCGCATTTGCACAATTTTTTCCAAAACATCCTCCCCCAATTTATAAAAACACCACATTCACAAGCAAAACCAAAACCCTAAGCATTGTACATATTGTACATCTCAACCAAACAAACCAACAACAACCCCAACAAAAGAGCCACAACCCTCACCCTCTAACTCAAACTCCATCTAAAACATCATCAAAAACACCAGCCATCACAAACCATCACCGCCGTGAAAGCATCCCCTTAATAAACTCAATCGCCTTCTCAAAAATATTCTTCACATCAGACTTCGTAACACCCATATCCTTCAAAGTACTATAAGCATCACTCACATACCCCTTGATCTGATCATCACTCATCTCAATCCCACGGAACTTACTGATAATATTAACCAGCGAACTCTTATCATCCTCATTAAGACTCACCCCAAAATGATCCGCAGCCTCATCGATCCCCTGAGAAATCTCATCATCCGTGATCTGGTTAGAATCAAAAAGCCCCTTCACATAAACAATGATATCCCCAACCTTATCCGGATCAGAAGCAAGAGACCCAACCTCATTATCCTTCAGGATCTCCTCCGCCTGACTCATAACAGAACCAGAATCAGACGCCATAACCATCATCGGAGATGTACATGAAATAACACCCGCAATAACCAAAGCTGTAACCTTGTTCAATCTTCTCATAATATTCAACCTCCATACGGGCACCAGCCCTTATTAAAAATTACCTTTTACTATTTTTAATTATCTTTTACTGCCTTTTTATTACCTCATCATTACCTTTTCGACGCCCCTCAGTATACCACACACCCCCACCCCTCTGTAAACCGTAATTTTCCCCATTCTCACCCACACCATTCAGACTTTATGTATATCATCAAAAATATATTCACAATATTTTCATATTTTAAACAAACTTTCCTAACATCTCATCAGTAAAATAAAAAATGTAAATTTTTCATTACTTATGTCTGGCACCTCAGACATAACCTCCTTTCTATGACAAATATATAGGTCCGGACAGGAAACCTCTCCAACATTCCCGTCCGGAAACGCAAAAAGAACCCGGAACAGCTGCCCGGGCTCTTTTTGCGTTTATCATATATTAATTTTTCTCATCATAAATACAGTTGGCAAGCATCGCAAACTGCTCCAGTGTCAGCGCCTCACCCCTGATATTCAGCGGAAGATCACACCTGTTGAACACATCCTCGATCTCCTCCTTACTCAGGGAAAAATCTCCGGAATTTCTGATCCCGTTCACAAGCGTCTTTCTCCTCTGGTTAAAAGATGCACGGATCAGACGGAACATAAGCCCCTCATCCTTCACATCCACCGGCGGCTTCTCATAACGCGTCAGCTTGATCACCGCACTTCCAACCTTCGGCCGCGGCATAAAACAGTTCGGCGGTACATTCGCAACGATCTCCGGCTTCGCATAATACTGCACAGCCAGGGAAAGCGCACCGTAATCCTTGGTACCGGGACCAACCTGCATACGGTCTGCAACTTCCTTCTGCACCATGACAGTGATCGAATCCACAGGAACATTCTTCTCAAAAAGCCCCATGATGATCGGAGTCGTAATATAATACGGCAGATTCGCAACCACCTTCACAGGCTTACCGCCGTTTTTCTCATCTGCGATCTTTTTGATATCCGTTTTCAAGATATCGTTATTGATCACGGAAACATTATCCCAGTCCTTCAACGTATCCTTAAGGATCGGGATCAGCGAACTGTCGATCTCCACAGCAGCCACCTCTCTGGCAGCCTCCGCAAGATACTGGGTCATAGTTCCGATACCCGGACCGATCTCCAGTATAAAATCATCCTTCGTGATACCCGAAGACTCAATGATCTTTTCCAGAACATGCTCGTCGATCAGAAAATTCTGACCAAACCTTTTCTGGAATACAAAACCGTACTTTTGAAGGACTTCAATGGTATATTTAGGATTTCCAAGATAAGGTGTGGTCATATTTTCTCCTCTCACTAATTAAAATCTTTCTCGTAAAGTACCAGATATCCATCCTGATTTACTTTTTTCTTGGAGATCAGTTTACGAAGACCGCCTCTGGACTTGGAAATTGCTCCATCAATGATGTCCTTAACTGCACCGATATTCATCGGCTGGTCTTCTTTCTGATTTGTGCTTATCAGATTGTACAGAGATAACATTGCCATCTGATCGATCGTATAGCCGTTTTCTCTTGTATAAATCTTTGCAAAATTAACAAGCTCATCATTCGTAAATACCGGAATATTGATCATAGATGTAAATTTAGAGGTAAATTTCGGGAATCTTGCGATCAGTTTACGCATTCCGATCTTCTCATCCTCAATAATCACGATCAGTCCATCTGTTCTGAATTCCATAGCTTTATTCAGCTGGTTCACCGTTTCTTTCGTCAGCTGATTTGCATTCTCGATAACCAGGAATCCACCTGACATCTTGCGGACAATGTCTGCGATATTTTTTCCGTTGATCTGATCAGCAAACACATATGCGACCTTTGAAGCCTCCAGATTCAGCTGTTTACAGATTGCAGGAATCAGACCTGAGATCAGTCTTGTTTTTCCAGTTTCACGTCCACCCATAACAATGATGTTTCCGGTTCTGGAAGTCTTATCAGAAGCACAGATCTGTGCATCATAAAGTGCATCTACGATCTGTTCTCTCAGTCCGGGTACCTTCGCAAAATAAGTAAAAAGTTTCTCTTCTTCTGAAGTCATCTTTTTCTCTCTCGGAATGATATCTCTTTCTTTGCGTTTCGGTTCCACTGTATAGAGCAGCTGCTCCATATCCTCCTCTTCCAGCTCACCTTTTCTTGCTTTCCTGGATTCAGATTTCTTTCCAGAGCTTCTGGAAGGTTTTATGGTTTCTTCATACTGATCCGTAAAGAAATCTTCATCCTCCAGTTCTGTGATATCTTCATCTTCATAACCGTCTTCTTCGCTGAAATCCTCTTTTGCATAAATGGCATCTTTTTCTTTCATAATATCATAGAGACGCTGATTTCCCATGATAACCGTGTCCATGACCGTGAACGCATCATATTTAAAATGGTCCTGCTCCAGGACGGAGAGACGCTGTCCTGGTGTGATGACAATATTGCCGTTGGTAGTGTCGAGCTGACCGGAAAGAATCTTCAGGAATGTGGATTTGCCGGCACCGTTGGCACCGATCAGACCGTAGCAGTTTCCCTCTGTAAATTTAATATTTACATCTTCAAATAATGCTTTCTTACCGATACGCAGAGTCACATTGTTTGCACTAATCATTTTTAACCTCCAGAAAGTATATTGTATACAATAATAATCGAACGAAATACATACAAAATCAGCTGTATGTATTCTGGTCAGTATCACTGACATTTTACCTGTTCTATTGTAACCGAAAACAGGAAAAAAGCAAGAGCCAGAACGAAATAACTGAATATAAGAAGCAAAATAATGGGTTCATGTTAAAAAAACAAGAAAAAATAACTGGATATTCTTGAAATTTTGTAGTATCTTTGCATGGTATGTTGTTAAATTAAGTGGTATATTATGATATCATGATGTTGGAGTCAAAAGTCCCCAACTATGATGCCTACGGATTGTTCCGTGCATTGCACTCCCACAATCCTCTCCAGTATTCGCATATCGTGGGATTATCATCCCACTTTTATGTCTACGCTCCGCTTCGGTCGGAGCAAAACGAACATCCACTGGATGTTCTGCTCCATATCGGGGCGGGTCCTTAGGTCTAAATCCACCGATGAGCAAGCTCATGTGGATTTAGACCTTTTGACCCTGGCATCATACGATAACAAAACAGTACAAAAGCAATTAAAAACTGAAAAAAGTTTCCAGACAGAAAAAGACAAAAAGTGCCGAAAACGGCAAGAATCCAACTCCGTGCTTCTTGAGCACGAAAACAAAAAGACCGCTTGACATGGGAATTTAAATGTGTTACCTAATTATAACGAAAAGTAGTCTGAACTAACTTATATACATACACAGGAACACGTTCATTATGTCCGGGACGCAATCTTTCGTCCCACGGGAAAGGAGAATTTCCATGAGAAAGAAAGAATGGTTTTATAAAGCCGCGGCGTGTATCGCATCTGCGGCACTGATACTGACTGCATTGCCGGTAATTTCTGCATCTGCGGCAACCTCCGTCAAGGGAACTTCACATGTCACACAGTTTGGTGAATATGACATTGAAGTCACGGTTGGCGTGGAGGATCAGAAGATCAGCAGCCTTTTGGCAGAAGGAAAAAATTATGCCGGAAACTATGTAAGCGATAATCAATTGCGTCTGGAGATGGCGGCAGAGGTACTGGAAGAAGCCTATCTTGGCAAATCTACAGCAGATGCAAAAGAGATCAGTGCCGTGGATGTCGTTTCCGGGGCAACATATTCTTCGAAAGCGATCCGGGATGCTATTTTAGATGCACTGGATCTGGAGCCGGAACAGGAAGAGAATGTCCTTCCGACGGAAAAATTAAAAGAAGGCACTTATAGCGTCACGATTTCTTATTACACCGATAAGATCAAACACAGCCTGATCGAAAATGAGACAAGACAGGCAACGATCCGGGTCGATGCAGACGGCAATATGACCCTGACCACTGATATCATAAGCGGAAGCGAGAAAGAGCCGCTTTATATCTATCAGTTTGACGGATATTATGCTGACAACGATATGACAAAAAGCTTGAAAACAGATGCAGATATAACGACAGAAACCATGTCCTATAAAGATGGCAGTGAGACAAAAGAGATCAACGTTGTATCAAAAGTCAGCTTTCCACTGGAACATGGATTTGCAGACACTTACAGCAGCAAAGCAAGCATTTATGTGCCGACAATGAAACGTCTGACGGGAACGTATCAGGGAATTACCTTTGATCAGGGAAAATTCAGTGCCGACTGTTTCACAAAAGTATACTGGAATACCTTAAAGGCACAGGATGAGGCGATCGAGGACGGCGTTTATGATGTGCCGGTCGCACTGATGAGTGCTTCCAATCCGGATAAAGCATCGATGGCAGGTGCGGCGATCGCTCCGACTGTGAGAGTGACTGTAAAAGACGGAAAAGCTCAGTATAAACTGAATTTCCACAGCATGGACATCAACATGGCAGGAAGTACCGAAAAAGGACATCTGGAAAAATTCTGGGTTTATGAAGGAGATAACAAATCCAGTCGGGCAGAAGCTATGCCTGGGGATTCTTATACCGAAGAAGGTGTTTCTTATCCGGGGAGCTTTTCTTTTGAGCGTACAACAGCAGGAGAGAAACGTATTTATGCCAGAGTTTCCGTAGATGCCATGGCAGGATTTGACCAGGATGTGCTGGTGACCTTTGACTGGGCAAACCGCAAAACGGTAAAAGATGACAATCCGGGAGGAAACGGCGGAAATAATAATAATAATAATAATAACAAACGCCAAAACGACGGCGCGGATAAGAAGCCGTCGGCAAACGTATTCGACAGTTCTTCTATTTTTTAAAAGCCGTTCGTTAAGTATATTTACAAGTGTTTTTTCCCGCCGCACGGCGGGATTTTTTTATTCTTAAAAACGCGTTATTTTCACCCATGGTCATGGGATTCTTTATAACGCGCCTGTATTTTTTGTTGTCCGCCTCGACTTGTTCAAAATAAAAAACGAAACGATGTTATTTTCGTCCCGTCTTTTTCATTTCATATCAAAACAGGGGGCGAATTTTCCATCCGCCCCCGTTTTTAATTTGTTTTATTTAATCTTCTTTGTCGCTGCCGTCGTGTCCGCTGTTGCCGAGGAAAGTTCCGAAGAAATCGTTATCCGGCTTTTTGTACACGGCCGAACGATCGCCGGAAGGGCGTCTGTCGCGGTTGAAGCCGCCTTTTTCGCCTCTGCCGCCGTTACGGTTATAACCGCCGCGCCCGCCGCGATTCTCTCTGTCGCCGCGGAAACCGTCGCGATAGCCCCTATTGAAACCTCTGCCGCCTCTGCCGTTTCTGTCGCCGTCGCGCTTGTCGTAGCCTGCGTACAACGCGGGGCGGTCGTCCTCAACGCCCACGGGAATAATCACGATATAGCGCGCGGGTTCCTTCCCCTCGCTCTCCGTGGTAACTTCTTTGTTTTCGGAAAGCGCTGCGTGAATAATACGGCGTTCGTACGGGTTCATCGGCTCCAGACGAATTTTTCTGCCCAGACGAACCGATTTCGCCGCAAGGTTGTTTGCCAGTCTTTCCAGCGTTTCTTCTCTGTTTTCGCGGTAGTTTTCGCAATCTACCACCACGCGCTTATAATCTTCTCTGCCGATGTTCGCCACGGCGCCCGCCAACGTCTGCGCCGCGTCCAGCACCATGCCTTTTTTACCGATCAGCGCATTGTTGTTCGCCGCCGTTACGTTGATGATGATTTTTTCGTTCTCGGCAACCAGCTCCGTCGTCGCCGCTATGTTCATAATCTCAAACAGCCCGTCCAGAAATTCCACGGCTCTCTCGCCGTCCGTCTTTCCTTGCGCGTTCGTCTGAATCTTCGAAAGCCGCTTTTTCTTCTCTTCCGCGGCGGTTTCTTTGTTTTCCGTCGCCGTTTCCGCTTCGCAGTTATCGCATAATTTTTCGCCGTTTACGTCGCAGGCGGAGCAAAGGGGAGCTATTTCCACGCGCGCCTTCACCGAACCGAACAATTTCTTTTTGCCTTCTTCAAGTACGCGGATTTCCGCGTTTTCTCTCGTCAGCCCCAAATCTTTCAAACCGATCTCTATCGCCTCTTCCGTGGTTTTTCCGGTATATTCCTTAAATTTCTGCATTTTTTTAAAAATCTCCTTATAAAGTTCCGTTTCAAGAAATTTTTATTTTTTCTTTTTCTCGTCTTTGCCGCTCTGATAGGTTCTTCCGGGGAAGCGGTTGTCATACTTCTGCTGCAGTTTCTTTTCTTCCTGCTTCGTCATCGCTACGGTTACCGCTTTATTGATAATCAGCGTCATAATCATCGATACCACGTTGCTCGTAACCATATAAATCGAGAACGCCGCCGAATACATGAACGAGAAGATGGCGAACATCACCGTCATCACCACCATCATCATTTTCTGATTTGCCGCGCCCGTACCGTCCGCCGAAGAAAACTTCTGCTGTTCTTTCTGCGAACGCATCGTAATAAACTGCTGCAACAGAATCGTACCGATGGAAAGCACGATTAAAATATAATACCCGTTCGCCTGCGTTTTGTAATCGCCCAGCTTCTCCGTTACTATATTGTAGCTTGTTTCGTCATACGGCGAAACCGACTGCTTATCGAATTTATTCAGCACGGAGGACTGGAAATCGGAATATTTCAGCACCGGATGCTTAAAGCTCGCGTCCGTCTGCCAGATATTCTTTATCCAAAGGAATTTCATGCTGTGCGAAACGGTGCTTTCGTACACCTTTTTCACGTTTTCTTTGGCGTTTTCCGCAATCGCCGCCGCGCATTCGTCCGCGCTCAGCGTCGTGCCGTGCGCCGCGTTGTATTTGTCCGCGTCCACGAAATATTGCTTGTCCGCGCCCGTAATATACGCGATTTTTTCTTCCGCGTCCGTAAAATACGCAAGCCGATTATCTTCGCCCGTCGGCATCTGCACGGCAATCGCCACGCTGTGCGTATCGTCCAGAACGATATAATAGGCGCCGCTGCCGTCCTCCGTCAGCGCATAGCCGTTGGACGTCAGATTCCCCGTAAAAATGTTTTCGTCCTTGATTACCGCCGTGTTTTCAAACACCGCCGCGTGGTACGAATCCACCAGCGCGTTGTAATTGTTCAGATCGGCGAATTGCGAGTATTTATTGAACGCGTTAATCGCCACAAAGAAGATGACGATGGATAAAATGGCGGGCAGACAAGAGGAAAACATCGAAATGCCGTTTTCCTTGTACATTTCCATCAGCTTCTGATTGTACGCCGCTTTGTCGTTCGCGTACTGTTTCTGAAGCTTTTCCATTTTCGCCTGATTTTCTTTCATCTTGGCGTTCTGTTTCGTCATCGATACTCTCTGATAAATATCGAACGGCAGAACGATGGCTTTCAGCACCAGCGAGAACAAAATAATGCCCACGCCCACGCTGCCAACGCTTTCGATGAGGTTTCTGATGATGCGCGAAATCCAGTTCAGGCTCACCACGTCCGTTTTGCCGAACGTGATAATCTTCGCCGTCGTCGCTAAAATTTGAAATATCTGCATGTTTTAAATTTCCGTCAATGTTTTTTCGGTTTTTCAAGCGGTTACATCACCCATTTTTTGTACCGGTTTTCTTTCGGAGGGTCGTATCCGCCTTTCGAAAAAGGGTTGCACCGCAGAATTCTGAACGCTCCTAAAAGTATTCCCTCTATCACGCCGCGGTTGTTGATGCTTTCCAGCGTATACTGCGAACAGGTGGGGCGGTATAAACACGTATGCCGCGAAATGTGGCGCTGATAAAAGATAATCAGGCGCATGCAAAGCATTTTCAGATACGGTTTAAAAATTTTCGAAAGTACACGTTTGTTCACGTAAAACAAATCGGAAAGCGAAGGCAACGGCACGAAGTCCGCGTAAAAATCGGCAACGCCGTCCGCCCGTTTCACAGTTTTTTTCTCCGGATCATTTCTTGTACGTCTTTATCGAACGTCGCAAACGAGTATTCGTCCCGCACTTTCGGCAGACACACGATTTTATACGTGCCTTTCATTTTGTTTACGTTCAGGCGGAACGCCTCGCGCACCAGCCGTTTGATACGGTTTCTCTGCACGCTTTTTCCGTGTTTTTTTCCCACGGAAACGGCAAAATAATTTTCTTCCGCCGGCAGATACAAAAGCGTAAGACTCCCCGAAAACGCGCGCGAACCGCTTTTGAAAAGGTTCTGCATTTCGGATTGTTTTTTCAGTCTTTTATATTCCACTTTCAGCCCCGCAACCTTGCTTATCCGCCGTTTATATGCCTTAATTTCCCGTGTCTTTAAATAAAAGGAACAGCCGCATAAGCCGTTTTCCGGCATCCATGCGGCTTTTTTTTCCGCTTTTACCCCCGCGGAAAACGTTTTTTACGGCGCGTTAAGCGTCTGCCCCGAAAAGATTTACTTGGAAAGGTTCTTTCTTCCCTTGTTTCTTCTTCTCTTCAAAACGTTTCTGCCGCCTTTCGTAGACATTCTTTCTCTGAATCCGTGCACTTTGCTTCTCTGTCTTTTCTTGGGTTGATACGTTCTCTTCATTGTTTTTTCTCCTTCACGATAAAAATCGAATTTTTTTAAAGTATTTTCGCCGCAATTTCGCGCCGATCTTATCCATTATACAGCAAAACGGCGCCTTTCGTCAAGCGTTTATGCCGTGGTTCTTACAGGTAAAATCAGATAAGCCCCGTATTTGTTTTCTTTGTTCTTCAGAACAAACGGCGCGATCGGCGTATTCATATACATCACGATCTCGTCCTCGTCCAAAGCTTTCAGCGCGTCCAGCACGTATTTGCCGTTCATCGCGATGCGGATTTCCTTGCCTTCCAGTTCCGCGTTCACCTTTTCCGCAACGTTGCCTATCTCGGAATTCGCCGTAACGAACACAGCTCCGCTTTTCACTTCCATGATGATCAGATTGTTTTTCTCGCCGCGGATCAAAACGCTCGCGCGCTCCACGCTTTCGATAAGTTCCGCGCGCCGCAGCGTAACCTCGGTAGTGAAAGAGGGCGGAAAAATATTTTCTCTCTTTACGAATTCACCCGTATAAAGGCGGGAAATCAACGTGGTTTCGTCTACCACCACGCGCAGATGATTTGCCGAAAATTCCACTTTCAGAAGCTTGTCCGCGCCCGCCAGCATTCTCGAAATTTCGCCCAGCGTTCTCGCGGGACAAACGATTTTCTTGCCGTCGTCGCCTCTTTTCAGTTCGCATTCCGTCGTCGCCATTCTGTACCCGTCCAGAGCGGAAGCGCGCAGAATGTTTCCTTCCGTTTCCAGAAGGCAGCCCTTTAAAATGGGGCGGGAATCGTCGGAAGCGCAGCAGAAAATGCTCCGCGCCACCAGATTTTTGAATTTTCCTTCTTCCACTTCGAATTCGCCCACGCTCTCGCCGCAATCCAGGCGGGGAAATTCGTCCGCGGGCAACACCTGCATGAACGAACGGGAATCGTCGTATCTTATTTCCACACCCTGTTCCACGGTGCCCACGGTAATCTGCGTATGAGAAATTTTGCCGATGAAATCGGTGAACAGACGTCCGTTCACGCAGGCTTCGCCTTCTTCCAGCACGTCCGCTTTAAAACTTTTTTCTATCGATAATTCGCCGTCGTAAGCGGAAAGAGTAACGCCGTCGTTTTTCACCTGCATTCTGATACATTCCAGAACGGGCGTAAGCGTTCTCACCGCGCAAGCCTTCACCACCGTAACGGCGGCTTCGGATAAATCGACGGAATCGCATACGAATTTCATATCTCTGTACCTCCCTTGCCGTTTTTTCTTCTGTCGAACAATGCGCAGAACGGAAAAAACAATTTTTCTTATACCCGTATATTTTACCATAAACCGTATGTTTTTGCAAGCAAAAACCTTTTGTAAGAAAAAATTTTCTCCTGATTTTCGCAATTTACGTTTTCGGGTTGATTCCGAACGATTTTTTTTGTTAATACCGGCCCGCGCTATCTCTCCCGCAGGAAGCGGATGTTGATTTTAAAAGAGATATAAAGAATAATAGTAATAATAGTAAGCGCGGTGGATTTGTGCATATATCCCTCAAAAAAACGTTTTTGCCTTGAAAATAAAGGCTTTTTAGCGGTGTATAGCTCCCGATTTTTTGTGGATAAACGGTGGAAATTCGTCGTGGATAAGTGGAAAGTTTTCCACAAAGGAAAAATTTTATACATTTCGTTATTCATTTATGCATGTATAAAAGAATATAAAAAAGAAGAAAAAAGTTATCCACAATAAATGTGGACAACCTGTCCCTTGTGGAAAACGTTTGTTTTTAAATTTGTGGAAAACTTTTCCCGATGTGAAAAAGCGTTGCGTTTTTCATCTGATTGTGCTATAATAAAAGCATGGAAAAACAAGAAATCGACGTGCAGGAAAATCTGCTGCTCATCCGCGGCGAATACCGCGAAAAATTCGAGGCGTTCCGCGCTTATCTGCTGGAATTCAACGGCAGATACAATCTCACCGCCATCACGGAAGAAAAGGACGTTTTATATAAGCATTTCGTTGATTCCGCTGCCGCGAGAGGGCTGTTTTCAAACGGCGCAAGCGTGGCGGAAATCGGTTCCGGCGCAGGCTTTCCTTCCGTTCCTTTAAAAATTTTAAGGGAAGATTTAAGCTTTACGCTGTTTGAAAGTGTGGGTAAAAAGTGCGATTTCCTCCGTTTTATTGTGGATAAACTTGATTTTAAGGAAATGCATATTTGCAATATGCGCGCGGAGGATGCCGCAGGAAACGAAAAATACCGTGAAAAGTTCGATTACGCGGTTGCCCGCGCGGTTGCCCGCATGAATATATTAAGCGAATACTGCCTGCCGCTCGTAAAAAAAGGCGGCGAATTTATCGCGTACAAAAGCGCCGACGTTACGGAAATTTACGAAGCGAAACATGCGGAAAAAGAGCTCGGCGGAACGGAAGCCGTCGTTTATCCGTATTCGCTGCCGGAAGGCTACGGCGAACGATGCCTTGCCGTGGTGAAAAAAATAAGGCAGACGCCCGCGAAATATCCGCGCGGAAACGGCAAAGAACGCAAGCAGCCTCTTTGAAAAACGGTTATGGAAAGCAAAGAAAAACAACTGAAGATTCCGCTTCCCGCGCTTGAAAAACCGATGAAAAGCGTGGCGTTTACCGGGCACAGGGATATTGAAAAATACCCCGATTTTTCGGCGCGAAAATTGTACGAAGCGGTGGAAGAGTGCATTAAAAACGGCGCCGAGAATTTTTATTGCGGCATGGCTCGCGGTTTCGACATGCTGGCGGGCGAATGCGTGTTGTCTTTGCAAAAACTGTATCCTCAAATCCGGCTCGTGGCATACGTCCCCTACGAAAAGCAGTACGAAAAAATGAACGACGAAGAAATCGCGCGGTATATGCACCTGAAAACCTGCGCCGACGCGGAAAAATCAAAGACTTTTTTCCCGGAATACGTGCGCTGGTGCATGAGTTACCGCAACGATCGCCTTGTGGAAGCCGCGGATACCCTGATCGCGTTTTTGCGCAAGGATCGGGGAGGTACGGCGTACACCGTGAAAAAATTCCTGCGTGAAAAAGGCGAACGCGTAATTTATCTTTAAAAAAGTTTTAAATAAGGAAAATGTAAATGATAAATATTATCTTCTGGGACGTGGACGGCACCCTGTTAAACTTTCTTGCGGCGGAAAGCGCCGCGGTGAAAGGATTGTTTTTAAAATTCGGCTTCGGCGAATGTTCCGACGGAATGATAGCGGAATATTCTCAAATCAATAAAAAATACTGGAAACAAATCGAAAAAGGCGAAATATCCAAAGAAGAGGCGTTGCGGGCGCGCTTTGTCGAATTTTTCGCGTTGCACGGGTTGCCTGTTGCCGCGGCGGAAAAGTTCAACGCGGAATATCAGGTGCGCCTCGGCGATACGGTGGCGTATTGCGACAACAGCTTCGAAATCGTGCGTTCGCTCCGCGGTAAAGTAAAACAGTACGCCGCGTCCAACGGCACCGTCGTTGCGCAGAAGAGGAAGCTGAAAAATTCCGGGCTCGACGCGCTGATGGACGGCATATTTTTATCCGAAGCCGTCGGCGCCGAAAAGCCGGACGTGCGATTTTTCAACGCCGCTTTCGCTTTCATTGAAAAGTCGGGAATAAAAATAGCGAAAGAAAACACGCTGATCGTGGGCGATTCTCTTACAAGCGATATTCTCGGCGGCAAAAACGCCGGCATAAAAACATGTTTTTATAATCCGCGCGGCGAAAAAAATACAAGCAACGTTTCGCCCGATTACGAAATTAAAAACTTAAACGAAATTTACGATATTCTGAAAAAAGCGTAATAACGTCGGCTTTTACCGCCGCCGAACCGGATACGTAGAAACAATGTATTACAAAAACACTGCCTCGTTTAAAAGGCAGTGTTTTTTATAAATAAAGCAAAGCTTTTTCGGTTCTACTTATTCGGCTTTGTTGTCATCGGAATTTTCTTCCGTTTCCATCGATTCCGCAATCGTCGCGTCCTCTGCGGTTACGCTTTCGGTTTCTTCTTCTTTCTTGCCGCCGATCGAGCAGAGCAAGTTGGTGATGATGCCGAGAATCAGCGCGCAGGCAACGGAAGTAATCGTAACTTTGCCGAAGTTCAGCGTCAGTCCGCCGATGCCGGCAATCAGAATCACGGATACCACAAACAGGTTCTTGTTATTGCCAAGGTCTACTTCCTGAATCATCTTCAAGCCGGATACGGCGATGAAGCCGTACAGGGTGATGCAAACGCCGCCCATCACGCAGTTGGGGATGGTGGCAAGGAAGGTTACGAAAGGCGCCACAAACGAAGCCACAATCGCCATAATCGCCGTAGCGAAGATAGTAGCAACGGAAGCGTTGCCGGTGATGGCCACGCAACCTACGGATTCGCCGTACGTGGTGTTGGGGCAGCCGCCGAAGAACGCGCCCGCAAGCGAACCGATACCGTCGCCGAGAAGAGTCTTGTCAAGACCGGGATCCGTAAGAAGATCCTTTTCGATAATAGAGGAAAGGTTCTTGTGATCGGCGATGTGTTCCGCAAATACCACGAAGGCAACGGGCGCATACGCCACCGCGATGGTTACAAGGTATGTTCCGAACGAACCGCCTTCGCCGAAATTGTAGTTGCCTTTGAACGCTTCCACAAACGCGAAGTCGGGGTACCACTGCATATTTTTAAACTTCGTGAAATCGATTACTTTCAGCGCGTCTGCTTTCGCCGCATAGCCGATCGCCGTGAAGATCGCCGCTACCGCATAGCCCGCAAGAATACCGATGATAAACGGAATCAGTTTCGCCATTTTCTTGCCGTATACCGAGCAGGCGATTACCGTGAACAGCGTAACAAGTCCGCACGCCAGAGCAACGTAAGAATTGCAAACCGAGCCGCCGAACGCGTTTTTCAGTCCGCCCGTCGTCAGATCGCCGATCGCGTTGCCCGCAAGAGACAAACCGATGATGGCAACCGTAGGTCCGATAACCACGGCGGGCATCAGTTTATTGATCCAGTTTACGCCCACTTTCTTTACGATTAAGGCGATGATCACATATACAAGTCCCGCAAACGCCGCGCCGAGAATAAGTCCGAGATAACCTACCGACATCGAAACGCCGCCGGCAAACGCCGCAAGCATCGAACCGATGAACGCGAAAGACGAGCCTAAGAATACGGGGCTTCTGAATTTCGTGAAGAGCAGGTACACCAGCGTGCCGACGCCCGCGCCGAACAACGCCGCCGATTGCGACATCGCCGCGCCCGGAATGCTGGAATTGATTACAGCGGGTACTGCAATCGTGGCTGCCAGAATCGCGAGCAGCTGCTGCAGCGCGAATACCAGCGTTTTACCGAAAGGCGGTCTGTCTTTCACTTGGTAAACGAGTTTCATAAAGTTTTTCTCCTTTGGAAAAAATTTTTTTCTTTCGTATTTTCAACCCGGTCTTTTCGTCAATCGGATTCAAACAGTTTCACGCACTCCTCGCCGTCCGTTTCCGTAAATTTCACGGCAATCACTTCGTTTAAAGAAGTGGGAATGTTTTTTCCCGCGTAGTCCGCGCGGATGGGCAGTTCTCTGTGCCCGCGGTCGATTAAAACGGCAAGCTGAATGGTTTTCGGTCTGCCCAGGGCAAGCACCGCGTCCATCGCCGCCCGCGCCGTACGCCCCGTATACAGAACGTCGTCGCACAGAATCACGTTTTTGTCTTTTACCGAAAAGGAAACGTCTGTTTTTTTCACTTCCGGCATATCGGAAATTTCGCTCAGGTCGTCGCGGTACAAGGTGATGTCCGCATACCCGGTTTCCACGCGTTTTCCGCAGATTTTCTGTATATCGTCGCGGATTTTCCGCGCTAACGGAGCGCCCCGCGTAACAATACCTATCAGGGCAACTTCGTCCGCGTTTTTGTTGCGTTCGATAATTTCGTGCGAAATGCGCATGATTGCCCGCGCCATGGCGGTTTCGTCCATCAGAGTGGTTTTTTCTTTGCCGTTCATCCGCTTTTTTCGCCTCCCGTTACCGATTTTTTTTGAAAAATACCGAAAAAAAACGCGTCTTTGTTCAAGACGCGTTAAAAAATCTCGTTTCTTCGGCGGCGTGCGAAAAGCGCGCGGCAATCTGAAAGGCTTTCACGTCTTGCGGGCGTCTCTGCACCCGATTAAAGAGGTTTTTCTCCTTTTTCCGCATAATATGATACTACGAACCGCCGTGTTTGTCAAGTAAATAATCGTATATTTTCACAATCTTTTCAAAAAATTTTTTCCGCTGTGAAAAAATACGTTTTGCATTTCCGCCCGGATTACGGAATGCTCCGGTAACTTTTTCTTCTGTAAAAATTTACCACGAAAGCTTCAGTTTTTTTCCGTCGAAAGTGTAATTGTAAGAAGAGGAGGAATAAGTAAATATGCTTTTTTCGTCTCCTATGGAGTGGAATACGAAATAAACCTGTTTTGCTTCCTGAGTTTCTTCGAAATATTTCGAAAGGTCGTCGAATTTCACGATAAACTGCAAATCCCCGTACGAACCGTCGTCTTTCTTCAGTGCCGCGATATCGCTGCCGCTCGCCATAAATAACGTATATTCCGTGTAAGAATCCGAAAAATTCGGGTCGGAAGAAGATAAGGCAAATATAAACTCTCTGTTAAGATCCGCGTTTTTTTCAGCACGGATTTTGCACTTCATTTCGTAACCGTTTTTGATAGAATCATCCGTTTCGTACAGCAAACGAACGGCATTTTCCGTTTTTGTTTTGTCGTTGTCGCTGATGCCGATGTTTCCTTCGAATATTCCGCCGCAGGCGGCAAACGCCAGGGCGATGACTGCGATAAATGCAGCCAAAAAGCTTTTAAAAAATTTTTTCATAACGATACTCCTCAATGTTAAAATCAGAAAGGCGAGGCTTTCTGAAAAAAAATTATAGCAGAAAAGAGGAAAAAAAGCAAGCGAAAACGCATAAAAAAACGCGGAAGCGAAATGTTCGCCTCCGCGCGTTTGTGCAATGTGCTTACGCTTCTTCCGCTACCGGATAAACGCTCACTTTTTTCTTGTCTTTGCCCATTTTTTCAAAGCGGACAACGCCGTCTGCAAGGGCGAACAACGTATCGTCGCTGCCGATGCCTACGTTCGTACCCGGATGAATTCTCGTGCCTCTCTGGCGAACGAGGATGTTGCCGGCAAGAACCGCCTGCCCGTCGCTGCGTTTCGCGCCGAGACGTTTCGCCTCGCTGTCGCGCCCGTTGTGCGAAGAACCGGTACCTTTTTTATGAGCGAATAAACTGATGAAAATCATTTTTATTTCTCCTTGTGATTAGTGTTGTGCGATCGGTGCGCCGTAATTACAGCTCGATTTTTTCAATCTTAACCGACGTGAAAGGCTGTCTGTGGCCCTGCTTTTTACGCTCGTTCTTCTTGGCTTTATACTTAAAAACGATGATTTTTCCCGCTTTGCCTTGCTTCACGATCGTACCCGTAACTTTAACGTTTTCCGTTTCCGCGCCCGTCTTGATTGCGTCGCCGTCGGAAATCATCAAAGCTTTGAACGTAACGGTGTCGCCTTCTGCGCCGTTCAGCTTTTCAACGCTTACTACGTCGCCTTCCGCCACCTTATACTGTTTGTTACCGTTCTCGATGATTGCGTACATTGTGTTTTACCTCCTCTTTCCAGTCTCGAAGAATCCGAGGCGTTCGATTTTTTTCTTTTTTCGATCCGAAACGTACGAAAAACACGAAAAAAATACAAAACTTAAAAAGCCCGTTTCTATCGGCTCGGTAATAAATATACCATACCCGCGTTTTTAAGTCAAGCGATTTTGCCGTATTTTCGCCTGTTTTTCGGCATAACGGTATATTTTTTCGTTTTTTTTACCACACTTGTATCAAAAAGTCCGCCCGAACAAAAAAACAAAACCGAAACCGGGCGGCAGAAAAAGATTTAAGGAGCAGTAAACATGGAAGAAAAAAAAGACTGTAAAAAAAGCGAAGAACTTCTTGCCGAAGTATACCGGAATTGTCAGCTCGCGCTGGAATCGATATCCGATATACTGCCCGAAATAGAGGAGCCGCTGAAAGACGAAATCGTGCGCCAGCACGAAGAATACGAAAAAATCAGCGCCCGCGCGGCGATGCTCGCCAAAGACAAAGCGCTGGAAGTGAAAGAGCCGGGCGTCGTGAAAAAAGCGATGATGAAAGGCTCCGTCAAAATGAACACGCTTACGGATAATTCACGTTCGCACATCGCCGACATGATGATTCGGGGCACCGTCATGGGACTGACGTCTTTAAAAACTTCGTACGGCGAACGCCCCGAAAACGACGACGAAGAAATTTCCGCCGTTACGCGCGATCTCATCGCCCTCGAAGAAAGCTTCGAAGCAAAACTCAAAGAATATCTGTAATCGGATTTTTTAATTTTTTTTGCGCTTGAAAATCTTCCCCTTCCCGCTTGTTCGCGTTTTTGGGGAAGAAAAGCGCAAATATACTTAAGAAAATATATTTAAGAAAGGCGCGGAGAAACGTACAAAACGCAAAAATTACGCCGAACGAACCGTTTCTTACGCCAGACGGTACGTTCCCGTGTCTTGATCGCGGATCAGCCGGCGCTCGTCGTGCTGCTCGAAAAAATTTTTCAGATCGGTTACATACCGGTAAAACGTCCGTTCGCAAACGCCGAATTCGTTCGTTACGCTTTCGGGCGCCAGAGTCTCGCCGTTTTTCAGGCGCACGTACAATTCCAGTACAAACTTGGATTTCATTCGCAACTCCTTTTTCGTTCGTTTTGTATTATTTTATTTATAAAAATTGCTTCATTTTGAGTTAATTTTAACATAAACAAGAGGTAAAGTCAATCCGTTTTGAACGAAATACACATAAAAACACCGTGTTTTGGTATTCTTTTTTTAGAAAACAGTCCAAAACGGGCGAAAAACAGAAAGACAAGGGAAAAGCGATGTTTATTTTAAAAGAACTCAGAACGGAGCACGGATTGAAACGCAGCGAACTGGCGCGGGAAACAGGCATCAACGCCAACACGCTGGCAAACTATGAAAAAGGCACGCGGCAGGCAAGTTACGAAACGCTGATTTTATTGGCGGACTATTTCAACGTTACCGTCGACGAATTGTTGGGCAGAGAAGAAAAACCCGATCTTCCCCGCGCGTTCGGCGGAGATCCGGCGCGGCTGAACGGCGAAGAACAGCGCGTCGTGGCGGATTTCCGCCGTCTGCCATCCGCGGATAAAACGCGGCTGAAAGATTATCTTACTCTTCTCACCGAACGGCAGACGTTATAATCGCCGCATAAACATACAAAAAAAGCATAATTTTTTCTTTTTGGGATAAACTGTTAAAGAATACAAAATCGGCAGACAGAAAAACGTTCCGGTTTTTCTTCGGTTAAATCCGCGTTTTGTGCAAAAGGAGAAAAAATTATGAAAGCTACTGGCATCGTAAGAAGAATGGACGAGTTGGGCAGAGTGGTTATCCCCAAAGAAATACGGCGTACGTTGCGTATCCGCGAGGGAGATCCGCTGGAAATTTTTACCGACCGCGACGAGCTGATGCTCAAAAAATATTCACCCATCGCCACCATCGAAAAATTCAGCGAATCGGCGGCGAAATCGCTGGCGGAATTAAGCGGAAAGTCAGCCGTCGTGTGCGATACCGACGGCGTGTTGTTCGCCTGCGGCGAAGGCAAACGCGATTTTTCCGGCAAAACGCTGTCGCCGGAAATCGATAAACTGTTAAAGGAGCGGAAAAGTTACGTCGCTTCCGAAGCGGACGGCGGAACGCTCATTCCTATCACCGTTCCCGGCGATACGAATTTTTCCGCGCAGATCGTCGTGCCCGTCGTTTCGGGCGGAGATTGCCTCGGCGCGGTGGCTCTTCTCTATAAAGAGGCGGGTGCGCGCGTGGAAGCGGATGCGGTGAAACTTGTTCGGCTCACCGCCGAAATTCTTGCCAACCAGTTCGAATAAATCGGGTTGAAACAATAAAATAAAAAAATTTTTGCGGTTTTCTTTTTCGGGAAACCGCAAATTTTGTCGTTTTTGTGAAAAATCGTTAAAAACTTTGTCGTTTCGGTTTTTCCCGCCGAGAAACACCGTCGACCTGGCGCCGAAACACTTGCCAAAGCGTTACGGAAGTGCTATAATGTTCGTAAGGCTTTTTCAAAAAAGTCGGGGCGAAGCTTACGCTTTGTTTTGCCCGATGATAAAAAACGGACGGAAACGCAATGAAAATAGCGGTGGATTGCAGATACCTCGG
>ENA-ORTB01002043-ORTB01002043.1-human-gut-metagenome-genome-assembly--contig:-NODE-2043-length-20027-cov-5.314691_pt1 | contig 20027 bp, 22 predicted proteins | sample MGYA00241905_ERZ509174 | MGnify/ENA primary metagenome ERZ509174 (study PRJEB26280, sample SAMEA2338851) | human gut metagenome | biome: human gut; feature: human-associated habitat; material: faeces... | reverse complement strand
GAAAGGTTCACCAACGCTTTCATTTCACGCTTCCCGAAGTACATGCAAGAGGCTATATCGCCATCACTAGCAGCTTAATTGAATTAAACTATTGAGTTTTCAAGTCTTCATAGTTCTTTTTGGTGTGGGAAGTTTAAGTAAGGAGATAAATTTGAAGAAATCTTTGGGACTTAATGCTGTATTAAGTGGCTTACAAAGTCTGCTTAATTTAATATTTCCCCTTATTACATTCCCATACGCTTCGAGAGTACTGAGTGTGTCAGGGATGGGGAAATATAATTTTGCTGGATCAATTAACGGTTATTTTCTTTTGATAGCAGCTTTAGGAATCAACACTTTTGCTATAAGAGAAGGTGCTAAGTTCAGAGACGATAGAGAAAAAATTAGTGCTTTTGCTAGTAAAGTTTTTACTATTAACTTGATATCGACTTTAATTGCTTATATTCTGTTAGGATTAACATTATTAGTAATTTCGAATTTAAAGATATATATCATTGCAATTTTGATGTATAGCATCCAGATCTTTTGTACTACTATAGGTGTTAATTGGATATATACTATTTTTGAAGAATATGCATACATCACGATTAGAAATATTATATTTAAGATCATCTCAGTCATTTTGCTTTTTGCATTTGTGCGGCATTCAGGAGATTATTTGAATTATGTAGCGATTACGGTGTTTGCTTCGGCAGGTTCATACATTCTAAATTATCTTTACGCTAAACGCTTTGTAGATTTAAAGTTGAATTTCAATTTCAACTGGAAAGAATACTTGCAACCTATCTTTATTATCTTTATTTCCACGGTTGCAGTACAAATATATGTAAATTCTGATACAACAATGCTTGGATTTATGCAAACAAATTACGTTGTAGGGATTTATGGCGTATCTGTAAAAATATATACTATAATTGCTAACCTTCTTTGGAGTGTTCTACTAGTTACAGTTCCACGTTTGGCAATGTTAATGGGGAAGAAACACTATCGTGAATACTTTGGACTTTTGCGAAGAGTAATAAATACGCTAATCTTGATTGTTTTTCCAATTATGGCTGGCCTTTTCATTTTCAGTAATGAGGCGGTGGTGATTGTAGGGGATCAAAAATATTTGAGGGCTACTAGTTCATTAAGAATACTGTGTTTAGCATTGATTTTTAAACTGCTAGGTACGGTTTTCAATGATTGTGTTTTAATTCCGGCTAAAAGAGAAAATAAGCTACTCATTAGTTATGTAGCAGCAGCAGTTGTTAATATTTTACTTAATTTTATATTGATCCCCATTCTTGCGGAAAATGGTGCTGCACTAACCACGCTCTTAGCAGAATTTGTATCTATGGCTATGAACTTTTATTTTAGTAGAGATATTGTGGGAGATATTATTAAAGAAAAAGCATTTATACAAAACATTGTTTCAGTGATAGGTGCTGTTACCTTGATGTGCGTAGTTTGTCTAATAGGCAAGAATTTTATTGGAAATATGATTTTACGTTTGATCATAACAATCCCGATTGCAGCGGTAATTTATTGTATTGCATTGTTTGCTTTAAAGAATTCAACTTTCATTTCTCTGTTCAATGAAGTAAAAAGCAGACTTAAGTTAAGATAATAAGAAAGGAAAGGTTTACTATAGTGGCGAATAGACAGACAACGTATAAAGGTGTCGATGTTTTAAAGTTATTAGCAGCAATTGGTGTTGTAGGAATTCATGTTGATGCACATTATAGTCCATTAATTGGACGGCTTGCAGTACCTTGTTTTCTTTTGATTTCTGGAATTTTTTTCTTTAGGAAATATGATTTCTTGGATGAAGAATCAAAGACTCGCTATCTAAACTCATATCTTAAGCGTTTAGGAATGCTGTATCTTTCTTGGCAGATTCTATATTTACCATTTGTAGTTAGCCCATTAATTAAATATATCCATACACATTCTAATACTTTAGCTAGCTATGTTTATTATGTATTCAGATTTTTTGTACCGGTCGGTTATACACTGTCAGGTGAACAAATTGCAGGATTCAATGGTTGGATTCAGTCTTGGTACTTAATTGCGTTGTGGGTAGGTATCCCAATATTTCGGAATAACAATGCTGGTTACTTGATCGGCAAGGGCAAGAGCGCTGAAGAAGCCAAGAAGGAAGTAGGCATGGTCGTTGAAGGGATCAACGCCATTCCAGCTGCCTTGGAACTGGCTGACAAGTATGACGTGGAAATGCCAATCGTCTTCGCCGTTGACGCCGTGGTCAATCGCGGTGCTGACGCCCGGGAAACCGTTGATGCCCTGATGCTGCGGGAAAAGAAGTCAGAAATGACCAAGTAAATTTAGTCGCCGATTGTAAAAATAACTATATGTTAGTATCGCAAAAAGACATGTATAACTTTTTATTGAAAGATTTAAAACAACAAAATTCTGGAAGAGTGTCTTGACACTGAACTTGATCGTATTTATCGATGTAGATAGTTAAAATCTGCTATATATCATGCTAAGTGTTCAATTTGTTATTGCAATTGATAATTAACAAAGGATTATTTAAATGAAACATGCATTCTTGATAACGGCTCATAGTAATTGGAAGCAACTGAAGCTGCTTTTAAAGCAGATAGATTTTCCCGATCATGATATCTATGTTCATATTGATGCCAAAGCTAAAAACTATCCTAAAGCTGAGTTAGAGGCAGTTACACAGTATTCTAAAGTTAGAATATATTGAAATTTTAAGGTGTACTGGGGAGGATACACGCTAACACTTGCTGAACTACAACTGTTTAAAGAGGCTTCTAACAATGGGCCGTATGATTACTATCATATGATGTCAGGGGCGGATCTTCTCTTGGTCAATAACAAAGAATTTGATTCATTCTTTGAAAAGAACCAAGGCAAAGAATTTATAGAGTTCAAAGATGAACAAAATGAGCACGATCCGGAAATTAAACGCCGCACTAAGTTGTATCACTTTTTACAAAATTATCGTCGTCGATTCAGAATTCAATGGATAAATAACATCTTTATTTTCTTTGAGAGATGTTCTTTGCTACTCCAGCTGATCTTGCATGTGAACAGGGTTAAAAACTTAGATTGGCAGATCAAACTAGGGTCTGAGTGGGCAAGTGTGACTAATGATTTTGTTATTAGAATGTTACAGGAAGAACCCAAGATTTCAAAACTATTTAGGTGGACTAACTGTTCAGATGAGTTATTAATTCAAACAATAGCTTTTAACTGTGGGTTTATGAACAGGATGTACCATAATCCTAATGGTGCTGATAACTTACGTTTTATTGACTGGGTGCGTTCAAAAAATGGTAGTCCGCATATTTTTACAATTGCTGACAAGGAGTTGCTAGAAGATGCAACCGCAGGTGCTTTAATTGCGCGGAAATTTTCATTAGACAAGGACTCAGAAATTATCAACTATATTCTGAAAAAAACGGGGAATAAATAGATTGGAGGAAATATGAAGGTTCTACTAGTTAGCACAAATAATTTGAGTGATAATGGGGTTTCAACTTTTATTATTAACAATGCAAAATTGTTGGCTAAGAAGCAGGATATTCATGTTGATGTTTTGGCTCCTAATGAAGTTGCTGAGGACATTACGATTGATCTTAAGGAAAATAAAGTTAATGTCTTTGAAATCCATGATCGTAATTCCAATCCCAAGCAATACTTCAAGAACTTAGTTTCTTTACTTGAGCGCAAAAAATATGATGTAGTACATGTTAACGGTAGTAGTAACATCATGTCAATTGAATTGGCTGCTGCCTTTTTTGCCGGAGTGAAAGTAAGGGTTGCTCACAGTCACAACACAGTTACAGAGCACGAAAAACTACATAAACTTTTGAGTATACCCTTTAATATGTTTGTCAATTGTAGGGTAGCTTGCAATGAGGCAGCTGGTAAATGGCTGTTTAACAAAAAGAATTTCACGGTTATCGATAATGGTATTTTTTTAGACAAGTACCGCTTTAATCCTGTCGTTGGGGAACGGATGCGCAAACAATTAGGCATAAGTAAGAAAGATATCTTATTAGGACATGTTGGCGGTTTTAATGAGCAGAAGAATCAAGCATTCTTGCTCGATGTTATAAAAAAATTAGATTCCAAGTATAAATTGATTCTGGTTGGTCAGGGTGGTATGTTTGATCAAGTCAAGAAGCAAACAGAAGAAATGGACTTAGGAGACCGCGTAATTTTCACAGGTTCAGTTCATAATGTTCCCGACTATCTTTCAGCTATGGACGTGTTCGTTTTGCCATCTCGCTTTGAAGGCCAACCGTTTGTCGTTGTTGAGGCTTCAGCTAATGGTCTACCAATAATTTTGTCAGACAAGATTTCACGAGAAAGTAACCTAACTGGTAAGCTGGAATTTGTTTCATTGGATTCAAAAACATGGGTTGAGGCAATTGAAAAGGCAGATTTGCCATCACGTGGTGATGAGTCAGATGATAATATTAAGCGTTTAGCAGCTAAAGGTTATGACGCTGTTAAAAACGCGGATGACTTGTACAATCTTTATGCTGAGAAATTGAAGAGATAAGTAAGCGCCCAATAGCAGAGTATATTAAAATTCCATCCTAGCAATGCTAAGATGGGATTAATCAGTTTATGGGACTTTACTTACAGTGGAGCTGAACATTCTCAGACCATGGTAAATAGGCTTCCAGACGCTGATTGTCTAATAATGACAGCTCATTGGGCAGCTTGTCTAGAAGATAGTTGATGTATTTGAATTGATCCAAGCCATTTTGCTTGGCGGTTTCGAGTATGCTCATAATGATTGCCATGGATTTGGCACCAGTACTGCTCTGTGAAAAGAGCCAGTTCTTGCGTCCCATGACGATCTCTTTGACTGCTCGTTTTGCTCTGTTATTGGGCAGTTCAAGGCGACCATCTTTTAGGACGTTCATGAACTTGTCCATGTGCTTTATGCAATACTGGAAGGCTGTTCCCAGCTTGCCGGAAGGCAACACGGAGATTGATTTCTTGGAGCACCAGTCGGAAAACTTCTCTAGCAGAGGCTTTAATTCGGACTGACGCTTCTCGTATCTTTCTTCAGCGGAAAGGTCTTCCCAGGCGCGCTCAAGGCTAAACATTTGATTACAGTAATGGATCCCCTGATTAGCCACCGAAGTCGCGTCGGATTCTCTAGCCTTGTCTTTAGGCAAGGAATCATGGAATTTACGTCTTGCATGAGCCATACAGCCTACAAGAGTCACATCTTGTTGGCTTAATCGTAAATAGCCAGGATATTGATCACAGTGAAGGTATCCGCTAAAACCTGTGAGGAAATCCCACGCTTCGGCGCCTTTTCGTGATCCATGGTGATACAGGACAATCGGCTTCTCGTCATGCTTGCCTGACAAGAAGGTCCAGACGTAGTCTTTAGCTCTTTCACTGTCTAAGACTCGATATGGCGTCTCATCTGCGTGAAATACATCCTGCTTTAGCAGCTCTTTTCTCAAGAGTTCGTAAAGGCTGGAGAGGTAGTATTCGCAGACCTTGATGTGTCAATTCGAAACCGTCTTGTGATTAAGCGGAAGACCTAAGCGTCGTAAGTCTTTCTCTTGCCGGTAGGCAGAAACCTTTAGAACGTACTTCTAATAGATAGTATTTGAAATCAAAGAAGCTGAGCCAAGACTGTTGGTTAACGGAGCCTTAGGTACAGGTGCTTTAATAATCTTGTCAGCTGGTGCCTCATCACTGCAGTGCTGGCACTTGTAAGAGTGCTGAATATGATCGGTTCTCTTAACTTGGGCTGGAATGTAGAGCAGCTCTTTTCTGGCACAGAAGCTGCCGATCTCTTTCAGCTCGTGCTGGCAGTCTGGACAAGTAAGATCATCCAAACGATGATGAACCTCCTTGCCCGGCAGAGAATCTAAGATGTCTTGCTTTTTACCAACTTGCTTGCGTCTCTTATAGGTAATAGTTTCGGTAATGCGATGGCAAGTCCTCGTCATCTTGAGAGGCGTTGTCTTCCTCAAGCTTTACCATTGGTCAGCTCCACTGTAGTAAAGTCTCATAAACTGATTAATCCCATCTTAGCATTGCTAGGATGGGATTTTAATATGCCGCACTATTGGGTGCTTACCTTCACTGAAGTACAATAGCTATAGAACGTTTTGTACAGTTAGAAATGTGATGGGGAAACTAGAAATGTTGGACAAGATCAGATTTGACGACTTAGTGGAAGAGTACCAGAAAGACTTTGAGTACAGAATTCATAGTGATCATTCTTTGTGGTTAGCAATAGCATGCTTTCAGAATAATTGGAGCTTAGATGACCAAGATTTTGAAAGCATGTTTGCTGATGTTGTACAGAATCTAGGTAACATTCTTAATCTCAATACGTTTACGTTTGACAGTGACGCGTTGCTAGAATTTATTGAAAGATCTCCGAAAATAGTCCATGCAATGATGGTTGATCTGTTTGATGAAAATCAAGACACCGTCATTCGAATCAAAAACTTTAAGCAGCAAGCCAATGAATTGCTAGATGGGGACTACGCTTTAGATGAAGAGACGGTCAGTATGTTGCTTTGCCTTAATTCACCTGATAAATACAGTGTATTTAACTTGCGAGGCTGTCAAAGACTGGCTAGCTGGCTTAAGTTAGACTATGAATTTGAGCAACAAGCTACTGTCAAGAATCTACAAAATTGGTTAGTTCTGGCTCAAGAAATTATTGAGCGGTTGTCTGACAATCAGCTGATGCTTGATGAGTACATGTACTATCTTGAATGGGATACTGAAGAGGAGCCAAATTATCTGCATTATCTATGCGATAAGTTTGGAAATGATTTTCAATGGTCTGCTGAAAAGGATTCTCAGCTTTTGGTACTAGCATCCGATATCTGCAATTATCTTGCCCAGCATCGTAATTTGACTCCTGCAATTGGTCAGAAGCAGTACTGGTGGTTAAATGCTAATCCCAGTTTTTGGAATCTTTCTGATTTAAAGGTTGGTGAGGAGCGCTATTATACCCTTTATAGTGAAAGCGGCCATAAAAGACGGGTCTTCCAGCATTTCTTGGATGCAAAGGTTGGTGACAAGATTATTGGCTATGAATCATATCCTAGCCGGAATGTTGTAGCTTTGATGGAAATCAGCCGGGCTAGTGATGGTGAGGCGGTCTTTTTCAAGAAAATCGAAGAATTTGAACATCCAGTAGCTTATAAAGACCTGCGGCAATGCCCGGAACTGAAAGACTTAGAAGTTTTCATCAGCCCAACTGGCTCACTATTCAAGGTAACTGAAGACGAATTCAACTTCATTATGGATAAGGTAAGAGAGCATAATCCGGTGGCATATACTAAAGAGAATTTTCTCTCAGAGGTTTACATGCCAGAAGCAGACTATGATCGCGTATCAGCACTGTTAAAGTACAAGAAGAACATAATTCTGCAGGGCGCACCTGGTGTAGGCAAGACTTTTGCGGCTAAGCGGCTGGCGTATGCAATGATGGGGCAGAAAAAGGACGAAAATATTGAGCTGATCCAGTTCCACCAAAGCTACACTTACGAAGACTTCATGATGGGCTACAAGCCTACTGAACAGGGCTTTGAACTTCGCTATGGTAGCTTTTACCGCTTCTGCAAGCGGGCGGCTGAGCATCCAGATGAGCCGTTTTTCTGCATCATTGATGAGATAAATCGTGGCAACTTAAGCAAGATTTTTGGTGAGCTACTTATGCTGCTCGAAAGAAATTACCGGGATCAGCCGATAACTTTGGCCTACACTGACGAGCCTTTTGCTGTTCCAAGCAATGTTTATCTGATCGGTATGATGAATACTGCCGACCGTAGCTTGTCGATAATTGACTATGCTTTGCGGCGGAGATTCAGTTTCTTTGATATGAAACCAGCTTTTGAAAGTACTAGCTTTATGCAGCAGCAACTAATTGCCGGGAATGTCACTTTTGACAGATTGATCAACCGAATTGAAGAACTCAACGATGAGATCAGCAGAGAGCCTTCTCTTGGACCAGGTTTCTGCATTGGACACAGCTATTTTAGTAATCCAGAAGGGGAATGGACGATTGATAAACTAAGACTGATTGTTGATTACGATATATTGCCGATGCTGAGGGAATACTGGTTTGATGACCAGGATAAGTTGGAGCATTGGGAAAGCGCGCTGCATGAGGTTCTCAATGATTAAGGACAAGAGCATCTTCATCAAGAACGTCTACTATATGCTGAGCTATACTTTTGGCAACCTGCATGAAACAGAGTATAAAAATATCGCCAAGGAAAGCTTTGATAATCTGGACAATCTGTTTGCCGCAATCTTAGCTAAGGGGATTGGCAAGCAGCTTAAACAGGGCCTGTACCGTGAATATGTGGCTTGTCATGATAATTTGCCAACCGTCCGCGGCAAGATTGACCTAGTTGAAACTGTCCGCAATCAGCTGGCTTGCCGAAAACTTGTAGCCTGTGACTTTGATGAGCTATCTGCCAATAACTTATACAATCAAATTCTAAAATCGACTGCCTTACAGCTGGCGAGGTCAAAGAAGGCTGACAAGAAATACCTTGATCAGCTCAAGAAAGAGTTGGTCTTCTTTGGTGAGATTGATATGGTTGATTTGTCTAAAGTGCCCTGGCATAAGCTTCGTTTTCACCGCTACAATCAGAGTTACCGGCTGCTACTAGGGTTATGTGAGCTGCTGACTGAGGGCAAAATAATGACTACAGAGCAAGGGATAATACGGTTGACTGACTTTGCTGATGATCAGCGGATGTCGCACCTGTACGAGAAGTTCATTCTTGAGTATTACGTGCAAGAGTACGGCCAAAAGTATCGCGGCTTTACCGCAAAGGCCGCGATGATTCCCTGGCAGCTGGACGATGGCAACAAGAATTTATTGCCGGTGATGAAGTCAGATGTGCTCTTGTCATATGGTGGTAGGAAATTGGTGATCGATGCCAAGTATTATGCCCATAGCTTACAGAGCAACTTTGACACGAAGACGATACACTCAGCTAACCTGTATCAAATTTTTGCCTATGTTAAGAATCTGGCGGCCATGCGAAGGGATGATACGGTGGCAGGGATGCTCTTGTATGCCAGGACTGACGAGGAGATTGTCCCAGATGAAGACTATCAGATGAGCGGAAACCGCATCAGTGTGAAGACCCTGGACTTGGGGCAGGAGTTCCCAGTTATCAAGGAGCAATTGGACAAAATTGTAACAGAGTACTTTACAGAATTGGGATAAAGCTAAATCCCCGTATCTGCACTAACGCAGGTACGGGGATTTTTATGTGTGCGGAAGCGGACAAGGTGTTGGGTACTGGCAAAGTGCCTGGGGACAGAAAAACAGAGTTCTCTTCCTAATAAGGGATGCCGCAGTGTTTCTTCATCCATCTATTCATCCATCTTCGCCGCAATTTTTATCATTTTTTGGACAAGCGCTTACAAATTGTCCGTTAATTTAATCCGCTTTCGGGCATACTCTTGATGGTAGCCGCTAGTCGCTATTAACGGTAGGCAATATATAACAGGCTGGGGTAATTGATACTATCTCCTAAAACGCAATATACGATATGTTCTATTCTGTCCGGCTTAGCGTGAGTACTGGACGGTCTGTTTGCACGTTATAGTAGCTAGCGGTTATGGTTTAAAAAATGAGACAACAGTTTTTGGCGACAATCAGCCTTAAGAAAGAGTGATCCGATGTCCGAAGATCTTAAGTCGCGCATTGCACTCGCGTTTAGGGCTGAAGTTGCTGAAACTGGCTTTAACCACGTCAGTGTAGTTCACTTGATGAAGAAGAGCGGTATTAGAAGGCAGACTTTTTACGATAACTTCCAAGATAAATATGAAATATGATTTGCTCGGTTATACCATCTAGGCAATGATGGAAGCCGATGTCGAAAGCAACATCGACAGGCTGGATCGGGAGGAAATTATCCCACAAGTCTTCTATAGTGCAGAGCTGAACAGGGATTTTTACAAAAGCGTGTATTCAAGTCAAAAAGAGATCGACGTGATTGGTGAGATTTCGCGGCATATTGCAGTGCTGCTGCGAAAGATCATCAAAGAAGCGACTACGATGTAATCGCTGACCGGGTTAATAGTGCCTTGCATTTTACACTCTCTAATCACACTAGTGAGGAATAAATGTTCTTTCCGCGCGCCTCCCTTGAAACGTGCTCTCTTTGTTTCAAGGGGGGTGTTTGCGTGTATGCTACAATATAGATAACAGAATTATGAACCGGGTTCACATCTGATGTGCAAGAAATGGTACCAGCTGATTACTTGTGCCGAACCGGTAAGGGCGCTTAATAGGCGCTCTTTTTTTATGCACTTTTTCTTTCTACAAGGAGTTTTTTTCTCTTTACATGCGTGCTATAGTGTAAAGTCTGAGTGTATAAGTGGAAGCTTCGGCACTTAGCTGTTTAATCGTGTGCTTTTTGAGGAGGAATAGATGAGGATATTTATGGCTGTATTATGGCCCATATTGCTGGTAGTATCTGCTGCTATGACAACGATCAGCTATCGTAAGAAAAAAGCTGGTAAGGCTGATAAAGATTACTATTCAGTTAGAGGATGGGGCAGCTTTGCCTTTATGTCTTTGCTAGGCGTTATGATGAGCTATCTGCCGTTAGGAATTTCAAGTGTAGGGGGATGCCTCTTTATTGCCGCTTTTGTTCTGATGTATTTTGCCTACAGTAAAAAAGAACACAAGTTAAAGGTACAAAAGGCAACTGCCTGGCTCTTGCTGGCCCTTTCTTTTGTGACTGTCGGTGTTGGCAGTGTAGCCGCGGAAGAATACAGTCCGCGGACCAAAGTCGTGGTTAAGTATACTGGCGCTAAGGAATACCAACAGGTAAAAGAAAAGAACGCTGCGCTGATTTCTGCCAAAAAGGCCGCCTTGTTGGCCTACGCGCCTCTGGCTAAGAAGGTTAAGAAGCTGGAAGCCCAGGAAAAGGCAGAAAAAGAAGCAGCCGCAAAGGCTAAGCGGGAGCAGGAAAAGCAGGCAGCTGAAGCTAAAAAGGAGGCTGAAGCCGCCCGTAAAGCCGCGGAAAAGCAAGCCGCTGCCGCATCTAGTGCCAGTGATTCAAACACTGATGACTCAGCTGATACTTCAAGTAACCAGCGCGGTGATATGAACACGGCTGACTCTCAGAAAATCGTTGGTAATGTCAACTCAAAAATTTATCATGTCCCTGGCCAGGCAGGCTACCGTATGAATTCGTCAAACGCTGTCTACTTTAACAGTGAAGAAGAAGCGCAGAGAGCAGGTTACCGGAGGGCTAAGAGATAATGAAAAAGAAAAGAATAATTTTTGCTGCCGGTGCGGTTGCTCTGCTTTTTGCCGTGACTTCTACCAAGCCGGTTGATTCCCAGAATTATCCAAAGATCACTGTTAAGAGTAAGTGGGTCAATAAGTATAAAGATAAAATCGAAGACTACGAGTCCGATAATCTTACTTTAAAAGCTGAGACTGATTTTATTAAGGATAAGACTGAGGAAGCTAAGGAAAAGCTGGCCAAAAAGCCGGGTAGTAAGACCAGCCAGACTGCGTCCAAGAAAGAAACGGCTTCTGCTAAGTCAAAGCAAACTGATCTGGCATCCCTGACTTATAGCGGGCAACTGTCTACTGAAGTAAATAACAACCAACCAGACTTCAGCCAAAGTGACCTGTCAACCAGCCGTGGTGCCTGGCAGACCTACGGCAATCTGGACAGTTTGAACCGGGCTACTACGGCCAATGCAATGCTGAATCAGTCCTTGATGCCGACTGCTAAAAGAGAACCTTTGCACTGGGATCCAACTGGCTGGCACAACAAGCGGATTTCCAGCGGTTGGCTCTATAACCGGAGTCACTTGATCGGCTACCAGCTGACTGGACAGAATAACAACCCGAAGAACCTAATCACTGGTACGGAAGAAATGAACGTATCGGGGATGCTACCATACGAAAATGAAGTAGCTGACTATTTGAAGGAATCTTCAAATAACTACGTCCGCTACCGGGTTAAGCCGATCTTTAAAGGAGATGAACTTCTGGCCCGTGGCGTTCAAATGGAGGCCAAGTCTGTTGGCAGCAACGCGGTTTCCTTTAACGTCTATGTTTTTAACGTCCAGCCCGGCGTTGTTTTGAACTACAGCGATGGTACCAGCCGGGTACAGAATTAAATAGCATTAGAAAAAAGTTCTCTGCAACTGTTAGACTTCACTTCTAACAGAGCGGAGAACTTTTATCTTTTATGGGCTTTAATACATTACGTTAAGTGAAGTGTATTGAGTAGCACAATTCCTACGGTGAAAAATATAATGGAAACTATCGAAAGCAATATGCAAAATTTGAAATCAATCTGATATTCCCCATCAGCAAACAGTTTCTTAATGCCGATAAACAGCATCAAAATTATCAAGTAGATGACGATTAGGTACACGCCACCAACTATGAAAGCATATCCTAGAGAAGCGCTAGACAGATTCTTTAAGTCGCTAAACAGATTCCCAAGAATCTCGACGGAGCCCATCATGGCGAAGGACATTGCTGTAAAGATTCCTAAGATCCAGACAAACTCAGAGTAGATGCTCTTTATTTCCTTTTGTGCCTTCTTGGAGTTCTTGACAGCCTTCTCAGCCGCCTCGTTTGTGCTTTGGGCAGTGCTATTGGCTTACTTAGGTCTGGCGGCCTGTCTGCTTTTTTCCAGCAAGCTGCGGGAATATGGACCGCTGATTTGGACGCTTAGTTTCGGAATTATTTTTACGACCTTGGGCTGCGAGTGGCTTTACGCGATTCACGAAGAATATGGCTACCTGGCTCTGCGGAACATCTGCTTTCAAGTTTTGTCTCTGATCCTGCTCTTGACATATGTCAAGGATGAAAGCGATCTATTGCTGTATGCTTGGACTACGTTGGCGGGCAGCGCGGGTGCCAACTTGATCAACTTTCTGCGGCTGCGTAAGTACTTCACCTGGCGCTTTTCCTGGCAAAAACACCTCCTGCCCATCCTCGTCTTATTCGCCAACTCTCTGGTCAACCTGCTTTATGTAAGCGCGGATGTCGCCCAGCTGGGAGTGATGACCAGCGACTATTGTGTAGGCCTTTACTCGGTAACCTTCGGCGTTTACGTGGCTGGCCAATTCGGCGCACAAGGCCACCTCAACCCAGCGGTAACTATTGGCTTCGCGGCCTTCGGCTTCTTCCCATGGAGCCAGGTAATGCCGTACTTGCTGGGGCAATTCCTGGGCGCCTTTGTCGGGGCAGCTCTGGTAATCCTGCACTACTACCCGCACTTCAAGGCGACTAAGGCTGACGAAGGCAACAGCGTGGGGATTTTCGCGACTGGCCCAGCCATCAACAACCCTGTTTTCAACTTCTTGAGTGAAACGATCGCGACTTTTGTCTTCATCTTCACCTTCACCTTGCTCAACCTGGGCAACTTCACCCAAGGCTTGAAGCCATTAATTGTTGGTTTCTTAATCATGGTTGTTGGTCAAGCTTTGGGTTCAATGACTGGCTTTGCCTTGAACTCAGCCCGGGACTTCTCACCACGTCTGGCCTATGCGATTTTGCCAGTGCCAAACAAGGGCGGGGCTAACTGGGCTTATGCCTGGGTTCCTGTCTTAGGGCCAATCGCCGGTGTTCTTTTAGCTAGCGGCCTGCAGGCATTGTTGAAATAGAGAGTTAGCCAATGTCAGAATGTTTAAAGCTGCACATCTCGCAAGTTTTTAAAGATGAGGTGGCCAAAAACGGCTTTAACCATGTCAGTGTTGCCAAGATCATGAAGCAAAGCGGGATTAGGCGGCAGACTTTTTACGATAACTTTAAGGACAAGTTTGACCTTTTGGACTATACGATCAAGTCGATGATGGAAAACGATATCGAGAGCAATATCGGCTACCTGGACTGGGAAGGTATCATCATTTTGGTCTTTTACGGGATCGAACTGAATAAAAAGTTCTATAAGAGCGTCTATGAAAGCCAGACAGAGGTTGATGTGGTCGGGGAAATTTCCAGCCATATTGCCGTCTTGCTCAAGCAGATCATTGAAGAAGAAGGGGCGGATTTTGATCAGCAGGCCAAGGACTTTGTGGAAACTTTTTGCCTGGGTCTGACTTATACAATGATTGACAATCTTTTCCGGCCACACCCGCTGGAATACGACGTTATTGCCAGCAAGGTCGACGACGCCCTCCACTTCACCTTGAATCTGTAAAAACTTACTCTTGAACTCCAGCTCGAGCCCAAGGGTATTTTATACTCTAAATAAGTTATACAATTGACTGCACAAGGAGGTTTGCTCATGAAAATTATCGTTATCGGCGGTGCTGGCTTTATCGGTTCCAACTTTGTCTTCTACATGATGAAGAAGCACCCAGACTACAAGATCATCTGCCTGGACAAGCTGACTTACGCGGGCAACCTGTCAACCCTGAAGGATGTCATGGACAAGCCAAACTTCCGCTTCGTCAAGCTGGACATCTGCGACCGCGAAGGCGTCTACAAGCTTTTTGAAGAAGAACACCCGGACGTTGTTGTTAACTTCGCCGCAGAAAGCCACGTTGACCGGTCAATCGAAAACCCGGAAATCTTCCTGCAAACCAACATCATCGGTACTTCCGTTTTGATGGACTCCTGCCGCAAGTACGGGATCAAGCGTTACCACCAAGTATCAACTGACGAAGTTTACGGCGACCTGCCGCTGGACCGGCCAGACCTCTTCTTCCACGAAGACACGCCGCTGCACACTTCCAGCCCATACTCATCATCAAAGGCCAGCGCTGATCTTTTGGTCGGGGCTTACGGCAGAACCTACGGCCTGCCTGTAACTATTTCCCGTTGCTCAAACAACTACGGCCCTTACCAATTCCCAGAAAAGCTGATCCCATTGATGATCCAAAGAGCCTTGGACGACAAGCCTTTGCCGGTTTACGGTGAAGGCCAAAACGTCCGCGACTGGCTTTACGTTGAAGACCACTGCAAGGCCATCGATCTCATTTTGGAAAAGGGGACGGTTGGTGAAGTCTACAACATCGGCGGCCACAACGAAATGCATAACATCGACATCGTTAAGCTGATCTGCGACTACCTGGACAAGCCTTACTCCTTGATCGAACACGTTACTGACCGCAAGGGTCACGACCAACGTTACGCTATCGACCCAACCAAGATCCACGACGAACTCGGCTGGTTGCCGGAAACCATGTTCAAGGACGGTATTAAGAAGACTATCCAATGGTACCTGGATAACAAGGAATGGTGGGAAAACATCATCTCTGGAGGATATCGAAAGGATTATTAGGCTTAAAAGAAAATAGGAGGAACTGCAAATGAAAGGAATCATTTTAGCAGGCGGTTCTGGTACCCGCCTTTACCCACTTACTTTAGTTACCAGCAAGCCGCTGCCAACTTGGCCAGACGCCGTGCACCGCTACTTGGAAGCCTTGAAGGCTGACGGCTTCTTTGACTAAGCAATTTTTAAGAGCACTGGATGTGAAATCCGGTGCTTTTTTGCTTGTTTTTAGGCATATCCACCTATTCATGGTAATCGTCCAAGCGGCACTAAAATAGAGCAAGCCATAGGACTAAACATGCAAAATATGATATTATGGGTAATAAGGTAGATAGCGCCGAGCGCACCATGCGCTAAGCATGATGCTGCTAAAAGATATAAACGCCCTCTTGGAATATGCTCTCAATTTCTAAGGGGGTTTTCGTTCGCCCAAAAATCGGCCAAAAACTTTTGTGGCAAGATCTTCTTCTAGAAAGGCGCTAGCGGTGGCTAGTTTACAAAAAGTTTGCTGTGTAAGAATGCTGTAGTGACGGGGGTTCTCTACCGAATGCATGTTCAAAAATCTGCTTTGGATGAGGTAGAATAGGCTCAAACAGTACAAGAGAAATAATTTTAAGGAGGCAAAAAATGACCGAATCTATCAAAACGCCAACAGTTGCTGAAACCATCAATGACGAATACCTGCCTGCAGCCGTTAGGCCTTAGCGCTGCTGACTTGGCGCAAGCCATCCATGTGCTGGCTGCAAGAATCAAGGATATCTTGCACGGCAGCCAGGAAATCACTGCTGACATTTCACTCAGATTAGCCAAATTCTTCGGCGTGTCAGATGCTTATTTCCTTAATCTGCAAAGTGACATTGACTTGCGGGATGCCAAGAAGCATCTTAGCCGTGACTTGTCAGCAATTAAGCCTTTTACAGAGGTACAGGCCAAAAATAAGGAATCTCTTAACTAATTTCTTGATCCAGATCAAGGCCCCGCGCATCTATCCAAGCTACAATAGCCTTATCTAAATAGATGAGGTGACCAAGGTGAACGAAAAAGCAGATTTGAAAGACCGTCTGACGCCAATGCAGTACGCCGTGACCCAAAACGCGGCAACTGAACCGCCTTATACAGGTGAGTACGACGACTTCTTCGAAAAAGGGATCTACGTCGACGTGGTCAGTGGGGAAGCCCTCTTTTCCTCTTTGGACAAGTACGATTCTGGTTGCGGCTGGCCAGCCTTCACCAAGCCTCTGGTTAAGCTGACCCAGCGCCGGGACCAGTCCTTTGGCATGGAAAGAACCGAAGTCCGCAGCCGCCAGGCTGACTCCCACCTGGGCCACGTCTTCACCGACGGTCCTTTGGACAGAGGCGGCCTGCGCTACTGCATCAACTCTGCTGCCCTCAAGTTCATCCCTTACGACCAGCTGGAAGAAGCGGGTTACGGCGAATACCGGCAGCTTTTCGAATAAACGAAAAAACTGACGACTTCCTTGATTTGGAAATCGCCAGTTTTCTTGTTTTCTAACCTAAAATTGCCTTGTCGCTGGCGAATTCCTCGCCAGATACGACTTCAAACTGGTGGAGCAATTTCTCCACTGTCAGTTTCTTCTTTTCTTCATCCTTGATGTCCAAAACGACCTTGCCGTCGTTCATCATAATCAAGCGGTTGCCGTGGGCAATGGCATCCCTCATGTTGTGAGTCACCATAATCGTGGTCAGCTTGCCTTCTGCGACGATCCGGTCGGTCGCCTTCAAGACCTTCTCCGCCGTCTTCGGGTTCAGTGCCGCCGTGTGTTCATCCAAGAGGAGAACTTTCGGCTTGACCAGAGTTGCCATCAGCAAGGTCAAAGCCTGTCTCTGCCCGCCGGACAGAAGACCTGCTACGAGGGCTACCAGAACTGCCAGCCAGGGGTTGACCCCTTTCATGATCAAGACGGCTGAGACCGCCCCGCCTGTAGCGAAAGTCCCGTCAACCGTCAGGTCCGCGATGTCCAAGATCCGGAAAGTAATGTAAACGCCCAGGGCCATGATGCCCCAGAAGAGCCCTTGCGCGACTGATGCTGGCAAACGGCCAGCCAAGTCGAGGAAGCTCAATGATGATAAGTATCCTGCCATGGTGTCCTCCAGTCTCAAGCAGCTTTTTACAAAAGAAAACTAAAAACTAGTTCTTGTAAGCCTTGTAGCCGGCTGGAACCTTGATGCCCAGCTTCTTGCAGATGGTTGGGTTGTATTCCTTGACCGGGTTCTTGTAGTACTGAACCGGCATTTGGGCGATCTTCTTCTTGCCAGTAAGGATTTGCACGGCCATCTTGCCAGTTTGCTTGCCCAGGCCGTAGTAGTCGATAGACAGGGTGGCAACCCCGCACTTGCTCATGATCCCTTCTTCACCGGCGATGATCGGCACCTTGGCCTTCAGTGCCACGTTGTTGATGGTCTTGGCGCAGGATGCAGCCGTGTTGTCAGTCGGGATGTAGATGACGTCGCTGGCACTAGCAACTTGTTGGGTGACAGAGTTGACGTCCTTAGTGTCAGAGAAAGTGTACTTGGTGACCTTCAAGCCGTCCTTCTTGGCGTACTTGGCCACTTCATCAGCCTGGTATTTGGAGTTTGGCTCAGCAGAGCAGTAGAGGATGCCCAGCTTCTTAGACTTAGGAACGAAGTCCTTGATCATCTTTTCTTGCTTGTCCAAAGGAGCAAGGTCAGAAGTCCCGGAAATGTTGCCGCCAACCGTGCCGTTGAACTTCTTCAAGTTCAAAGCCACCTGGTAGTTGGTGACCGCCGTCTCCAAGATTGGAATTGACTTAGTAGCCGCGCTGGCTGCCTGCAGGGAGGCGGTAGCGTTGGCCAAAATCAAGTCTTCATTTTCAGAAGCAAAGTTATTACAGATCGTAGTGGCGGTTGAAGAGTCGCCTTGGGCGTTTTGCGTGTCGAACTTGACATGGCTCTTGCCCAGTTCCTTGGTAACTTCTTCCTTGAAGCCCTTAGTCGCCGCGTCCAAAGCCTCGTGCTGGACCGGCTGACAGATACCGATCTTGTAGACCTTGGAAGAAGACTTGCTGGATGATGATGACGATGATGAGCTGCAGCCAGCTGCCGTGAGCGCCATGACGGCAGCGGCAGCGGCGACCATAATTCGCTTGACCTCTTTCATGATGATTTCCTCCCATATCAGACAAAAAAGCGATTCAATATTTCTGTAATCTTTATTTAATAGTATTTAATTTCAAAGGAACTTTGCTTGATGTCAATAGATTCTTTTAATCAATTACAAAAATTATTCTATTGATTAGTCTGCTTGATTTTTTGGGAAGAAAAATGAACATTAAGTTGCCGGAATTGCCTGGAGTCTTCGTTTTATTCATTGTACTTTTTGTGGTTTTAGTCCTCCTCCTTTTGTATAATCTGGTCAATCCAGGCAAAGAGATCGTCTAAGTCATAGTCACCGCTGTGCGGGATCCCCCATGGCAGGGCAAAGTCGACTTCTTTACCTTGGTTAGCAAAGTGCATTAAGGAAGCCGGCTACGACCCAATGGTCATGACGGTAGTTACTGACAAACATGACGTGGACATTAAGTTGCCAAGCGTTGAATAATTTATAGACAAAAAAGGCGTCATCCCACGATTTGGGGATGGCGCATTTTGCGCTTATTTAGCTTTCTTCTTCGCTGCAGATAGCGATGACCCGCATCTTGTAGCTAAAGGTGTGGTTTTCGATAACCTTTTCGCCAGTGTGGTCGGTGATGACCGCGTCGATATGGCCGCCTTCAGCAACGAACTTGTCGATTTGTTCCTTGACTTGGGCAAAAGTTCCTTCAAATTGCTTGGTAAATTGCATAGTCTTTCCTCCTCTCCCAAAGTTAATTTAATTTTAACTCTAAAAAGCAAGAATAGTCTGATAATTGAAAATTAATCTGAAAAATCGTCGTTTGGCCAGTTTTTGCTTAAAAGGGTTCAGTATAAAAACTTGTGTAAATGATTGAGAGACTTAGGAAGCCTTCCGTGATAGCTCCATTATATTCATCATCTGGATACTCATACCCTTTACGTCTCTCGGTCTTTATCTTATTGTTAATACCCCTCAAATTTGCCAGTTGATATCCCGTATTTGGCAAACGTGTAGATCCCTCTCAAATGGCGGTATAAGAGACGTGCAAACCAAATAAAGTGACTATTTTCAGTTGCCTTACAGATATCTATGATCTCTTCAAGTCTGATGCACATTTCCACTTCGTCATGTGAGTTATATGCCTGATCTAGCAGGTCTTTGACGAAGTAAGAGCTTGTTTTTTTCCAATAGCTCGTCATACCAGTCTTCATTACCACCATGAGCCTTTATTTCCGGTGTATTGAATATTTGGAACTGTATAATTTTATGTGGGGCTGGGCGCAAGAGTGAAAGCGGCAGTAAAATAGCAAGAATAAGGCTTTTAACAGTCCTGTTGCTGAGCAGCAGGACTGTTTTTTGTCTATACTTTTTATTAAAAATATAACTTTTGCTTTTTGTGTAGACATATAGAAATCGATCATATAATGTTCATAGGTGGAAAAAACAGGCTAAAAACTCTTTTAACTTGAAAATAAGCTGGATAATTTTGCCTTCAGTGAGGATAAAAGTTTAATTCTAATTTTCTTAATTTTTTTGGCTCGCCGATTGTAAAATTAAACTGAACACTGTTCCGATTCAGTAAGAAAAATCGTTTTCACTGGATTAGAGCACAAAAAATGGACTTTGGTCACTGGGAATGCGATCTGGTTCTTGGACACAAGACTAAGGACGAT
>ENA-ORTB01002040-ORTB01002040.1-human-gut-metagenome-genome-assembly--contig:-NODE-2040-length-20054-cov-3.244562_pt1 | contig 20054 bp, 26 predicted proteins | sample MGYA00241905_ERZ509174 | MGnify/ENA primary metagenome ERZ509174 (study PRJEB26280, sample SAMEA2338851) | human gut metagenome | biome: human gut; feature: human-associated habitat; material: faeces... | reverse complement strand
GCACTTCCGTTTACTTTCTTTAACTTTCCTCGAAGTTTGGAAAACTGATTCCATAATTTCGTCGTATTAACTTTCCCACCACAAGATTTAACCAGTGATTTTACTTCCTGATACGATTCACGCCAATAAGTGTCATTCGGGTCTTTTTTCACAGTGGCACTATTTTTTGACTTGATTCCTAATAACACTTCCGCCGTCTTATTCTTGGCATCAATATTCACCGTCATGTTAGCAGCATCGAAAAAGGATAAATCCATCGACATCTTTTGTTTGAAAATATTGAATGTATTGTTGCCAATACTGATTTCCGGTCCTTTTAATTCGGCAGAGCCAAGGTTTGAAAAATCAGGCAGAGACTTTTCAATATTGGTAATGTATTTTTTGTCTTCAGTGCTAATAACAGGCGTTGGAGTAGGTTTTGATGTCGGCGTAGGTGTTGATGTTGCCTGTGACGAGCCGCTGCCCCCTTCCGCGGTAACTTTTCCTGCATAACTCCAAAGATTAGAAGATGAAAGATTTAAATGCAAAGCGGGCCGGACCGCATAATAACCATGAGTGACAAAAGTACCAGCGTCATAGCCGTAGCCATCGTTACTCACTCTGGACGCACGACCACTACTACCGCCCGGCGACCGCAGCCACCAACAGTCGGCTTCGCCGACTGCATTCATACCTTTACTGGCTACATATGCAGTATTCGTTGCCACTCTTGTTTCACTGTCCGTTCCAAACTCGCCATTAAATCCATAAGCAGTATTACTTGCTTCTGCAATGGACAAAAGATACACTTTATCGGTAGTGTTCACACCCCCTTCGGTATCATAGTATGGATTGTCATCGTTCACAACTGTTGTATTTTTGATTGCCACCTGTTCTGCCGATGTAAATGCCGTACTTAAGAATGTATCATTCAACCATGTACGAAGAGTACAGGTTGCCCATGTCACACTTGTATATTTCTCATTATTGTATTTCGCCAAAAGTGCAAAACAAATATTAATAGGATAGTAGTTCTCTTTATCCGAAAATTTTTTCGAGAAATAAGCTACACCATCATATTTATCAGATACAGCAATTACATTCATAAGTAATTCAGAAACAATATATTCCGAATGAAATGCGCTTCCAGTATTTTCATCAACTAAAAAAGATGTCGCAATTATTAAAGGAAAAGTGCAAAGTTTTGCCTTTATCTCATTTTTATCCTTTATTCCCTTTTCCAATTTTTCCCACGTTAGACAAGTCAAATCTAAAAATCTCTTTGCTCCTTTCAACTTAAATGCAGAAACAAAAAACTTATTCTCTTCAGGTCTGTTCAATTCCAACCAACAAGTGTAAGAAGACTTTGCCAAATAAATACAAGGTGTACCGCTCAAGCTAAACCTTTGAGACGACACAATATTTCTACGATCAAAAGGAATATGGAGCATATCTTTGTGTTTTATATTTTCTGTAGATTCGGCCACCCTTGCCTTAAACAAAGCATTAGAGTAGTTTTTGTCTTTCATTTTTTCATCACATGATAAAAGGTTTCCCCCATCAACGATTGTCTTAATACTCTGTATAGCCGACAAAAAATCGGATTTGTAATACAAACTAACTGCATCTTTAATAGAATCCGTAATCTTTTTAACTTCATCCGTATACTCATTATGGTTTACAGCAACCCACTTAATATAATCATCCAATTCGTCTTTAAGACACATTTGATATTCAGAATCTTTTTTAATTCTAAATGAATGTTTTTCATATCCTTCCATAATAACTCCCTCATCAAACATTTATGTTAGATGCATTTTTGATTTATTATATCATTTTTTAGAAGAAAAGGCAATGAATACGAATTGCATGACAGAATTAACAACATCAATACTCCATATTTTATTGCCTTCTGTCGTGGCTGTTGTAGCATAAGTTAGCGAGAAAATCAACTGCACGGAAAAATACTACTTAAAATTTTAATATTGAATAACAGAGTCAGACTCGATAAAGAGTTTGGCTCTTTTTATTTTACGATAGTATTTTTCGCTCAAATCCTTTGGCTGTTGATTTTCTCCATTGCAACGAAATTCTCATTATGACTGCGTTTCGACTTATGCTCCTTTGCCCCTGCCAGAAGGCAAAAAATAAAAAATGGAGGTAATCCAAAATGAAAAAAGTAGTTTACTCAATCAAAAAAGTCAGAAATCCTGACGAAAAATTGTCCGGTTTCGGATTCATCAATGAAGAAGGAACGTTGCTATGTAAGTGCGTTTCAAAAAACGGCAAACGATATACGCGAGCTTTCGATGACGTTGAACAGCATTGCCACCCGATAATCGGAAAAGAAAATGAGTTCAAAGGTTACGTAACAATGTATTACGAATACGACGGAAGAGATATTGAAGTCGAATACTCGGTTTGGTACAAAATCGTGGAGGAAAATTAAAATGCCGAAATTTGATTATTTTAACGGTGAAAATTTCATAACATTCGATTTAATCGAAATCGACGACGAGAAACGCGAAGTAACGGTTGCCGTGAGCGACACCGGAAGAATAAGCGTTAAAACCTTTGACCTGTTATTCGATGGTAATCGCCGTTACTTTGAATACGGTTGTTCATACACAAAAATTTACATGGACGAATTTACGGAGGAAAACTAAAATGGCAGGAAATATCAGTATCGTTATCGGATCTTGGGGTTCGTATAACGAGTGTAACGAAAGAGCGTTAGGCTCGAAATGGCTTGACCTTTCGGAATATGAAGAATGGGACGAAATAGTCGAAGAACTTAAAAAAGAAGGCTTTGAACTTGACGGTATCGACGAAGAATTGTTTATACAAGATGTAGACGGTATCGAAGATGGTTCAATCAATTGGGATTACGTCAACCCGGAGGAATTATTCAATACTCTGAACGCTTCAGGTGTTCTGGAGGACGATTACAAGTATGAAGTATTTTGCGCCTTTCTTGAAGTGCGTTGTTTCGACGATTTTGAAGAAAGAGTAAAATCCCGCGGTCACAGATGGAATGATGATATAGATCTGTGGCGAGGATATGACTGGGAAGATTACGGACGCGAAATGCTTGACTGCTGCGGTTACAATATCCCGTCTGAACTTGAAGATTATATCGACTACGAACGCTACGGCGAAAGTTTCAAGTATGACGGCATAGAAGAATACAGCGACGGCTTAATCGAAATACAATAAGGAGTTAAAAACTATGAATATTACAATCGAAAACAAAAAACAAAAAGCAATCGAACTTATGAACAGATTAGACATTTACAAGCCCTATATTAAAGGTTTCAAAGACAAAAACAGCGTTTGTTTCTATGAAAACTTTGGCGGATTTTGGGCTTACCAAGAACCGGAACTTATGGCTAAAATCAAAGAGTTTGAAGAAAAACACAACGTGCTTGTATATGCCGTAACACACGAATACACCGAATTTGGCGAATGTTACGACTTTCTCTACATATCCGATTACAAAGAAGAATGGGACGAAATGCTGTATAAGCAAGGCAGAACGTTCTACGCTTACGCCTACGTCTGGAACAAAACCGATGATTTTTGCTCCGAGTTCGGCACAATTGGCGTCTGCTCATTCGGTGGCGGTATTAAAAGGGTGGCTTAATTATGAGATACATTTTCTATCACTACAATCAATACGGCACGCTCGTTTTTGACTATTACGACGACGAAACGCACGTTACGCAATCGTATGTGTTCTATTCACTCAAACAGGCTGTAAGTAAATTCCGACACGACAACGGCTTGCAGTATAAACGTATCAAAATTTCAAAATTATTCTAAGGAGATAATCACTATGGCTAATATCAAAGACTTGAAAAAATACGTAGGTTACGAGTTTTCGTCCGGCTGTTATACAGGCGACGACTACAAATCGTTTCAGACCAAATATATCAACTACCTTCGCACTATGTGTCAGAACAATCACTGGCAACTTGTAAACGTCGGCAGAAATCATTACTGCTTCTCAGCATTTATAAAGAGCGCGGAAAACAAATGCGTTTACGTGTCGATATCCGATGTTCGCTACTTTTCCGACGAGTGGTATAACCACATACTTATCCGCACGGCTAAAAACGAACAAGACTATCGCGGCGGTTTTAACAATTATACAACGCTTGACGGACTTGAACTCAGGGCTTGCGAACTGCTCGACGACTTACCGTTTTAAGGAGATACGAATATGAAAATTTCAACAGAAACCCTATATCGCCTTTGCAACAAATATCAATGGTTTACAAGCGGCGATTGCACACAATACGAAAAACTATTTGAGAAAAACAGACAAGGTGCGAGCCTTGAAACGCTTGCAACGATTATCTGGCTTTGCTCGGTCGGATACGAAGAAAAAGATATTTTGAAAATGCTCGAAAAGGAGTGTGAAAACGATGATTAAGTTAAATCTTACACCGCAAAATAAGCAAGAAGAATTGATACTCAATTACTTGCAAAATAACGCGAGCGAAACTCTTGCCGACAAGATAAATAATGGCACTCCGTTTGAAAAAGACGGACACCCTTTGTTGAACAAGAAAACGCTTTCCGGTTTTATGAAATACGCTTGCGACGAAGCGAAAAAACTTGCTGAAAAAGGTGCTAATTCCGCTTGTATTGACGATGTTACCGTGTACGGCTGGGCTATTCATTATTTTGAAGAAGAAAGCATTGAAGGCACGCTTTATACCATAGACGGCGAAGAATACAAACCCGCGCCGAAAAAGGTTACTACGACAAAGCCTGCAACGGTAAAATCGCAACCAACGAAACCGCAGAATTTACAGTTTTCTATTTTCGATAAAATCGACGATACCGACGTTAAAGATATCAAAACGGATACTTTAACTGCCGAAACCGATACAAACGACAACGAAACGGATATGCCGTCGGAAGAAGAAATGCAGGAAACTCTTGCCCAAGTTCACGAAGAAGAACAACGCGAAAAAGGCAATCCTATGTATCAAAAATATACGGCGTATCAAGCGGAGAAACCGACGGCAATCGTAGCATACCGTTTAGGCGATTTCTACGAAGTTTTAGGCGACAATGCTGTGCTTCTCGGTAACGAACTCGACCTTACGATTACAAGCCGCGACGTGGGCTTAAAAGAGCGTATTCCGATGGTCGGTTTTCCTTACCACGCTGCCGAAAATTACTTCGCGAAAACCGTAAAATATCACGACCTGTATATCGTAGAAAACGACAACGAAAAACAATTCATTGAACGCGTCGAAACTGCCGTTAATCGACATATAGACTTAGATACGGGTGAAATCCTTACCGAAGAAGAAATGCGTGAGTTCGACGGAGATATCGAAGAACCCGACGACGTTCTCGCGGAAGAAAAAGAACTTGCCAAAGGCTTTGAACCTACCGCCGTATGCAAACTCGAAGAGATACTCGGCGACGTCTTTATCGTAGGGGTGTAACTATGAAAAAAGAGAAAATAAAACCTATTCCGAAATACATAGTCGCTCGTATCAAAAAAGCCGACGCGCAAAATAACGTATGCCTTCCCGGCAGAACTCGTTTTTACTCATATCTTACGAAAAACGACGGCGAACTCGTCAAAGTAACCGTAGCCGTAAGAACGAGATATAAACAGTGGCTGTATAAACAGGTTGCCGTTCACGGTCTGAACTCGGATATTTGCTATGTCAAAGATATGGTTTTCCACTATATCGCAGGCTATTCCGTCGGTTGGTTTGAACAAGGGGCGCAAACCGCTCCGCGTTGGTATGAAAGCACCGAATGGGATTATTCCGAAGATAAATATTTCGACCCGTTCGCTCCTATTGTCAACCGTGAGTATTTAGACAAATTCCCGAAATATAAGTATTCCGCCGTAAACCTTTACAAGGGCGTTGACATTCTGAAATATCTACGCTTTTACGATAAATATCCGCAAATCGAATACCTTATGAAAGCGGGACTTGGCTGCTACGCCTTTTCAAAACAAATTTTGCAGGAAATCGGCAGAAACAAACGCTTTGCAAAATGGCTTATGAAAAATCGCGCGGAGTTAAGCCGAAACGATTATAATGTTGACGTTATTAAAACTTCGTTCAGAACCGGCAGACCGCTTGCGGAATTGCAGAACATACGCAAAAACCAGAAAGCGTTAAAAAAAGCCGTAGGCATATCCGAACTGCGAACGTTCTTCAAAAACGACCTTGAAAAATTTGTTACATATCTCGCTACGCAAAAAACAAGCGTTTACTCTTACAACGATTATTTCAGAGCGTGCAATTATCTCGGCTTGAATATGACCGAAGACAAAAACCGTTATCCCCACGATTTCAAACGTTGGCACGATATCCGTATCGACGAATACAACACCGCGAAGGCTATGAAAGACGCCGAAGAACGCAAAGCCCTTTACGAGAAATTCGCCGCCGTTGCAAGCAAGTATTTAGGTCATGAATACGATAAGAAGTCGGTCTATATAGCGATTATCGCGCAAAATCCGTCCGACCTTATACGCGAAGGCGAGTTTCTTCATCACTGTGTAGGACGAATGGGTTACGACCAAAAATTCGCAAGAGAAGAATCGCTTATATTCTTTATCCGCACGAAGGAGCAGCCCTACGTTCCTTTCGTTACGATTGAGTATTCGCCGAAACAAAAACGAGTTCTTCAATGTTACGGCGACAACGACACCAAACCCGATAACGGCGTAATAGAGTTCGTCAATAAAAAATGGCTTCCTTACGCTAACAGAAAAATAAAACAATTAGCGGCATAACCGCAAAGGAGATTTTAACTATGCAAAACTATTTCAGAATAACCGCGTATCACCCCGAAAAGAACGTGTCCGTTATAATGGACGCTTACGGTATGTTCGAGAAACTCTGGCAGTTTTCGTCGTTTATAGTTCAAAAAGGCTTTAAGATTATAGCCGTAGGAAACGGCGAAATGTTTACGGACGGCAATATCGAAAAAGACGATACTTTCCGTGCGAACAAAATGCTTCTTCGCGCTTGCGCTACCGGTAAGCCGACGATTGCAAACGGCAAAGTTGAAGTAAACGGCAAATTTTATACGCCGAATAACTGAATAAAACGGCTATGAAAGGGAGTTTTAACGCTCCCTTTTTTTATGCCGAATACACCCTTGATTTAACCGTTAAACTCGCAAGGTTTTTGCGACAATGGCGATTAGGCGTGTGCTTGTCTTGATACAAGTCGGCTCGCTGCGCTCGCCGAAGACAAGCACACGCCTAAACTTAACCGAACCGACCGAAATAACGGAAAACGAAAGCGTAACGAAAGCGGTGTTCGCCGCTAACCCGCTTGGCGAGTCACCGCTATTTTTCGGTTACGGCATTTTTCGTTTTTAGCCCGTATTTTTAGGTGCGTATTTTCGCTTAATTACTTTTGCGCATTTGTGCTATTACTTCTTTGCTCACTTCGCCCATATAGCAGCCTTCGTCCCAGCATACAAAGTCGTCGAACAGTAGCAGTTTTTTATCTTCTACCCCGATACGTCCGGCGATATCGTCGTCCATAATATCGGATATGAAATATTGCGGCAGTCCGCGGGAGTAGACTATCTTTTCGCCGCTTTTCTCAATGTATTTTAATATATACGCTATCGCTTCGCCTATGTGCGTTCGGGTTTCGATACGTCGAAAGTCGTTACGACCGAACTGCGTATTAAAATAGTCGTTCTGGTGCGTAATCTGCCTTTTTCTTTCCGAAAAACTGTAACTGTCCTTTTCTTCCATAATCCCCGGCAACGTTCCGTCGGGGATATAAAATATGCCGTGAAAGTGTAGTCGCTGCTTTTGCGGGCTTCGTTCCCAAACGCCGACGTATTTCCAACCGCTACGCGAGCAAAAATGACTTAAAGTATTTCGCAACTTCTTCTTAAAAGTCGTTTCGGTATGAATGGCGTCGTTATACGTCAGCGTTACGAAATAATTGAAGTTCTGCAAATTCACTTTCCGCGTTAGTCTGATACGCCTTGCAACGAGATTTCTATACTTGCGTTCCATATTCAGCGTAACGTAGTTTTCGGTCGCTTCGTTGCTTTTGAAGAACGGTCGCACACCTTCCGTTATAAAGCGTTTCCTTGCCGTTTTAGGCAGGTTCAGACTGTCGGCATAGAACTTGTCAAAGACTTGCTTTTTCGTCGTCTTAACCGTTTTTACGGGCTTTGGCGGCAACGTATTTTCTTCCGACGTTTCCTGCGTTTCTTCGGCTAAATCTTCAAGCGTTATCTGCTTTTCTTCAACGGGCGGACTTTCCGCTTTTTCTTCTACGGGGGCTAACGTTTTGCCGTCGTCCGCAACCGTGATGACTTCTTCGATTTTCTTCGGACGACGTTTATACGGCTTTTCCGTGTGCGGAATAGCGATATAATGACTGCCGTCAAAATAGACTTTTGTTTCTCCGTATGGCATAATATCACGCTCCTTCTTCATCACGGTAAAGACCGTTTATGAAATAACTGTTCTGTGCCTTCAATTCGTCAACGCTTGCTTTTTCAGTCGCATATTCGATATAGTCCATAAGCCCGACGTTTGTTTTGCCTGCCAAGTCGTTGAAATAGTCCGAGAAACAGTCCGTAGTGAAACGGTTACGGTAAATCTTGTAGTTCATTAAGAAATACTTTTTGTTTTCGGGCTTACCGTCCATTGTGCCGCGTTCCTTTTCAACCTTAACGATAGAATAACCGTATTTGTTGTAAATTCGGGCGTTGCGTTTCCATAGCCAAGCGGTTATTGACTTTAAGATATGCACGAGCAAAGTATTGTCGCCGCGGCGGTATCTGAAATCGTAATATAGGGCTATAAAGCGATTAAACGCTATTTCGGACACCATATCTTCTATCGTGTAGAACGGCAGAGCAAGTTTCGTATCCCCGGCGGAAACGATATTTACAATGTCGCATAGATCTCTTGCGTCCGCACCCCAACTTTCGGGACGTTGTTCGTCCGTAAACACCTTTATGAACGGAAAATTATCTACCGTCGCCGAGTGTCTGCACATTTTCAGCCACGAATTGAAAAGGTCGTTCTTTTGGTTCGTTTCGTCGTTCTTCTTCTTGACTTCCTTTAATTCAAGGTTGTTCCCGCGTTCTTTGCCTATTTCGGTTATAGCGACTACACCGAACTCGAAACTGCCTGCTTTCGGGTTATTATCCAAAATCTTTTTGCCTAAACGCAATACGTCGAAGTCCAGAATATGGGAGTGTTTGCTGCACCTTTGCCCGTCGGTGAAGAAGTCTAACGCCCACAACGGGAAATTATCTTCCGATAATATCTGATTGTCCGTTCGTATGGAGTAGTTCGCTACGATAAGGCTCGTTTCAAGGGCGTATATGAAAAACGCCTGCGCATACGTTTCTAAAACGTCGAATAATTCGCTTATCTTTAATGCGTCGTTGTATGTAAGACCGTATCTTTGACAGTCATATCCGTATAATTGCCACAGAGCATTGCGGTGCTTTTCATATCGGCTACGTTTTAGATTTACCCATTCTTTGACGGTTGCAAGGTTATATACCGTTCCGTATTCGATACACGCGGCGAGTTCTTTTTCAAAGCATATCCACGGAAAATATGGAAATTTCATATCCGCCTTCTGTAAAATGTCGAACGCTTTTTGTCTGAACATTATTTCCTGTGATAAAGCCATATCCGTTATCATTGTGGTTTTGCGTTTTCCCATACTTCCGCAGGTCATCGAAACGATAGGCAAAGCGTTTATAAACCCGCAATTCTTCGCTTCGCATTTGCGTAATTTGTTAAGGGCAACCTTTTTACGCCAACGCTCAAACAAAATGTAGCAGATAATGAGCAGCGACCACCACGGAAAGAACCTGAAAAACGGTTGCAGATCTCGCGCAAGTTTTACGAATTGCGTGTATATCGTATCCGCTCGGAACGATACCGCAAAGAAGAAGTAGTAGGCGAAAAATTCTATCGCGATACTTGCTATATTTAAGTGAAACGCCCACATAACCGCCCACGAAATCCATATCCACGAATGCTCGCGCAAGAAGTCTATATACCCGCATATAAACCGTTTTGTCGGCTGATACGTTACGGCTGATATTTTCTTGAAGACCCGTAGCGGAACTGTGTCTACGTTGTGATTTGTGTTGCCTTTTGCATACAGCCGTTTTATAGCGATTATGACCGCCAAAATACACGGCAGAAGTATAGTTAAAACCTTGGCCCAAACGCTTGCTTTCGCACCTGCCGCAGACAGCCAAGACAAGAAATTTTCTTTGCTGAAAAGCATTGAAAAATACATCGTCGCATTGTCCTTGAAACTCTCGAAATCCGACGGTAAAATTACCGTCCATTGCATTATTCTTGAACAGTCCGTCACGCTCGGCAAGCCTTCGGTTCCAAAACCGAATAATACGCAGAAATAATACTTAAAACTGCCGTATAAGTCGATTAAAGCCTCTTTGTAGCGACAATAGGCAACTCTGAACACGAACGCTCCGAGCAAAATAAACGCTATCGTAAGGGCTATCGTGAGCGCAATATTAAGTCGTTTTTGCAATCTCATACAGCACCTCCGAAATTGTATTTTCGGGCGGTATTTGCCTCGCCGTATAAACGATATAACTGACCGCCAGAATGGTTATGAATAGCAGTAAAACCGCTATGATTCTTTTTAGTGTTTTCATATTGAAATTCTCCTGTTTTTTATAGATAAAATTAACGCCGACGAACCATATGATCCGCCGGCGTCTTTTCGTTAGATTTTACTTACCGCTTGTGTTCCACCGGTCGGCAAATTCTTTCCTGACACGCTTCTCGGCGCGCCGTCGTTTCGTGGATTTTACAACCGCCGAAATACCTTTGAACGGCAGCGAAATTATCCATACGATTGCTTGCAGAACATACGGCAAAATCGGGGCGAGAAGGATGATTATAAGTATGAGCATAAGCAAATATAAAATCATCTTTCCGCGCTTGTTCAGACTTATGTCGATGTCCGTTTCGTTGGACGGATCTTTGCTGCCCGATTGCTTGTTGTCTATAACGCCCAAGTTGTAGGTAATTCCGTCTGTTTCAAACTTCAATCGAAGTATGGTAACGTCGCCCACGAGCGTATAACTTTCAAACGTAGAACCGGTTGTAGAATAGCCGCTCAACGAGTAACTCGTTTCTGCAAAACGTAGCACCCATTTCTTGCCTTTGAGTTCGGTCAAGGCTTCATCCGTCAGTTTCGATGAAGTTTTTACGTCAAGGACTGCGCCGTGGTAGATATTCTCGCGGTTTTCGCCCTTAATGAATGCGTCAATCGTCTGAATCCTATCCCACTTATACGTTCCCGCGAATAATCCTCCGCCGGTATGTTCAACTTTATCCGTGTATTTGAGATAGGCGTATTTGTCCGCTTTATCCCCGAACGTTTCTTTTACACCGACAAAGGGAACGGAAGACCAATCGTAACTTTGCGTTGTATAATACACGTCCGCTTCGAGAAGTTTATCTATGGGCCTATCCGTGTTGAACGCCACGAAATGGCTGTCGCACGCTCCGACGTATAGTTTGAAACCGTCTTTATACCTTACAAACCCTACAAATTTATCCGTAACGACGATTGTTTCGATGTCCACGCAATTGACATACGGTTTACCATTTATTGAACCGAAAGCATATTGCTTATTGACCGCATACTTGACTTCGGTAACGGTATTGCCGCCGCTTACTTGTTTGTCTATACTTTCGTCAAACGGACGGTATATTGAACTGATTGCGTAATATCTCACGCTTTCGTCCTTCACCGTAAGACCTTTGACTTTGTATTTGTAAAACACGCCGCTCGAATTTAGCAATTCAAGTTTGTAATTCAGATACGAAATACTGTCGTTTATCGTGGTCGAAATATTGATAGACGACGCTTTGAAGTCTTTTACTTTTCCGCTCGGCTGGTAGACGTAAACGAAAAGTTCTTTGTCGCTGCTTTCCGCAAGTTGGATTATCTGTAATGAATAATCGTCGGCTTTGGTCGGGTAATTGCCCGGATTAAACGACGTATCCTTTTTCAAATCTTCCATTACTCCCGAATAAGTTATGCTTTCCGCTCTTGCCACAAGGGGCGTTTGTGCCGCCGTGGTAATGACGGCACATATTCCCAAGACAAAAGCGAGAAAAATTGATACTAATCTCGTTTTTGTCGCTTGCGTCAAAACTCGATCACCTCCTTGTCGAACGTGATACCCGTAACCCTGCGTTCGAGCGCGAAATTGAGTTTTACGCTCGATTCGCCGTTATACGAAGTAACGATTACCGTAAACATATCGTTGTAACCTTTGCTTTCGCAAGTAACTTCATTTTCGGGATAAACCGCTTTGAGTATTTCGAGCGGTGTTCCGCCTTTGGGAACGACTGTGAAAGATTGTTCCCGCTTGTCGATTACAAAACCGTTTGTAAGGTCTTTTTCGTCGCCGAAGAAACGCGTTTCGCCGTCAACAGAGAAGTCGAAATCTTCGTCCGTCTTGTTCGGAACGATTTTTACGGAATAACCTTTCGTTTCGTTTTTGTTGAACGCAAAAGTGTATTTCACGTCCACTTTCAAAGGCTCGCTCGGCGTAACGACGTAACCATTTTGAGATGTCATAACGTCTTTGCCGTTTACCGAAACGTAGAAAGTTTTGAAGTCGGTTGTGAACCCGTTTGTGAAGTAGGCGAAAACGCCGATGACGGCTACGATAACAAGCAGTATGGCAATATAAGAAACAACTTGTCCTATTTTAGATTTTGTCATTGATAGCCTCCTTGATTGTTATTTTCGGGTTAAAACGAATACACGGTGTCCGACAGCGAAATGCTCGTAACGGTGGACTGAATGTCGATCTGAAGAAGAGATTCTTCGCCGCTGACTTTATCTCTTACGGCTACATACCAGATACAATTATCCGGTTTCCCGCCGGCACGCGGATCGGTATACGTTCCCTTATAAGTGAAACGATAACCTGTACGCGGATAAGGTGTCGCATAAGACGATTCGGACTTGATTGCCTTAATCGTAAGTTTGTTACCGCTTATGGACGCCGTGAAGAAATCTTCGGGCTTAATGGTAAGGGTTAAATCGTTTCCGAGAACTTCGTCCTTATATTTGTAAGTTCCTTCTTCGAGGTTGAATACGACTTCCGACGTTGATCTTACGCTGCCGTTTACGATATACTGTTTAGTCAACGTAAACCTGCCTTGACCTTTAACCTTTACGATTTCAAAGTCGCCGTATTTAGAACCGACCGCTCCAAGAGTGTTTTTAAGGTTGAGCGTGATTTCATTCGTCGTTCCCGCAGTCAGATTGACCGTGCCGGTGTTGGTAATTTCCTTGCCGTTATGGATAAAGGATAGCGATTCGGGCTTGCCGTCATACATAATAAGGCAGGTTGCCGTGAAACCGCCGACTCTGGTTGTTGCGGTGACGTATGCGCTGCCGCCTTCAAAACCTTTAAGCGCGGTTATTGTTGCGGTAAGTGCGCCGTCGCTTTCGGGTGTAAGCGTAAGATATTCGCTTATGTCCTTGCCCTCGATAGGCGTGCACCATTTGATAGACCAGTCAACCGATTTGTCGGGCGCGTCCACGGGCATAACGGTTGCCGTTATCTTTTTCGACACGGTTTGCTGACCGTTTGCCGCCGCTACCGCATAACTCGGACTCATTCTGAGCGAAACAAGACCGTGGTTTTCGTTATCCGTTGGGTTTTCGGCCGGCTGTTCGATTACGTCCGAAACGGTATCGTTTGCCTTTGCTTCGACGGGCTTATTCTGAATTGCTATTGCAAGCGAAGTGATTACGCCCGCAAGGATAAGAACGATTGCCGTAAACACGGCTATCCATCTGATTTTATTGCTTTTTTCGTTATACATTTTTTACCTCCTGTTAAAACGTGATAGTTGTCTTGCTCGGCGTGACTTTGCTTACTTCTTCGCCGATAAAGAACTTATACTGCGCGGAAAATCCGAGCGTTTTGTGCTTGACCGTGACAAGGAAATACGGATTGTTGCCGTCTGCGTCTTTAACGCTTGCGTAGTAATGCTTCGTGTATGTTCCGTTAGCCCCGCCATAGGTTTCGTTTACGTTGAACTTTTCGTAATAGTTGAAATAAGAGTCTTTGGCTTGGATTTTCAATACGCCGCCTTCAACCGTTGCCGAAACGCATTTGTCTTTCATAGAATCGAGCGACATTGTGGGAATATTGCTGTATTCGATATTGAAACCCGTTCCGCGCGGATTGATAACGTAGTCTGCCCATTGAACCGTTCCAACGCCTTTGACCGTTACGTCGAAATCGTTAAAGTTGCTGCCTACGTCGTGGAAAACGTTATCCATAGCGAGATTGAGCGAGTAGGTTTTGCCCGCATAGAGCAGATCTACCGAATCTTTGCCGAGATTGTATTTCGTAACGCCCGTAGGAGCGGTGATAGACATACTTGACGGCACGCCTTCATAGACGATATCGACAGTTCCGGTTTTACCGCCTTGTCTTGTGGTGCAAGTAAGAATTGCCTTGCTGCCTTTGAAAGACTTGTAGCAGTTGACCGTTGCCGTAAGATTGCCTTGCGAATCGTCCGTCACCTTGATATAGTCCGAAATGTTCTTGTCTTTGAGCGGAGCGTCGTTTGCCCAAGCAACAGACCAAGTAACGTATTTGTCTACGACGGTAGACGGCGTAATGGTTGCCGTAACCGTTTGAGATACGTATTGCTGTGTATTGTCCGCAGCGAGAGCAGGCGATTTCACGCTCATAAGTTTGGGTTGTCCGAGAGTGAGAACTACCGCCGCGTTGGATTCGTCCGGCGTTTCCTGTTGCGTTCCGTTCTCTTGCGGTTTGATGGGCGTGGGTTTGTCAAGCGACAGAATGAGTGCCGCAACAACGCCTGCCATAAGCACGATAATGAGCGTAAAGGCGATTATCCACTTAACCGCGTCGGACTTTTTGTGTTGATTGAATTCTTGATACATAATGTTTTTTGCCTCCGAAATTTAGATTTTTAGTAAAAAAACTACGATCTGCTTAAAAGCAAACCGTAGTTTTTACAAAGGTTATGCTTATCTCAAAAGCATATTAAGGAAACTCTTGTCCGACGTTCTCGCGGGCTTAATCGGGCATTCGTAAACAGTGCCGTCTTCGTCGTAAGAACGCACGGAGTAGGTGTTACCTTTGATGGTTTTTCCCTTTACGTCTTTGATTTCAAACGGAGTTACGATAAGTTCGGCTTCCATCTGACCGTCGAAGACGATATCCAGAACGGTATAGCCGCCTTTGTCGGGCGGAATAACGCCTGCCTTAATATCTCTGCCCCTTACGTTTCCCTTAATGAAGTAGGAAAAATATTCCTTGCCGTTGCTTTCAAAAGTTTCTCTTTCGACCTTGATTTTGTTGTTTTCCATAATTTGTAGTCCTCCTGATTATTTAGATTTTTTGCGAGAAATTGCTCGCGCTTCTTCTTTGGTTTTACCTTCGGAAAGTGCCTTTTTGTATTTATACAGCCCGGCGTGGTCGCCCTGACACTGCAAATATCCCGAACGGATACCTGCCTCGAAGTCGGTAAGTTCCTTGCCTTCCTTTTTACCGTAGGTATGTACCTTTGCTTTTCTGTCTTCGGCGTAACCTTTTGCACGCTTGGACGGGATTGACCATCTACGCTCGTTGTATTTGTCTGCGTTGGACGGCTTTGTAGTTGTTTCTTTCTTTGCCACTTTTCGTGTCCTCCTGATAGTAATTTTGATTTACCCGTAACGCCGATAGCACAGCGTTTTGCAGGACTTACGTCTTATAGGGTTTCTCACTCCGTACAGCCCGCTATTCAGTTGTAAATATGGTAACGAACGCCGTTATTTTTCTTTGAAACGCTACGTTTCGGGCGATATTTCTTGTCGGTGAGCGGCCGCTCTTACACTTGCAAGTACCGCGCGAAATCATCGGTTTCTGCTATGTTTTGGCGTTCGGTTTACCCGATAGGGTTAATCTACATACGTTCTGCCGTACATAGTGCTGTGAATACGCTTTCCGTCGATGTGCTTGCGCTCGGCGAAAATAAGTTCATATTCACGGTCGCGCTTTTTCGTGCGACGATAAAAAGTATCGTGGCTTAAAACAATGTTGTCTTCAACCTCGCTACACTTGATACCGACGCTTTGCTTTACGATGTAATTGCGTGTGCGATAAACGTTCATTGCGTCTACCACAAAGTCAGGAACATAGTTCATTTTTTTCGACCTCCATAAATGTTGATAATGTTTTGCATTGTTTCTTTGTCCTCTCCGGAAAGGGTAAGAAGAACTTTCTGTAACAACGCCGTTTGCTTTTCATTCATGCGCGGTCTGTCTAATCTGAAATTGTCCGTCACATAAATGCCGCCGCCGTTACCTTGGACGGTGTACACCGGATATGTAAGCATAAGATTTAACACGTCATATTCAATTGTCCTCTTGCTTACGCCGAACTCGTTCGCGAGATTTTCTCTCGTTTCGTGCCGACGCAGACACAAGACTTCAAGTATGGCTTGTCGTCTTTCCGCTGCCGTCATATCCGCTGTTCACCTCCTTTTTTCGAACTTCTTGCCTGCATTCTACAAGTCAAACTCGCAAGTTCTTTGCGACTTTGAAAAAATAATTTAATTTTTTTTGAGTTTTTTTCGGCGGAAACGAAAAAGGCTCCGATAGTTAGACTTCTCGCTTAAAGAAATCTATCTATCGGAGCCTCTCGATTACCGGTTTAACTCTCGATTTATCAAAGAATATGACCTGATAAGGAATTACGCATATCGGTGTGTACCGACCAACCTTACCGTCGTTATCCCGTATTTAATTGTCTATTTCTTGACCGGGTGGCGGGTAGAAATCCACTTGCTCGTGCCGCCGTCCCATCAATTTGCTAACGCTGACAGCCCCGCATTTAGGGCATCGCAGTTTTGCCAGACCATCCGTCGTTCGGAAACCGTAATGCAGTTTTCCGCAGTTACGACAAAAACATTGAACAGGCTTGTCCCAATTATTTGGCATCGTATCTCTCCCATAACGCATCAAAATATTTTAATGCACGAAACCAAAACGCCCTGAACGTTGCATTTATCTACAACGATATCCTTCATACGCTTATTTTCGGGGTGGAGAATAATTTTTCCATTTCTATGATACAATCGCTTTAACGTTGTTTCTCCGTCGATAAGCGCAATTACGATTTCACCGTCGGCGGCAGAATCCTGTTTCCTTAATACAAGCAAATCACCGGGGCTGATACCTGCTTCTATCATACTGTTTCCTACTGCGTGCAACATAAAGAGATGACCTTTACCGAAAATGTCCGTAGGCAATGCGTAAGTATCTTCGTAGTTTTCTTCGGACGGATTCGGTATACCGCAAACGATACTGCCCACAAGGGGGGCGAGAACAAAATTACCTTTTTCAAGTTTAGGTAACGGAATAATTTTTCCGATTTCGTTTCGTTTCAGTATGCCTTGTTGTTCAAGTTGCATAACGTAACGCCTGACCGTTGCAAGTGAACCGAGATTAAGCGCGTTCATTATCTGACGATAACTCGGCGATATTCCGTATTCTTGCTGATAGGTAATGTTGAACTCTCTCACTCGTTGGAGAGTTTCTTCGTTTAACGTCTTCATAAGTAACCCTTTATGCTTTACGAAACGGTGCGTTTCGTTTTGTGTGCCTGTATTCTATCACAAACCAAAACGAATTTCAAATTTTCACTTCCCAATTTCGGGCAGTGAAAAATATTTATAAAAAAATGCTCCCGCTATAAGACGAGAGCATTGACACTGTTCATATTAGTATGTTGATTTGATTGTATCTACGAATTTATTAAACTCTGCGGTAACTTTTTTCGGTGCGGTAATTCTAACTTTGCCGAGAGTTCCTATTACCCAAGTAAACAACGGTTTCGATACCTGAACGCTTATATCCGCCGTATATGTGTTATCGTCTATCGCGCGGATATGTATATCGTCGCCGAAACGGTCGAATACTTCCGAAAGTAAATCTTTCGTAAAATTAAGCGTTACTTTATGTAATTCTCCGCTACACATTGAAAAAACTTGTTTTCTATACTGTTCCGTGTTTAATAATTCATATTCGGGGTGGGGTTGCCGTTCGGTTTCTTCAACTTTTACGTCGTCCATTTTATCCAGACGATAAGTAACGATTTCGTCGTGTCCGTTGTTGAAACAAAGCATATAGTAATTATCTTTGTTCCAGACCATAATTATCGGATTTGCGTAGTATCTCTTACCGTTTTTACGATATACTTTGTTGTGTTTTTCGTCATAATCAAAGTATTTGAAAGAAATTTGTTTGTTATCGTTGATGGCTCGCTCTATTCCGTCAACGCTGTAAATAAAGGAACTGTTACCGAATTTGCCTTTATCAAACGACACGATATTTTTGGAAATAAGCATTGCCTGATATGAGCAGAGCGTTCCGGAAAGTTTGCCGATTATGTTGTTTTTCTGCGAAATGGTGAGTTTCGACGCTTTGATTACGTCGGAAAGCAAGACTATTTCCGCCGTATCGAACGGGCGATTTGCAACGTAATAGTAATGAAATTTCTTCTTGAACGACAAAACTTCATAACCGTATTCATTCAGCAGAGCGATATCCGCCGCTAAAACCTTTCGGGAACTTGCAATGCTTTTTTCGCCAAGTTTCTCTATGATTTCGTCGGTATTCATAGGGTGTTCTTCGTCGGTAAAACGACAAAGGATATCCCAAAGAACGAGCAGTTTTATTTTGTATTCGTTTACGTGCGACATTTCAAAACTTCTCCCTGATTTCTTTAAGTATATTATACCGCAAAATAGCAAAAAATACAATATAAAACGCGAACAGAATCCGTCCGCTTAAAGAAATTATTTGAGAGATTTTAGCATTTTATCTATACACTTTTTCTTTTGCTCATAATTCGGGTGAACATAAAGGTTTAACGTCGTGCTGATATTTGAATGACCTAAAATTACGCTGACTGTTTTGTAGTCGCAATGGCTTTCTATGCACCGCGTCGCAAAACTATGGCGTAAACCGTGAAATTTTATCGGCGGGGTATCCAATTTTACAAGCAATTTTTTGTAATAGTTCCGATACGTGCGCGGTTCTGTCGGCATTGAATCGTTTGTAAGCACAAAAAACGAATCGTTTACGACCTTACGTAGCGGTTTTAAGACCGATAGCAAATCCTTTGTCATCGGAATATCCCTAATGGAAGTAGCGGTTTTAGGTGTATCTATCATCAATTCGGTGTGTCTGATACCGTTTTCACGGATATAAATTCGCTGAATTGTTTTTCTGATATGTATAACACCGTTTTCCGTGTCGATATCGTCCCAAGTTAAAGCACATATTTCGCCTATACGAATGCCCGTGCTTAAACAAATGAAGATACCAAGATTACGAAACGTGAAGTTATCTTCTACAAACCGCATAATTTTTTTTGGTTTGCAATGGATAGCACTTCAAGTTCCTGCCGTTCCCTATCTGTCGGGAAGATAACGTCAATCGGAGCATAGACACAATAGTTTTTCTTTGCCCCGAATTTGAGAATCATCCGCAAAACGATAAGCATATCTTTAATCGTTTTTTGCGATAGCCCTCCGTTCAACTTCTGCAAGACAAAATCTTGCACGTCCTTTTCGGTAACCGCTGTGAGATTACCGAACGCCGGCTGTAAGTGTGTTTCAACGATAAGAGAGTATGCTGCAAACGTTGATTTCTTCACGAACTGCCTTTTTTCTTCCTTCCATAAGTCTGCTATTTGGCTTATGTTTTTTTCCGTGACCATAATCGTTTTACCTCCTTGAAAATAGTCCACATAAATTTTAGTAAATTATTGAAGAAAGAAAATACGTTTAGGGACAGCGCACTCTCAATTAGTGATAAAAACGATAGCAAAATTTCGATAACTAATGAAAATATTAGTGATTTTCTATGTTTTATGATTTTGTTTTGTATCTCAATGCGCTTGTCGATTTTATCGATAAAAGCAGATATTTTACGCTGCTCCTGTATAGACGGATAGAAAATAAAGATTTTTTTGAGTTCATC
>ENA-ORTB01002008-ORTB01002008.1-human-gut-metagenome-genome-assembly--contig:-NODE-2008-length-20356-cov-4.103739_pt1 | contig 20356 bp, 18 predicted proteins | sample MGYA00241905_ERZ509174 | MGnify/ENA primary metagenome ERZ509174 (study PRJEB26280, sample SAMEA2338851) | human gut metagenome | biome: human gut; feature: human-associated habitat; material: faeces... | reverse complement strand
CGGAATCTCTCCCACAGAAACCACCGAAGAGCCAAAATTTACCGATAATGGCGTTGACCATAGGAGCCACTAGGAAGGGCACGAACATATAGGGATTGAGAACAATCGGCATACCGAAGATAACGGGCTCGTTAACTCCAAAAATCACCGGGATAATCGATGCCTTGCCCATGGCTTTAAGCTGCTTGGAGCGCATAAACATGATCAGGATAATAGGAACGATGAACGTGCAGCCAGAACCGCCCAGACCGCCGATGAAGCTTGTAAAGTCCTGCGTAAGAGCAATTGACGGGTGTCCACCTGCTTGGAAAACCTCAAGATTGGTAACGGTATTGCCGTAGAGCGCAGCATTGATCGGACTCATGACAACCGAAGCACCGTGGATACCCATAAATTGGAAAAGCGCGACCGCGCCTTCGATAAGCGCCATGCCAGGATAGGTGTCGACCGCGGAGAACAGCGGCGAGATGAGAGCGGATACCAAATTGGCGAACGGCACAGCAAGCAGCTTGCGGCTCGCAAGATCGATAAAAGCGCACGCAAGGATCGAAAACCCAAATGCAAAGATATCGCGAAAACTCTGCGCAATAGAGCCAGGGACCTCTTTGGGAAGCTTGATCGTCACATTATGGCTAATGCACACCTTATAGATATTAACGGTCAAGAATGCGGCTACGAACGCAGCGAGAAAACCCTTGGTTCCCATATAGCCGGTTTCAAAAACAGATGTATCTGCTCCGCCAATCGAGACAACATCGTTCGTCACCGATAGCAAGAGCATGCCGCACATGGCACAAACCATGCACGAGGTGGGGTTGAGAGATTTACCCGAAGGCATGCGACGGTTCATCGACATGGCAAGTGAGCTCGCCGTGGTGCCGGCCACCATAATGCCAAGAAGTCCCATGGTATATGCATAGATTTTATTGAAGAAATCCAGCACCTCAGACGGAAGCGTGATGCCTACATAGGCAGGGAGCGTCGAAAGAAGAAGGAACAGGCTCGAGAACAGCACAATTGGCATATTCGAGAGAAAGCCATCCTTAATCGCCACCAGATAAATGTTCCTCGAGATTTTGTCGAAGAGGGGCTGGTGTTTTTCAAGGAATTTGACGATAGCGTCCATAACACATCCTTTCATGATTCCCGGGCACGTAACGATTTATCCGGACTCAACCGTCGTCGTCCCCGTTTGTATCCACTTATGTAAGTGAATACGTTCTTGTGCGAAATGTAATATCATTTGCGCGATTTGTCATAACCAATTCTTTTTCCGCTTTGTCGATATGTCAAGAATTCAAATACTTATTCGGTGAACGGTAGTTGATTAATTTAAGGTTTTCCCAGCTAAGGGCTATTTTTTCCGAGCAGTACAATAAGTTTGCAACCGTTCACCGATTGGATATAACATATTGAATATATTGTTGTAACAATATTAGAGACAATGTCCCAAGCCTGTCGTTCTAGTCAAAGGAAGTAACAATGCCCAAACGATTACTGAACATGTCCGCATCCGATTTTGCCGCCACGTCACCCATGGATCTAAAGCAGGCAATTCTGGCTTCCGAGGGACGTACCATCATGGCGGAAAACGTACCCTCTTCCCAATTTCTCGGCGGCGTTACTAATGCAGAAATCGAACGTGCCGCAGGTGCCGACCTGCTTCTGTTTAACGCGCTCGATGTGTTCGATCCAGTTATTGCCGGTATTCCAGATGATCTCAATGAAAACCCGGTCACTTGGGTGAAGCGAGCATGCGGAAGGCCCATTGGCGTCAATCTGGAGCCAGTTGATAACGAGGCAGAGATGTCTGAATCCCGAACGGAAATCCCCATGGGTCGTCGCGTCTCTCCCAAGACCTTAGAAAAGGCTAACGAACTCGGATTTGATTTTATCTGCCTGACGGGCAACCCTGGAACCGGCGTCTCCAACGATGCAATCGCCCATTCGATTAAACTCTCCAAAGAGCATTTCAATGGCCTAGTCATAGCCGGAAAAATGCATGGAGCGGGCGTTGCGGAACCTGTCATGACACTCGAAATTGCGCGCAAGTTTGTTGACCTCGGCGTCGATATCCTTCTCGTACCAGCCCCCTACACCGTCCCTTGCTTCCAAGAAGCAGACCTGCGCGCCATCGTAGACTTTGTACGATCCCACAACGTAGGCAAGTCAATTGAAGAGAAGGTTCTCGTCATGGCGGCGAACGGGACGAGTCAAGACTCCTGCGACAGCGAGACCATTAAGAAAATAGGCCTTGCAGCAAAAGCAGCCGGCGCTGACCTCCAACATATCGGGGACTCCATGAACGGTATTTGCCTGCCCCAGAATATCTTCACGCTCGGACAAGCCCTTCGTGGATACAGGCATCAGATCGTCATGCTGAGCCGCTCTGTGATACGTTAAGGTTACCTTGCCCACGTTACATCCCGACTGAGGCAACCATCAGGTATAACCAACATGCAAACTGAGGCTCTAATGCTCGATACACACGAAAAACGGCCACTCTATTTACAGCTCACCGACGCGCTGCTCAAGCAGATCGTCGATGAATATCAAGCAGACGATAAACTTCCAACAGAAATGGAACTCTGCGACGAATACGCCGTAAGCAGAACAACCGTCCGACTTGCCATGAGTGAGCTGGAGCGTCGTGGAAGTATCTATCGAATCCAAGGTAAGGGGTCGTTTGTTGCACCGAAACGCGTTAGCGAGCTCAATTCACTTTTAGACTTTGACTTTGCAAGCCATTGCGATGGTGTTGATCCGGATGCCATCACCAAACATTTCGGCGGCCTCACATCAGGTCGTCCAATTTCCGTAATGATGCTCCAACAATTTGGATGTCAAAGTCGCGATGAAATTCAGCGTCTTGAATTGACCTACGAACTTGAAGGCAGCTTCATAGGCGCTGATACGTTCTTCATTTCAAAGTCGCGCGTTCCGAATAACCAGTTAGATTTTCAGGCATTTAGCAGAATCATGGACGACTTGTCCAAGTCTATCCAATCTGTTAGGGAAAGCTATAGAGCACGTCAGCTTAGCGATTCCGAAGCCAGTAATTATGGTGTTGCAAAACTTCCGGTCATCGAACTGACTCATTATGCTTACGACTCCGGAGGCAAACTAATCTCAATTGTCTGCCGCACCGTCTTAACTGGGCGAATCCCTTATCAAAACTTTATTTTCAAGTCCTAATGTTCTTTTTCTTTTGTCTCGATCTGTAACACGTAGCCGAGTTTTTAAGTCCTAACCGTTACAGATCGAGACAAACAAGGTAGACCACGCCGAATTGTCTCAATCTGTAACACTAAAACCGGTTTTGGACGTCTAGATGTTACAGATTGAGATGAATGCACAGGTCAATCCTCTCAATCTCAATCTGTAACAACTAGCTGAATTTTTCGGTCCTAGCTGTTACAGATCGAGACAAACGGAATAGGCCGAGCCAAAAATCTCGATCTGTAACATCTGACTCGCTTTTGGCCGCCTAGATATCACAGGTTGAGACAATTTGATAGTGGAGTCCTCATTTGCGCGTCATATCGCGTAGCGCTGACGCGCCGGTTTCCACAATGACAGGAGGTAAAAGTCCTCCCGCATCGCCCGTTGGCAATCCCGTAGCGCTAGCTAGCAAATGACCTGCGTATGCTCCTCGATGGCGGCACGATCTTCGGCGGCGATGCCCGGCTCGCACACCACGGCGTCCAGGCTGTCCAGACGGCAGAAGGTGTAGAAGTCGCGCTTGCCAATCTTGCTGGAATCGGCGATCAGATAGCGCGAGTCGGCCTTGCTAAAGGCGAGCTGCTGGATGCGGCCCTCTTCCATGTTAGACGTAGACACGTCGCCGTCCAAAATGCCGTTTGCGCCGATAAAGGCTGCGTCGATCCCCAGTGCGCGCAAGGTGTCCTCGGCCGTGGGGCCCACAAAGGCGGCAGTACGGCGGCGGTACACGCCGCCCACCAGGCACAGTTCGCAGTCTTCGCGCGCCTCGAGCAGGTTAAACACCGAAAGCGAATTGGTCACAATGCGCAGGCGAAACGCCGGCAGCATCGAGGCCATCTGCTCAACCGTGGTGCCCGTGCCCAAAAAGATGGTCGAGCCTTCCTCGATAAGCTCCACAGCACGGCGCGCAATCTGCAGCTTTTCCTCGGCATGCTTGGTGCGCTTTTCGCTGTGCGAGTACTCATGGCGCAGCATAGCATGAGGACGGCCCTGTGCACTGCGGGCTCCGCCGTGCACGCGCTCGATCTCGCCTAGGCTCGCAAGCTCCTCAAGGTCACGGCGGATCGTCATATCCGAGACACCTAACGCATCCGAAATCTCCTTGACCGAGACCGTTCCCTGTTCCTCGAGCAGCTGCCGAACCTTATCCTGTCGCTCCGCTTTAATCACGATGAGTCCTCGCTGTTCCACGCTCACGTCAATTCAAACAATAACGAACAAATTGTATCAGACTCGCGCGCGTCAGAAATGAACGCCCGCACAGCTCTAATCATCACTTTTTTGAGAAAAATACCCCCTGCTTTAGTGGGGTGTAGTGATAATCTCGCCTGTTCGCGCTACAGTTTGTCCGAAATACCTCGATGTTAGGAACCAAATGATCACTTCCGAGCTTTTCGGCACCGCGCCGTGCGGTACCCCCGTTCATCGTTACACCCTCAACGGGCCCGAGATCTGCGTTCGCATTATGGACTATGGCGCCACCGTGTTGGGTATCGATGTGCCCGACATTCCCGGCAACGTGCGCGATGTGGTGCTGGGCTTCGATAAGCTCGAGGATTACTTTGACAACCCCGCCTGCTTTGGCGCGACCATCGGCCCCGTGGCAAACCGCACCGCGGGCGCCACGATCACCATCGACGGCACGGACTGGCATATGCCGGCCAACGAGGGCGTCAACAACCTGCACAGCGATCTTGAGCACGGCCTGCACAAGCGCGTATGGGATGTTGAGCTCGACGAGGTCCACAATGCCGTGCGCATGACCACCTCGCTTGAGAATGGCGAACTGGGTCTCCCCGGCAACCGCACCTTTACGGCCGTGTTTACCGTGACGCGCACCGGCGTCTTCCGCATCGAGTATGGCTGCGAGAGTAACCGCGCCACGTACGTGTCCATGACCAACCACACGTACTTTAACCTTGCCGGTCACAACGCCGGCATGGACTGTGAGCACTTCTTTGTTGCTAACGCTGCCCACTACCTGCCCATCAACGAGCAGAACATCCCCACCGGCGAGATTGCTCCGGTCGAGGGCACGCCGTTTGACTTCCGTGAGCTGCGCCCCGTCGCGCCTGGCATGGAGGCCGACGATCCACAGATTAAGCAGTCACGCGGCTACGACCATTGCTTGTGCATCGATGACTATCAGTACGGTCGCAACCTGCGCCGCGCCCTGCATGTCGAGGAGATGTGGACCGGCCGCGAGCTGGACTACTACACCACCGCCCCGGGCGTGCAGCTCTACACTGGCAATTGGCTGGGCGACGAGCACGCCAAGGACGATGCCAACTATGGCTGGGGCGCCGGCTTTGCCCTCGAAGCAGAGATGTACCCCGACACACCGCACCAGCCGCTGTTCCCGCAGGGCATTGTGGGCCCGGGTCACCCCTACAGCAATGTGATCGAATACCACTTTATGAGGCACTAAACGCACGGCGCAACATATCGCACAGTAGCGCCCGCCGGCACCACCGCCGACGGGCGTTTTTTCATCTTTTGGGCTCAATTTCGCTGTGACTGTATGAGTGACATATCAAAACCATGCCCATTTACTACGTTTAGCCCGGGATGCTCGACCATGCACCGGTTTTTGCTAAATTCGCGAGCCGCCTACCTGCGGTTATGTTTTTCTCAAATTCGACATGCTCGGCGATAGCCGATCAAACGTAGTAAATGGGCATTGTTTTTGACAGGCAGCATCGCACGCGTCCCTCGCAAGGGCAAAATGATCCGTTTTCCTCCGTCCCCAAGGGATCAGTTGAACAGATTGCCGATGGGGTCGGGGGCGGAACTGGGGAGATAGCGGATTTCTAGCTCTATGCCGAGCGCCTGCAGTTCTTTGAGGGCAGCAACGTCTGCGTCGCTCACGGCAACCGCGGGCGTTATGGGGCGCTTGCCCTCCCCTGCCTGCATATGGCCAATGCTGATCTTGGTGATCGGCACACCACCCTTAACCAGTGCGAGCGCATCGGCGGGTGAGGCCACCATGACCAGAATCCATTGACGCGGTGTCGCGGTGTGAATGATGTCGATGGTCTTTTGCACTGAGAAAAACCGTGTCCAAACGCCTTCTGGCGCCGCCACCCTCATAGGGGCCCATTGGCGCGAATCCGCCGCAATCTCGTCGTTGACGATCAGGACAAGATTGGAACCAATCGCCACATTCCACGGCTCAACGTCTTGCCCGTAAATAAACCGGTCATCGATGCGTGTGAGAAGAATCTTGGGTTGAGCCATCGCTGCCCCATTCTGCTTGAGATCTGCAAGAGCAAGACATCACGTCTCCAATATTAGTGCATTTAAAGTGAGAAAAGCCGCCAGAACCCTTGCGCGGATTTGTGATGTCCCGTATCATAGATAGCCGTTGACGCCTCAGTTGCGTCACCACATGGCCGCCAGCGTAGCTCAGTTGGTAGAGCACCGCTCTCGTAAAGCGGGGGTCACCGGTTCGAGCCCGGTCGCTGGCTCCATTGCACAAGATAGCCGCCTTTGGGCGGCTTTTTTGTTGCCGATTTCGAGCGCGCATCCGCCAATCCAAGCACAACGCCGTCGGCAACTCCCCTACTCAACAACAAGCCCCGCCAACCGCAATCCTCAAAGGAACCGCGATCAGCGGGGCCTAAGCACGCTCCCCCAAAGGATAACGCTCACAACACGAACAGCTCAGCCGAGCAGCGCGTTACTCCTCCCAGTAAGCATCTGCAAGTAGCTTAAAGCAGATCTTCTTGACCGGCTGTGCGCCATCGCCCGGGAACTCGAGCGTGGGCATGTGAGGCTCGCCGGCAACGAACAGCGCGAACTTGTCGTCGGCAAGATCGCCGGCAATCGAGGCGTCTGAATCGACCAGGTCGTAGTCGTCCTTCTCGTCAAACTCCTGGACCAGCGTCAGGCTGCCCGTGGCAACCTTAAAGGCCTCGCGACCCTCAATGTCGATCTGCAGGTCGTGATAGCGCTGATGCGTCTCGTAGTGAGCCTCGGCCTCGGGACGCGTCGTGGGAGCCATGACGTTCGCAAAGACCTTGTCGCCCAGAATCGGATGGCTGCCGACCTCGAGCTTCGCCGGATCGTTCTCCTCGAGCCAATCGATCAGCACGTCGAGGCCCTTGAGCATTCCGCGGTACTCCTCGATATCGCCCAATGCACCGTAAATCATCTAAATCCCCTCTCGGATCGCTTCTTTGGCGGCCACTCGGCAAACGCGTTACCGACGCTGTTGCCACCCACATACGCCTCGACCAGGGTAAGGTCGGGATTGAACACGACAGTGTCGGCGTCGCGCCCCGGCATAATGCTACTGCACTTGTCGTCGACATGAGCTAGCAATCGATGCCGGGACCGACGCCCAAGCCCTTACAGCTCGGTCACGACAACGCCGTTGTAGACCTCGTCCCAACGATCCATAACCAAGTGGCCGGTCATAGGATCCATGGCGTTGAGCTTGCCGCAAGTGTTGGCGGTACGCAGCACCGTCTCGTCGTCTGCGCCAGCAGCGATGGCATGCGCGAAGCCTGCGATAGTGGAGTCACCAGAGCCCGTTGCGTTAACGGCAGGGATATCGGGCGTCTTTGCGCGGAACGCACGGCCATTGTGGAAGCCAACGGAGCCGGCAGCGCCCATGGATACGACGACCCAGGGGATATCGGAGAAGCGGGCGTCAGAGGCGAGCGCGGCGCGGAGCTCGTCCACATCGTCGGTGGTAAAGCTCGTACCCAGAAGGCCGTTGATCTCGGTCAGGTTAGGCTTGACCAGCTCGGGCTTGACCTCGGACTTGAGCGCAGCCTCGAGAGAGGCACCCGAGGTATCGAGCAATACCTTGGCACCGGCGTTCTCGGCAATGCCCGTGATCTTGGCATAGTAGTCTGCCTCGACACCGCGGGGCAGAGAACCCGAAATGGTGACGACGTCGGCCTTGCCCGCAAGCTCAGTAAACTTGGCGGTAAAGGCATCGAGTTCCTCGGGGGCAATTGTCGGGCCACTCTCGAGCAGCTCGGTCTGGTTGCCGGCGTGGAGGATGTTGAGGCAAATGCGAGTCTCGCCCTTGATGGGCACAAAGTCGTTGTTAATACCGTTGGCGTCCATGAGCTCAGCCATGAAGGCGCCCATGTGGCCGCCGAGCAGACCGGTTGCCACAACGTCGTCGCCCAGCTGACCCAGCACACGGGCCACGTTGAGGCCCTTGCCGCCAGCGGTCTTTTCGGGCTTCACACGGTTAACGTCGTCGATAATGAGCTCATCGAGCTGATAGCGCGTATCGACAGACGGGTTCATCGTAACGGTGAGGATCATTTTTAGCTCCTTATCTCGCAGGCTCCTTGTGCCTCGCGATACGAGTCGACAAAACGGAATTACAGAATCTCAATCGTGAACGAGCGAACGACGGTCTCCTTGGGCTTGGCGACAAGGCAGCCGCGCTTATGCTCAAGCACGTCGTCCTCATCGGAGCAGGTCGAAAGGCCACCCCAGGGTTCAACTGCCACAAAATCGCCCTCGGGCTTACTCCACACAATGAGATACGGGAAGCCCTCAAAGCTCAGGCAAACGCCTTTGTCCTCGCCCTTCTTGGAAAGCGTGACCTGACGGCTCTCGAGCACATCAAAGATGGTCTCCGCAAAATCGAAGAGCTCATGCGACAAAGGCAGCGTCTTTCCCACCATGGGGTTCTTGGAGCGCCTGTCCACATCGATCAATCCAGTCGAGGGGACGGCAGTGCAAAGCTCAGCAGCTTCGTCCTTCTCAAAGCGCAGCTCGTAGTCCGTATAGGCCTCGCCCTCATCGAGCGGACACCTAAAGCCGGGATGACCGCCAATAAAGAACGGCATGTCCTCGGTGCCCTCGTTGGTAACCTCATAGGAGACGCGCACGGCGGCGTCCTCGAGCGTATAGCGGGCGACAAGTTTAAACGGATACGGATAATCGCTCAGCAGCGCGGCGTTATCCTCGGATGCCAGGCACATAGCCAGCTCGGTTGCGCTTTGGCTCAACAGCTTCCACTCCTGCTTGCGCGCAAAGCCGTGGCGGGCGAGCTTCACATGATGTCCGGCAAACGTCATGGCGCTGTTATCGCGCAAACCTCCGCAAATCGGGAAGCAAATCGGTGCCTGGCCGGACCACACGGCGGGATCGCCCTGCCACAGATACTCGCGACCTCCGGCCTCGATCGAGGTAAACGAACCACCGGCCGTGGACACCTTAATAGAAATCGAATCGTTGGAGAGAGCGTATTCCATTGCCCATCCTTTCGAACAACTGCTTTTTGCTCGCAAGTACCCGTCTCGGCCCTAACCAAAGGACAAACCCGCACGTTCATCGATGCGTCCGGTATCCCAGCCATGTAACGGGGTACCATACAGACATTGATGCAATTACAGCTGAAAGGCCTTCTTATGCGAACCATCATCCTCTACGCCTCGCGCCATCACGGCAATACGAAAAAGCTCGTGGACGCCATCGTCGAGGCACACCCCGAGATCGATACCCTCGACGTGAAGTCACTCGGTAAAAACGAGTACCCCGACCTGCACGAATACCATCTGATCGGTGTCGCCACGGGCATCTATTACTCCGAGATCGACAAGGACATGGCACGCGTGCTCACGAACGTGCTGCAGCCGCAGGACAAGGTGTTTGGCCTTATGACCTACGGTGGCAAAAACAAGTGGTACGGCAAGGATATCGATGGCATCTGCCGCATGAGGCAGGCCATCTTTATGGGTGTCTACGGCTGCCCCGGCTTTGATACGTGGGGGCCGTTCAAACTCACCGGCGGTGTCCAAAAGGGACACCCGACCGCTGAGGAAATTAAGGGCGCCGTCGACTTCTTCGACAAGATCGAAGACGAATATGGCGACATCATTGTCGAAGAGTACGCCAAGCGTGAGAAGCGCCTAGCATACGAGAAGGAGCATCCTGCAGGAGGCCTGGTGGCCGGCGTCAAGCGCACGGCAAAGAAGATCGCTAACAAGCTGTAACTGTGAAGGTGCTTTTGAGCGTTTAACCCATACGGCGGGTCCGAGCAGATTCGGGCCCGCCGTCTTTTTCTATCGTTACTCGGTAAAGGCGTTGCCGACGCTCTGGCCGCCAACATACGTCTCGACGAGGGTAAGCTCATGGTCGAACACGACAAAGTCGGCGTCGCGACCCGGCATGATGCTGCCGCACTTATCCTCGATGTGCGCGGAGCGTGCCGGCACCTCGGTTGCCATGCGAATGGCGATATCGGCGCTGGCGATGCCCCAGTCAACGATGTTCTTGACGCCCTGGGCAAGCGTGAGCACCGAGCCGGCAATGCTCTTGCCGTCGGCGAGCCAGCACAGGTTGTCCTTCATGATGACGTCCATGCCACCACTGGTGTAGCTGCCCTCGGGCATGCCGCCGCAACCCAGGCAGTCAGTGATGAGCACCGTGTGTTGCCAGCCCTTTGCCTGCAGCAGCGCCTTGATGGCGGCAGGGTTAACGTGCTTGCCGTCACAGATGATCTCGGCGTAGGTCTCGGGCGTGGACATGGCAGCGCCCACGACACCGGGCTCACGGTGATGCAGCCCGCGCTGACCGTTATAGGTATGCGTAAAGCAGCTGGCACCGGCGTTGATGGCGGCGATGCACTCATCGTAGGTGGCGTCGGAGTGACCGATGCTGGTCACCACACCCTTGGCATTCAGAGCAGCCGCATAAGCAGCGGCACCGTCGCGCTCAGCCGCCATGGCGCTCTTAACGATGCGACCGCCCGCAGCCTCCTGCCACTGATCGAAGACCTCCTCGGAGGGATCGATAAGATAAGCGGGGTTCTGCGCGCCCACGTGCTTCATGGTAAAGAAGGGGCCCTCCAGATAGATGCCCTGAATGCGAGCACCGCAGAAGTCGGGGCCGCGACCCTCGTCCGCCTGAGCGATGGCGGCGCAGGCGTCCTTGATCTGCTCGACGCCATCGGTGAACGTCGTGGGCAGCCAGCTGGTGGTACCGCGACGGGCGAGCTCGGTCGAGCTGATATCAATGCCCTCGGGATCGTTATCGGTTGTTGAGTGGTTGTAGAAGCCATGGATGTGAGTATCGACCATACCCGGTGCGATCCACGATCCCGTGTAGTCCTTAATCTCGCAAGAGGGCTCGTCGGCCTGCCAGGCGCCAAAGACGCCATCCTCGACCATAAGATAGCCGCCCAGTTGCGGGCCTGCCGGCAAGAAGAACTTGTCAGCCTCAATTGCGTACGTGCTCATATGCACTCCTTGCTTCTAAAGCAGTTGACTGTGGTAATGCTTATACCCGGTCCATGTAAAAACAAATAGCGCCCGCCCGCCGTTATGAGCGGACGGGCGCCCTTACAGGGGGACGCGATTAAGCGGTGAAGGGGTGAATCGTCACGCCCTTAACCACGCGGTTGACCGTGCCAGTGGGGCTCGGCGTGTCGGGCGTGTTGCCCACGCGCACGGAGTTGAGCAGGCTGATAGCCTGGGCAAACATCACGAACGGCAGAGCAAGGTAGCCCTCGGGAAGCGCCTCGTAGCCCTTAAAGGTGAAGGACTCGCCCTCGTAGACGGTGGCACCTTCCTGCTGAACGGCGATGGTGTGCTGAGCGATTTCGTCGCCACCGATCTCGTTGAGGATGTCGATGTCGTACTGACGGGTGTAGGCGTCGTTGTTGACGAACACGAAGACGAGCGTCTTATCGTCGACGAAGGACTTAGGTCCGTGACGATAGCCCATGGAGGTGTCGTAGGAAGTAGCAACCAGACCGTGAGCGAGCTCGAGGATCTTGAGCTGGCTCTCCTGGGCAAGGCCACCGAAGGAGCCAGAACCCAAGTAGGTCACGCGGTTGAAGTCGCCAGCCAGGTAATCGGCGATCTCAGGCTCACGGGAGATGACCTCCTCGCCCATCTTGGCAATCGTCTCGACCCACTCGGCCTTCTGCTCGTCAGAGGCAGTGTCGAAAATAAGGGTGGAGAGCAGGGTCATGCAGGTGTAGGAACCGGTCATGGCGAAGCCCTTGTCGTTGGCGCGCGGGATGAGCAGCGTCAGCGCATTGGGATCATCGGCGGACTCGACGGCGAGCTTGCCCTCGGGAGCGCAGGTGATGTTGAGGAACTTGACGTTGTGGACGAGCTCCTTGGCAACGGCAACGGCGGCAAGGCTCTCGGGGCTGTTGCCAGAGCGGGCAAAGGAAACCACGAGCGTGGGATCCTCGGCGCGCAGGAAGTCGCGCGGGGCGCTCACGATGTCGGTCGAGGCGATGGGCTTAAAGTCGTAGAGATCAGTGTTGCCAGCGTGACGCAGGTACGGGGCGCAGGTATCGCCAACGTAGTCGGACGTACCGGCACCGGTGAAGACAACGGACAGACGGCCCTCGCCCATAGCGCGAGCCTCGGCCAGGAAGGCCTCGATGGCCTCCTTGTTCTCGCGATAGATGTTGAGCGTATCACGCCAAAGCTCGGGCTGCTGAGCAATCTCGGCCGTGGTGATCTGGGCGCCGAGCTCGGTGAGCTCCTCGACACTCTTCTCGAACATTTCTAATACCTCTCTCTAGAAGTAATCCTCTGACGTGCAATTATACACTTCGGTTGGTTATCTGGTAGTAACCAGTTAAATGCAAAGAATCACCATATGGAAACGATGCGAGCACTAGTTACTGCGCTGGTGGTAAACCTTGTATTTAAACTGATCGGCACGAGCAACCGAGAGTGTGTACTCCACTACCTCGTTTGACTCGTTATACGTAGTCCTGACCAAATCGAGCACAGGCGAGCCCTCGACAATTCCCAAAAGGTGGGCGTCGGTGGGACGGGCTATGCTCGCATAGAACTCCTCTTCGGCCACGCGTATCTTTTGCTGAAAGTCTTGCTCAATCACATCGTAAAGCGGCTTACGCTCCAGCAGCGGTCGCTTTAGGGACAGAAATTGACGAACCGGTAGATAGCTGCGTTCGACCATCATGGGCATGTTGTCGGCAGAACGAAGGCGCTTAAGCTTAAAAATGCGATCACCTATACGCAATCCCATATGCTCGGCCAGATTTTTATCGGCCTCCATCTCGCAAAACTCGAGAATCGTGGTCTCGGGGTCGCGACCCATCGCGCGCATCTGCTCGGTAAAGCTGTAGGACTGCATAAGATTGGTTGCCTTTGCCGAACGGTCGGTCACAAAGGTACCGCGACCGTGCTGCCGAACCACCAGTCCTAAACGCTCCAGTTCCTGAAGAGCCAGGCGTACCGTAGTACGCGAGAGACCATAGCGCTCCGAAAGTTCGCGCTCGGAAGGAATCATGTCACCGGCGCGATATTCATGGTCGATCTTTTCGGTCAGAATATCGACCAGCTGATCGTACAGCGGTTGCTTACGCGCTCCGATCGCCATCCTATCCTCCCTTTTGCTCGAATTCGGCTAACTACCTAGGGTGTTTAGCATTATCTGTCTGCCACACCCGAATCATCAAGAAAACAAAAGCCGCGCGCTCTTTCGAGCACGCGGCTTTTAACATACACATGGCTTAAGGGGTCGGGGTGTGAGCCGCGTAGGGACACACCCCTCAAGCTAGAGCCTTACCAGATGCTCGGCCAGAGACCAAGCGGGCCAGCGCCCAGGATGCCAAGGACGAAGAGCAGGAGAATGCCCTTGGTCGGGGTCCAGCTGTGCTTAGCGAACATGTAGTAAAGCAGCAGCGTAAGCATAAGCGGGACGAGCTTCGGGACGATGGTGTTGAGGGTGTCGGCAACAGAGAAGTTGACCGGATCCTCGGTAACGGTGCCGTAGGTAACGGACTCCATGCCGTTGCCCAGATCGGTGACGCCGCACTCGACAGCGTTGCCGTCGGCATCGGAAGCGGTGAGGGCGTTGCCGTCCTCATCGGTCATGGCGATGGTACCGGCCTCAGCGGTCTCGGTATCGATACCCTCCATACCGGTGAAGTTCTCGGCCTCCTTCTCGGAGACGATCACGGTAGTAGCGGAGAGGCCACGGGTGGTGCCGTTGGGGATCTCGAGGTTGATCTGGGTGCCACCCATGGTGACGACCAGGCAACCGACGACGAAGACGCCCATGATGGAAGCGGCACGCGTGAAGGCCTGCATGTTGGCGGTCAGAGCGTCAATAGCGCTGGTGCCAAGCTTGTAGGACCAGTTCATGAGCCAGAAGCGCAGAGCGAACTGGACGGCGTTGAAGATCACCAGGAAGATGATCGGCGCAGCGGCGTTGCCGTTGATGGCCATGTTGGAGGTGATGCCGGCCGTGATAGGCACGAGCGTCAGCCAGAACAGGGCGTCACCGATACCACCGAGCGGGCCCATTGCGGCGACGCGGACGGCGCGGATCGTGGGGATGTCAACCTTGTTCTGCTCGAGCGAAAGCACGATGCCCATAACAAAGGTGACGAGGAACGGGTGGGTGTTGAAGAACTCCAGGTTGTGGCTCATGGAAGCCGCGAGGTCGTTCTTGTTGGTGTGGATCTTCTCCAGACCGGGGATGATGGAGTAAAGCCAGCCAGCGGCCTGCATGCGCTCGTAGTTGAACGATGCCTGCAGGAAGCAGGAGCGCCAAGCCATCTTGTTGAGGGTCTTCTGGTCGAGCTGCGGAGCAGGAGTGAGATCCTCGTAGTGCTCCGGGATCACATACTCATTAGATGCCATCTTCGAAGTCACCTCCGTCAGAAACAGCTGCACCCTTCAGCTCGGTCTGCTGCTGGAAGTCCCAGAAAGCGATGCCGAAGCCGATGAGAGCGAGGATGAGCAGAGCAGGGGTTGCCAGCGAATCGTTGGCAACGGTGATGAGCGCGAGGCCAAAGCCCATGAGGAAGAAGCCCCACATATCGCGGTTCATCATAACCTTGAGCAGGACGGCGAAGCCGACGAAGCGCATCATGCCGCCTGCAGCGGACAGACCGGTCTGCAGCCAAGTCGGGATGGCAGAAGCGATGGTCTGACCGATGGTAGCGCCAGCGATGAAGAACAGGGTGACGACGACAGCGAAGATCAGGCCGAGCAGAGCCATGGCGAAGTAGTTCAGGCGCTCGATGCCCTTGGTGTCCGCGTTGTGAGCCATGTTATCGGCCGTGGACATAAGCGGGGACATAAGCGTGAAGACCAGGGTAACGCCAAGCTGGCCAAGCAGAGCGAACGGAATGGCGAGGCCGACTGCCGCGTTGGGCTCGAGGCCCGTGGCGATAGCGAGAATGGCTGCCATGATGCCGCCGATGACGGCGTTAGGCGGCTGAGCGCCTCCGATCGGCATGTTGCCGATCGTCATGAGCTGATAGGTACCACCCACGAGAAGACCGGTGTTGAGGTCGCCAAGGATAAGACCGATGACGGCGCCGGTGACGATGGGCTGATAGAGAGACTCGAGGAAGTCAAACTGGTCGATTGCCGCGATGAACGTGACGACGAAGACCAGAGCGATCTGGATGATCGAGTATTCCATCTTGCTCCTCCTTTCAAAATGTATGTACGCACTTTGGATTTCACGTACAGAACGTCAGGGTTTCACTCCTGACAACGTGGATCACGAGGATTACGAGAAGAGCTTGCTCGTGTCCTCAACAGGCGTGCTCGGAACGCGCCTGATCTCCAACTCCACCCCCAATTCCTGCAGCTCTTTAAACGCAGCGACATCCTCGTCGTTAACTGCGACGGAGGTGGCGACTTGGCGCTTTCCTTCCGACATGTGCATGTTGCCGATGTTTACCTTCTTTATAGGCACACCGCCCTTGACGAGCGTAAGCACGTCTTCCGGTGTTTCGGCCACGATGAAGATCTTCTGGCGCGGGCTCGCCTTGCCAATGACGTCGATGGTCTTCTGCAGGGAGAAGAAACGCGTAGCGACGCCGGCGGGAGCGGCCATCTTCATGAGGTTCTGGCGCATGGTGTTGGACGCCACGTCGTCGTTGGCGACGAGGATGAGGTTGGAGCCCAGAGTGGAGTTCCACTGGGTGGCAACCTGACCATGAACCAGTCGGTTATCGATGCGGGTAAGAAGAATGTTGGGTTCTGCCATGTTGATCAGCTTCCTTTCGATATTTGCTGACGACAGTTACTTGATCTCCTGAATCGCGTAACGCGAAACATCTACGACGGCTCCGGATCGGACTTTGATCTGGACCTTCTCGCCTTCGATGCCTTTGACGGTTCCGTAGATACCGCCGGCGAAAAGAACCTCCTGACCCGGCTTGAGCTCGGTGTGCAGCTCCTTGAAGTACTTCTGCTTCTTCTTCATGTTGATTTGCGACCAGATGGTGTAAATCAAGCCCATGATGACAAGCAGGCCTAAAAGGGCGACCGAGGAGCTCAGGACGTTGGCTCCGAAATCGGCCATTAGATGCCGTCCTCGTCGCCGAAGATATCCTCTTCCTCGGAGCCGGCAACGGATGCGACCGTCTGGGCGGTGATGCCCGTCTGGCCAACGGTCACGGCCTGCTCGCCAAGCTCGGCGAGCGTGGCATTGCCGCGGAGGAACAGGAACTCAATAACCATGGGAAGGTTGGTGCCAGTCAGAACCTCGACGTTGTCGACATCCTGGGCAATCATCATCGACTGGTTGAACGGGGTGCCGCCAAGCAGGTCGGTAAAGACGAGCACGCCATCGCACTCCTCGCGCATGGCGGTAATAGCGGCGCGGAGATCCTCACCGTAGGATGCGGCCTGATCGCCCTCAAAAGGAACGACGGTAAAAGCAGGCTGGTCGCCGGCAACCATCGCGATAGCGCTTGCAAGGCCGGGTGCGAACTGTCCATGACCGGTAAGAATAAAGCCAACCATTCAAATTTCCCTTCCGAAGGTGTGTACAATCTGAGTCCGATGATTTTCGGAAGCCAGCGGGCACTTGCCCTTAAAGCTTCTTAGAAAGCGTTCTTTGAAGACCAGTGGTTTCTAAACTGGTAGTAACCACGTGACGTGTTGTTGTCACTATATCACCCCAGAAGAGGTCGCTTTCCTTGATTCATACGGTAAAACGTTTTTGCACCGCTCACGGTGATAAATCGACCGTTTACCGGTCGTTAACACTTCTACCTGCGGTTTTGAAACCGTTTCGAAACGCTTTGGCAAAAGAACGGATCTTTCCCGGTGTCTAAACAACGCAGGGCGGCTAAAAATAGCGTGTAGAAAAATTGCAGGTCATTGTGAAGATATGTGAATTGGTCTTTTTGACTTAATACCAGTTAGAACCAGTTTTGAGATTATCGGTGAACGGTAGTTTTCGACCGTTCACCGGTCACTTGCAATCGTTTGCAGTTGTTTTCCCAGATGAATTAGGGAAGCGCGATGGAGCGCTTGTGCGGGCGCGAGGCCTATCCTATTGATTTCGGCAACAAAAAGCCCGCTAGAACGTTGTCCGTTCTAGCGGGCTCAATCAGGTAGATCGGTTAGCGCGCAGTAGTGCAGGCAAACCTTACGCAAACAGGCCGTAGATGCTGATATTGGCCTTGGCGTAGAGGCCGTTGGCGTACTCGGTCCACTTGGAGCTGGCGCTCGAAGCCTGCGAGGAGTACTGCTGGTAGGCAGTGTAATAGGCGGTCATGGCCTGCTTATAGGTGGCGCTATCGGTCGTAAAGGCATCGTCAGCGAAGGCCTTAGCGTAGGTGCTGTCGGCATCCTTCCAAGTGCCCTTTGAGCTATCCCACTCGTCGCCGGCAAGGTTGATGATGTAGTCGGCGTAGTCCTTGCTCGCGGTCTCCTCGTTGCCGTCAGCAGGCTCGGTCGGGGCGGTCGGCATGCTTGCGGAGCTATCGCCCACCTTCTTCTTGTAGAGCTTCTGCAGCGTCGCGGACTGGCGGACGATCTGCTTGGCCTGGTCCTTGGACACGCCATACTGCGTGGCCATGGTCTTGTAGTCCGAAGTGCCGATGGAATCCTCGGCGTACTTCTTCATCTCCTTAGAGGAGACGGTAATGCCCTCGTCCTCGGCGGCGTCGAGCAGGATCTTGTTGCGTACGTAGGACAGGATGACGTCGGCAGAGGGAGCGGTGTAGTTGCCATCGCTATCCTTGACGGTATCGAGGCTGTACTGGCTCTCGATGGCCTCACGCGCGGTGATGTCGCTCTTCTTGCCGTTGTAGCTATAGCTTGCCACGGTCGAATCGAGCTGGTCCTCGGACAGGGTCGCCGAGCCGACGCCCTTGCCGCCAAAACCACCGTTGCCGATAAAGAAGCCGACTACGGCAGCGATCACGATGGCGACCACAAAGGCGGCAATCATCGTCTTCTTGTGCTTGCAAGCGTGGTTGTCCACGTCGGAGTCGTCGTCCTCGTCCTGCTCCTCGGGCATCAGATTCTCGTCGGCGGCGTCCGCGGCGATCTTTGCCTCCAGGCGAGCGTCCTCCTCCTCGGCGGACGTGCCGGCGGCAATATGTTCGGCAGACGTGCCGGCGACCAGGTCGATCTTCTCGTCCTCATCACCGTCGGGGCCTTCGCCGCGCTCGATGATCTGGATGCCGTCGATCTCGTCCTTCTCGTCCTTCTTTTGAATCAGACCCATATCAGTTACTCCTTGTTAGGAAACATAGTCCTCAATAGAATACGCCCGACAGAGCGCCGGGCGTATTGATTCTTAGGTTATACGCAAACACTTAAGTACTATTTAGGCGTTTGCAGACTGCATGTCTTAGGCCAGATGTGCGATAACGGCATCGGCAAAGGCCTGCGTACCCACCGCGCCCTCAAAAGAACCGGTCTGGGCACGACGTACGTCGCCGGTAACTAGCTTACCCTCGTCGAGCGTGGCAGACACGGCGGCGCGGATACGATTGGCCGCATCATTCTCGCCCAGATGATCGAGCATCATAGCCGCAGACAGGATCTCGGCCGTGGGGTTGGCGATATCCTGGCCCGCGATATCGGGCGCGGAGCCGTGCGTTGCCTCAAAGATGGCGCAGTCGGCACCGATGTTGGAACCCGGGGCCATCCCTAGGCCACCCACCAGGCCAGCACACAGGTCGCTGACGATATCGCCGTACAGGTTGGGCAGCACCAGGACATCGAAGTCGTTGGGGTTCTGGACCAGGCCCATGCAGGTGGCGTCGACGATCTTGTCGTTGAACTCGATATCGGGATAGTTGGCGGCCACCTCTCGCGCCACGCGCAGGAACAGGCCGTCGGTCGCCTTCATGATGTTGGCCTTGTGCACGGCCGTCACCTTTTTGCGGCCGCAGCGACGGGCATACTCAAAGGCATACTCCACAATGCGGCGGCTCTTGGCAATGGAGATGGGCTTAATCGAGATGGCGGAATCCGCGGCGAAGGTCTTCTGACCAGAACGCTCGACGAGCTGCGAGAGTTCCTCGACCTCGGCAGCACCCTCATCGAACTCGATGCCGGCGTAGAGGTCCTCGGTGTTCTCGCGCACGATAACCAGGTCGACGTCGCGGAAGCGCGAGCCGTCGCCCGGCTGCGACAGGCAAGGACGCACGCAGGCGTACAGGTCGAAATGCTTGCGCAGGGCCACGTTGACGCTGCGGAAACCCGTGCCGACCGGCGTGGTGATGGGGCCCTTGATGGCAACCTTGGTCTCGGCGACCGCATCGAGCACATGTTGGGGCAGCGGCGTGCCAAACTCGTCCATGACGCCGGCACCGGCCTCCTGGACGTTCCAGTTGATCTGGACACCGGTGGCCTCGACCACGCGGCGCATGGCCTGCGTAATCTCGGGACCGATACCGTCACCGGGAATCAGGACTACATCGTGCGCCATAATCTGTTACTCCTCGTTTTCGGCGTCGTCAGATTTTTTAACGCTAGCACGCTTCTTCTTTTTGGAGAGATCCAGGCCAAAACGTTTAACAAGTATTTCGCAAATCTCGCTCGAACGGGCCTTGAGATAGCTGCCCTTGCCGTTCTCGGCGTCGAACTTAAGGCGCAGCGCGAGCTTCTCGGCAACCTCGGCGTCGATCTCGCCCTGGCAAAACTCGTACAGGCAACCGAGCATGTCGCGATACTCAAGGTCGCCGTGGTAGCACTGGATGGCCTCGTCCAGGATGGGCCAAGCCTCGCGCGAACGCTCGACGCTCGTGGCACCCCACACGCACAGCAGGCGGAAGGCGGCATAGCGCAGCGTAGAGGAGATCTCGTCGAACAGTGCAGTCTCGGCGCCCTCAAAGGCATCGCCCAGCTGCTCGGGGCAGGTGGTGGCGAGCGCCGTCAGAGCATCGAGGGCCTCCCAG
>ENA-ORTB01001996-ORTB01001996.1-human-gut-metagenome-genome-assembly--contig:-NODE-1996-length-20477-cov-25.233229_pt1 | contig 20477 bp, 13 predicted proteins | sample MGYA00241905_ERZ509174 | MGnify/ENA primary metagenome ERZ509174 (study PRJEB26280, sample SAMEA2338851) | human gut metagenome | biome: human gut; feature: human-associated habitat; material: faeces... | reverse complement strand
GTTAAGAAAAATTTCTTGAAATTAACTCTTGACAAAAGTCACTTCATAACAGAAATGAGTAATTATAAGAATAATAAACAAAAACATATTATTACAATGACTTTTAAAAATAATTCATCAAATGATATAAAGATAGATTTTTCAGATTTAGATGTGTATGGCAGCGCATATGATAAGTATGAAGATGCAATTGCGAACATTAGCTTTGGACCAAGAATTATAGGTGAGGAAGAAGTATTGTTGCATCCAGAAGAAAAAAAGAAAATTTCTTTTACATATCAGCCATTGAAAAAAAGAAAAATAAATGAAGGAACCATATATTTTGATATTAAGTATAAAGGATATGATATAGATGTGATGGGAATTAATACAGATGTGAGCGTATATATATATACGCTAAAAGATGAATTATAAGAAAATTAAAAATTTATAGAATTGTGGTGGTCGAGAAATCGGCCACCATTTTTATCTACCAATCTTAAGTGTTTATCATTATTGACATGTTATAAAAATGAGTATAAAATATAGTACAAAAGTATCATATTTATAAAGGAGGATATCTATGAAAAACATGAAAAAAGTGTTTGCGTTTGTTTTAGCACTGGCGATGATTCTTACTACATATCAGCCGACTACAACATATGCAGCAACAAAGGCACCGACAATCAGTGCAAAGAAGATGACGTTGCAGGTTGGCAGTAAGAAGACGCTTACCGTCAAAAAAGCAGGGAAAAATGCAACATTGAAATGGTCCAGCAGCAAGAAGAGTGTTGCGACTGTTTCAAAAAAGGGAGTAGTAAAGGCTGTAAAAGCAGGAACAGCCAATGTAAAGTGCAAGGTTGTAACTAGGAGCAAAAAGCATTATACACTGACTTGCAAAGTTACTGTTAAGAATGCAGCAGTTAGCAAGACGGTTTCCACACAGAAAGCACTTGCCGCTGCTTTGAAGGATAAGAATGTAAAGAATCTGACCATCAAGACAGATAAAGAAGTAGCATTCAATATTCCTTCCGGAAATTATGGAAAAGTAAAGCTGACTGTGGATGCACCGAATGCAGATGTTGTCAATGCCGGTACATTCAAGTCAATCAATATCAAGGCAATTAAGCCAAACACCTGGAAAGAGAAAGCAAAAGGAAATACCATTACAGTAACTGCAGACGATGCAAGAATTGTCGTAGAAGCAGGTGCTTCACTTTCCAAGGTGACCGTTTCACAGGAAGGTGGCAAAATTAAAATTGAAGCTGCAGGAACCATTGATGCAATTCAGATTGATGCAGCAGTAGATGTCAGCCTCGCAGTTGATGGAACTGTCGGAGAAGTAGCAGTCAGTGCTCCGGCAAAAGTTGCAGTCGAAGGAAAGACAACAACAGCCATTCCAGTCAAAGTAGAAGAAACTGCAAAAGGCGCAGATGTTACTTCCAGCACACCTGTTGAAGTAAAAGCAGCTACAGAAATTTCACTGAACCTCTCCAAGGGCGCTGAGGGAAGTAAGGTAGAGACTACCGGAGAAAACGCACAGGTTGCAGTAAAGAATGACACAACAGATGTGATCAAAGTTACAACACCGGCAGGAACAAAGGAAGTTGCAAAAGACACCACTTCAAAAGTTGACAATACCGGAAAGGTGACAGATACAACAACGAATACAAGTGGAGATAACAATGGCGGATCTACTGGTGGTGGAAGCACATCCGGCGGTGGTTCTTCTTCAGGCGGAAGTGTAACACCTGCTCCGACACCGGATCCAGATCCAGCCCAAACGGTTGAATTAAATGCATTACATGTATTTGAAAAAAACAAAATAGATGTAGAAATTCCAACGGAGATTATAGAATCAAATAAAGATAAAATTATTGTTACTGATAAAAACGGAGTGACTCAGAAAATTGCTTTATTAGACGATATGGATGATGAGGAAGAAATCGCAGACAACGAAGATAATGATGATGAAGATGACGACGATGATGATGGAACAAAATGGTATAGATATATGCTTACATTTGCTTCCGATCTGAATCCGGGAAAATACACATTATCTTATATTGCTGGAAATACGGAATATAAGGGAACTTTCTGGTTTGAAGCAGATGATTTTGAAAAAACTGCAGCAGCCGCTGAGAAAGTAAAAGAAGAGTTTTTTGAGAAAACATTTGAGATTCTTCCAGAGGGAAAGGAAAATACATGGTATGCATATAAGCAGTTAAGCAAAAAAGTAAGCGAATATGCGGGCGAAGAATATTATGCAGATGTATTTGGCGGTTGTGATGAGAAGTACATTGAAATAGATGGAAAAACAGGATTAAATGTTACTATTCGTGTACAAGCTGGAGAAGGCGATGTGGCAAAAGATATAACAGGTATGGTTTATTTTACATTTACGAAGAAAAAAACAGAAGTAAAAGAACCTGAAATGCATCATAAAACACAGACATCAATTGTAGTGAAGGCGGAAGACGGACAGGAATATATCTGTTGTGAAGAAGGAACAGAAGAGAATGCAATAAATTGGGATGATGCTATAGCTGCAACGGAACAAGATGATTTTGGCTTTATTGAATTTTCAGGTTTAAAAACTGAGAATAAATATGTAATTTATACGCGAAACCCAGAACAAGCTGATGAAGTGAAAAAGAGCGACGAAATTACACTTTCAGACGCAAAACTTCCAATTATCTGCCTGGCAAAAACGGATAATACAAATATTTCCTTAAAAGAAGCAACCTTAGTGGCAGAGGGAGATAGTTTTTATATTGAGGTACCATATACGGTAAGTGTACAAGATTATGGAAAAACACCAGAAGGTTATAGAACTAGTGGTGAAGCAACAGCAATTTGTACTAAGACTGATTCGGATCCTGTAGATGTAGCATTTGTAGGTCTTCCGGATAGCGGAATTGCCAGAGTTTGGTTTGAAAAAGAATTATCAGCTGGAAATTATACGATTCATCTGGAGTATAAGTATGTTTGTGAAGAAGATAAAGATATCGAGAATCCAGAAAAACTGACGGCAAGTGATCCAATTACATATATTGTTACATTTACTGTTAAAGATACAGAAAATAAATGACGTATATATAATAGAAATGCTGCTTATCTATAATGGGTAAGCAGTATTTTATTACATTAAAATTGGTAATAAAAGTACAATATTACGATAGGAGAACCTTATGAAAAAGAGAATACTATCAGCCCTGCTTATCTTTACAATGGCAACAATCATTATCCCCATTCACGCTGAAACAAAATTGCCGGCGGGCTATGTACAGATGGCCAAAAGCAATCCGAAAATCAGTGGAGATTCAGAATATTATACGCATGTGAAATACTATTCCGAGCCAATTACGATGTATATCAAAAATGCTACCGCAAATGCCATAAAAAATATGGAAGAATCAAATGGAGCCTTTGAAATTCTTTCGGTATTGAAAAAGAACACGAAAGTGAAAGTAATCGGAGAACTGATGTGGGATCAGGACGAGGCGTATATCGTTCAGACAAGTGACGGAATTGGAATTATTAATAAAAGCGAACTGAACGAGACTATCGGCGGAAAAATAAAGGCACCGGAAAATGTTACTTTGAAAAAACGAAAATACGGATTTAATGTGACATGGAAAAAGTCAAAGACCCCGAACATAAGCGGTTATGAAATACAATGCAGTCCCAACAAAAATTTTAAAGGCAGCAAGGTTGAAAAAATATACATTCAGGATCGGAATATCACAAAAAAGTGGATGGTTTATTTTGAAGAAAACAACTATTACGTAAGAATGCGTTCATATACTGGTGTGTATAGCGAAGATGAGATTGATCTTAAACTGAAATATTCCAAATTTTCCAAAGTTAAGAAAATCCATATTTCAAAGCGCCACCCGGTAAAAGGTGCAGAGTGGGATAATTTATATTTGGATTTTAATCCGCTAGAAGACGGTTCGCGCGTCGTAAAGATTGTGAAAGCATATGGAGATGAAGTACGGCAGCAGGAAGAAAGACAGCGTACCAGCAAGATCAAATTGGAAACAAGCAGTCAGCTGATTGTTGATGACAGCATGTTCAGCGAGGGCGAATGGTGGAGAACCGGTGACTATGCGCCAAGACTGTATCAGGGTGGACAACCAATTGCATATGACAGGGGAAATATCAAATGGAGTTCTTCAAATACTAAGGTTTTGAAAATCAAAAAAGATGGAAAAATGGAACCGAAAAAAGAAGGAAAGGTTGTTGTTACTGCAAAATACAATGGCAAAACTGCCAAAATGAAAGTCGAAGTCATTCAACCGAATCTGTCAAAAGAAAAATGGAAAGTGGACAAGAAAAAACATATTGTTACAATGACGTGGAAAAACAGAGGATATAGCAATATGGAAATCTATTTTAGGAATATGAGAGTTTATGAGCAAAATCTTTCCGGAGAATATTACAGTTATATGCCATCATTAACCGGCAATCAGGAAACGGTTGTGTTAAAACCGGGCGAGAAAGTTACTATATCATTTCAATATTCAAGGAAGGGAGCTCCTTCATGGGTCAGCAAAATTGATGAAGCTTCTATTGATATTCCATTTGCATATAAGGGACATGATCTAAAGGTAACAGGTTCTATAGAAAATTGTCCGGAATCAATTGAAAAGGATTAAGGATACATTTTCAAATCCAAATTATTAGAATGCATGTGGGGCCAATACAGAAAAATTGTGTCAAAATACCCCGCTTTCAAGGATTTTAAGCCTTTTAGAACTAACAATTGGGTCTATATACAAAAATTATAGGAAAATACCCCGCCTTTAGAGCAAAAGCGGGGTATTTCCATGAACTTTTTTTCTATAGACCCTCAAACTGTTTGAAATCAGCCAAAATAGTGGAATTGGAGGGGGAAAGTGGCAGCAGAAAGCCAATTTTTTCAAATAGACCCCATAACAAGAAAAGGTTGACAGATGGGAGCAACTACGTTATTCTATATCTACAAAACTCGAATATTTCATATTTGATGTTGTATCCGACATCAGCAACAAATCACGAGGAGCGCGAAGAATCCTGCGCTCACAATACCATGAGTTTAATTGAATATTGGGGAAGGCAGATGGTCCGTTTTGGTTGTAAAAATGGTTCATTATGCTATACTAAAGAAAGGAAAGAAATGTATGGGAAATGAAATTACCATCGAAGAGAAGAAGAAAAAGGTTCGAGATTTTCGGCCGATTGATGATGCTTTCTTCGAGGTGCTGGCAGATGATACAGGTTTCTGCCAGGAAATGTTAAGAATTTTACTGGATGATGGGGAACTGATTGTTGAGGAGGTAATCGTACAAAGCAGCGAGAGAAATATCTATGGTCGTTCGGTTCGATTAGATGCGTTATGTACTTTTGAAGACGGAAAAAAGTGTAATGTGGAAGTGCAGAGATCGGATGACGATGATCATTTGCGCAGAGTAAGGTTTAATGCTTCGAGTATTGCAGTTAAGGATTCACAGATGGGGCAAAAATTCAGGGAAATTGAAGATATCATTGTTGTATACATATCAAAATTTGATATTTTTAATGCGAATCGAGTAATCTATCATGTAGATAGTGTAGTGCGGGAGACTGGATATGCAATTAATGATGGACTTATACGTGTGTTTGCGAATGCCCAGATTAAGGATGGAACCATAGCCTCGGAGTATCTGGATTGTTTTTTGAAAAAAGAAGTAAATAATGCTAGTTTTCCAGAGCTAACAAAGCGAATGAATTATTTGAAACATCAGGAGGGAGGTCTTCAGGCAGTGTGCGAAGTAATGGAAAGATATGAGAAAAAAGCAGCGGAAGAAGCGAATATGCGGGCAAATATAAAGGCGATTAAGAAGATGATTCATGAGTATCATGCAACAAAAGAAAGCATTCTTGAGGATTACTCAGAAGAAGAATATAGAATTGCAATAAGAGAATTGGCAGAAAAGTAAAAAGTCTATTTGCATATAAGGGACATGATCTAAAGGTAACAGGTTCTATAGAAAATTGCCCGGAATCAATTGAAAGGGATTAAGGATAAATTTTCAAATCCAAATTATTAGAATGCATGTGGGACCTATACAGAAAAATTGTGTTAAAATACCCCGCCTTTAGAGCAAAAGCGGGGTATTTCCATGAACTTTTTTTATAGACCCCGCAGGTCCCGTATCATACACATACATGTCAGCAGTTTATGATACATTGACGTTTGCAATAGTTAGGATTAGTATATTACGTGGCTGTGTATTGTGTGATATTAACAAAGAAGAAAAATGGACAAGAGGGAGAATCCGATACAAAAAGGGAAATTACGTCTGGAAGCAATCAGCGAGTACCGCAGTGAAATATATGGAATCAGTATATTCTGGATTTTGCTTTTTCATATGAGAGAACATACAAAATTCGAGATTTTTGATGGGATACCAGTATTGCATTATCTACAGGAAGTTGTTAAGAGAGGTAATATGGGAGTTGATGTTTTTCTGTTTATTTCTGGCATCTGCCTGTATTTCTCATTTGTAAAGAATCAGGACATTCTGGCTTTTATGAAAAAACGAATCTCAAGAATTATGTATCCACTGTTGTTTACAAGTGTACCATTATGGCTTGCTTATTTGGTTTTTCATAAGATAACAATCTGGGGACTGATTAACCGGATCAGTCTGGTGCAGTTTTGAATCAGCGAAGATTCGCAGGTATGGTTTGCATCATGTATCATGGTATTTTATTTATTGTATCCATATATTTACAGATTACTGTTTGAGAAAAAAACGGTGAAAAGCGCAGTGATCAGAGACAGCGTTCTGATTGTGCTCGTTGTATTGGTAACTGTTGCAATTCTTATGGAAGAGCCGGCGGTATATAAGCACATATTGCAATATTGCGTGTTTTTCAAAAGCTTGGCGTGTTAGAACGGTTTTTTAAAAATTACAGATACCTTGAATTGTTACTTCTTATTGTATTTGCATATGTATGGGCAGTGATTGCAGCTAAAATGGTAGAACTGTTAAAAGGCTGTATAAAGAAACATCAGACAAACTAGGGCAAAATTCCTATTTTCACAGCAGGTATAATTACGTATAATAGAATCATATGTTCTGATGTTTGAAATAGGGATGGCCGTTCAGGGAAGGGACAATTGTTATGAAAGTGAATGCAGTAGAGGTGTCTGCCGTTTCCAGACATTATCGAAAGAAGCAGGTGCTTCGAGAGATTTCCTTTGATGTGGAGAGTGGCGAGAGTGTTGTGATCGTAGGCAAAAACGGATGCGGGAAATCAACGCTTTTGCAGATTATGGCAGGTGCACAGAAAGCCGACAGTGGCAGCATTACTTATTTTGGAAATAAGGTGGGCTGTGGCAAGTCATCCCGAAAGTATTATGGTTATGTACCGCAGGAGAATCCATTATTCGAGGAGCTTTCGGTTAAGGATAATCTGAAATTCTGGGGCGCCGGCAAAAAAGAGAACCTTAATTCTGTGATCGAGCAGTTTCAGCTGGAGGAGATGCTTCATATGAAAGTAGAGAAACTGTCCGGCGGAATGAAACGAAGACTGGCCATTGCATGCGCCTTTGTGGAACTCCCACCGGTTTTGTTGCTGGACGAACCCACGGCGGCTTTGGATATCTATTACAAAGAAAGCATTTTAGAGTGGCTTTCCAAGTACAAACAGATGAATGGCACAATTATCATGACCTCCCACGAGGAACAGGAAATTGTGTTTGCGGATCGCTGTCTGCTGATGGACAATGGGCAGATGCGGGAGCTGAGCAGAAATCCACAAAAGAGGCTGGAAGAAATCAAGACATATATCAGCAAAAGAACATGAAGATCATTTGAAAGGAATGTTCTGAAAAGAAAAGGAGATTATGAAAATGGCAATGAATTTTGACCCAATGACAGGAGAACCAATCAACCCGGCACCGACACCGGAGCAGCCACAGATGAGGTTTGACCCGATGACGGGACAGCCAATCAATCCGACACCGGTACAGCCACAGATGGCATTTGATCCGATGACAGGTATGCCACTGCAGCAGCCACCAAAGAAAAAGAAGAAAACAGGACTGATCGCCGGTATTGTTGCAGGGGTTGTGGTAATTGCAGGAGCCGGCACAGTTTTTGCAGGAATACAGAGTGGATTTTTCCTGAGCAAATCCGACAAAGTGCTGAGAGCGACGGCAAATACATTCAGTGAGCCTTCTCATTTTACGGAAGCTTTATCCGGACTTAGTGTTATGAGTTCAAAGGCATATACCGTTGATATCAAGGGCGAGGCCGAAGGATATAGTGTTCAGGCAACTTATGCCGAAAAGGACAACGAAAAGCAGATTTCCGGAAGCCTTGAGGGACCGCAGTTTTCGGATGTGGAATTCCTTGCAGGCATTGATAAGGATGAGATAAAGGTGTCTGCACCGCTTTTGGGCGATAAGATTTATACATACAATTATAATGAAGAGAAAAACGGTTATCTTGCAGAGTCCATGGGCGCAGATAATGTAGAATTGCTCGACAAGCTTTGCAAGCAGATATACTCAGATGAAGAGCAGAAGAAAAAGGTTTTAGAACTCAGTAAAAAATATTCTGAGATGTACAAGAAACTCGAATTTGAATCTGCAGACAAAGAGTCCTTCGAAGTAGATGGCAAAGACCGCAAGTGTGCGGGCTATCAGACAACCATCACATCTGACTACATGGTTGAGTGTGTGGACATTTTTGAGGATTATATGGATGCCCAGGTGGGAGATCTTCTGGATCAGGCCGTAACAGGATCGGATTATGACGATTACAAGGAGTCTTTTGATGAGCTCAGAGATGACTTTAAAGAGATGCCGGATATTGATATCACATTTTATATCTACAAGAATAAGCTGGCATGTGTGAAGGCAGTAGATCCATCCGAGAAGGATCAGGATATACAGATCCTTTTCAAAGGTGGAGACCGAAGAACACAGAACATGGAGCTGATTTCGTGTGGTGAGTCTGTAATGAAGATTTCCGGAAGTGAGGATGGAAACGAAGAAATATTTGGTGTATCCGTAGAAGGAGAGAAAGTCGGTGAGCTGACCTATGACTTTAAATCAGGAGAATACACATTGGACATCGAAGATGAAGGTTCCGTCAGCGGTACACTGGAAGGCAAACGCGATGGTTTGACACTGACGATGGAAGGCGCTGGTATGAACCTTTCATTGGATGTGAAAAAAGGCGCAGAACTTCAGACATTCAGTGGAGAGAAGTTTGATATCGGAAATGCATCTGCGGAGGATCTTCAGACACTGGTTCAGGAAATTTATGGAATCAGTGGAGGCAACAGTGGTTATAATTATGATGATGGAGATTATGACTATGATTACGATTATGACTACAATGATGATGATTACAACTATGATTATGATTATGATTATGGTGATGATGATGATTATAACTATGACTACAACGATGATGACTATAGTTACGATGATGACGATGAACTGTAAGAAATAGGATGTTTTTTCGATACTTATGCATGGAACAAAAGAAGGCGCTTGCCGTCTTTATAAAGTCTTTCCGCTATTTTATATGCATGGTGCTTTTGCTGGGCATTGCGGTGTTTGCGTGTAGCGCAGTATTTCGTGACGCAAAGGTGCTTAATACGGTAGAAGTGGCAGTTGTCATTCCAAAAGAAAAGGGCGAAGAATTGCGACTTTTGACAGGTCTGGCATCTGCCATGCAAAGCACAAAAAGCATTTGCCGGATGCGTTATGTGGACGAGCCGGAAGCGATGGAGCAGCTTGCAAATGGGCAGGTGCAGGCTGTATTGATTTTCCCCGAACACTTTTATAAGGATTTGGATGAGGGAAATGATTCGTTTGTAAGGTTGTGTGTTCCGCAGGAATCGGATGTCAGTTTGCAGACGTTTCAGGAATTGTTGCAGGATGGTGTCTCGATTCTGTGGACGGCAGAAGCCGGTGTGTCTGCGGTGTTGGAACAGGCGCAGTATGGCAACACAAAGATTGCCTATCAGGATATCGGGCTGAAAGTCGCAACGAATTATCTGAAGACTGCATTGACCCGCACGGGACTGTATGATTCAATTGTCTGTTCGCCGTTTGGGGAATATGAGCAAAAGCAGTATTATTTTTCTACAGGATTGATACTGGTCCTGTTATTTACCGGATTATGTTTTGCAAGATTGTATACAGGAGAGACCAGGGTTGTGGAGCAGAAGCTTTCCCTGTATGGAATGGGAGCAGGAAAGATTGCTTTCGGGAAAATTGTGGCGATGACCAATGTGTTGTTTTTTCTGGCTTTTCTGGCGTATGGAATCGGCTGCATCGTTACGTATTATTTAGGAATCTCATTTCTTTTCTGGAACATGCGTGTTCTGTTGGGATTGTACCTGTTTTGTCTGTTGTTTGCAGTTGGATATCATCTGATCTATTGTATCGCAGGAAAATCGACGGAAGGGATGCTCGTGCTGCTGGCGTTGGAACTTTTTATTGTGCTGGCATCAGGCATGCTGATCCCGGTGGATTATCTGCCAAAATTTGTACAACAGATCAGTCATTGGACACCGCTGTATCATTTGAACCGGTACAATTTAGAGCTTCTCTTTGGAAACAGTTGGTTTTGACGAAAATGGTGAATGTATGCAAAAAGTAATCATATGGTACAGGCTTTTATTAAAACGAAATACAAAACAAATCACAGCGTGGCTTATGACAGCCGCGCTGATTCTGCTTATGCTGGTTGTACAGGGGATACATATGCCGTCCGGGAAAACGATGACAATAGGATTGTATTGTGAGCAGGATGGGAACATGGAGAGAACATTGTGTGAAGATTTGGAAAATTCACACAGCCGGTTTGCATTTGTGAATTATCAGGATAAGGAACAAATGTACAAGGAAGTGCAGTCCGGCAAACTGGAATGTGGATTTCTTATGCAAAGTGATTTCACAGAAAGGGTTCGGCAGGACAACTGGAAAAAATGTGTGACGTATATCGCCAACCCGTTTACAACCAAGGGAGAAGTTGCAAAAGAAACATTTTTTGCGGCCTTTTTCAAGGAGTACAGCGGAAAATTGTTAGCGCAAAGCGAAAAGGAAATCTTTACAACGCAGGATAAAAAGCGTCTTGAAAAAATGCAAAAATCAAGTGATGATTTTTTGCAGAGCGATTTTTTTTATACGGATATTGTTCCGGTAGATACGAAAGTGAAGAAAGTACAGGACAATCATGATGCATATCCGGTGCAGGGAATATTTGCAGTCTTTCTTCTTGGAATTATGTATTTTGCGAATGCAAAGAGATATGAGCCGAAAGGGATATGGGTACAGCATGCCTTTCCAAACAGGGAACGCTTTTTGTTTGCATGTGTACAGGAACTGGCTGCCGTGACGATTCCGGCAGTGGTCGGCTTTGTGCTGTTGCTTTTTGTTCCACAGTCGAGAGGGCTGGGGCAGGAACTGCTGTCATTTGTAATATTTCTTGTGTATGCTATAATATGGACGGCGTTGTATGCAAAAATTCCATCCAGCGCAGAAGGATTTCTCGCATATGGAATTGTAATGATGGCAATTGCTGTGATCATGTGTCCGGTATTTTGGAATGTGGGAGCCTATATTCCGGTCATGCGTTACCTGAAATATCTGATTCCGGTTGGCGTTTATGTGTAGTGATGGATACACACATAAGTTTGGTAAAATTGTTTACATCGTTATTTATTTATGTTATTGTATGAAAACAGATAGGATATGCGGCATGCATGGAGGGAACAATGGGGGAAAATTTGCCGTAAATGAAAACTGCAGAAATGATGAAAGTGATAGAAATTCAAAATTTTGAAGCACCGGAGCTTGACGTGTATGCAAGACTGACCGAGAATCAGCTCGTCAATCGTGCAGACCCTGCAAAAGGGATGTTTATTGCAGAGAGTCCGAAGGTGATTATGCGGGCATTGGACGCCGGGTGTGTGCCGGTTTCTGTGCTGATGGAGAAAAGACAGCTGGAGACGGAGGGCGAAGCGTTAGAAGCCATTCGGATGTGCAGCAGTACAAATAAAGAGTTTCCGGTATATGTGGCGGAATTTGAAGTGCTGGCAAAACTGACAGGTTTTAAGCTGACGCGGGGAATGCTTTGTGCCATGTACCGGCCGAAACTTCGGACACCGCAGGAAATCTGCAGGGACGCAAGGCGTATCGCGGTGCTTGAGAATGTCGTGAATCCAACGAATGTAGGGGCAATCTTTCGTTCGGCTGCAGCACTTAATATGGATGCTGTGCTGCTGACCCCCGCATGCAGTGATCCGCTGTATCGCCGAGCAATCCGTGTCAGCATGGGGACGGTATTTCAGATACCGTGGACCTATATCGGAGAAAAGGCGGTCGATTGGCCAAATGACATGGGACAATTGCGGCAGATGGGCTTTCAGACGGTTGCCATGGCACTTCGGGAAGACTCTCTTGGAATTGATGACAAAAGACTTCATGCAGTGGATAAACTTGCGATACTGCTGGGAAACGAGGGAGAAGGACTGGCCGATGAGACATTGGCACAGTGCGACTATACGGTGCGCATACCGATGAGCCACGGCGTGGATTCACTTAATGTGGCAGCCGCCAGTGCAGTTGCCTTTTACGAATTAGGAAAATAGTACTTGGGGAGTATGTATTGTTGAAAAAAGGGACAAAAAAGAGATAAAAAGTTCTTGCATTGGAGTATAAAGTTTGCTATGATTACATCGACAAAGGTGTCAAAAGAATGGAAACATTCTTTTGGCGCCTTTTTGCGTTGTATGTATACTCAATGGATAGTGTCAAGTTTTGTATGAAAACTTGACATGTAGGGGCAATGCATCTTTGATGCATTACAATCATCAGCCCATTTGCTGAAAGCAAATTTTGTATGGGCTGATGTTCAAGGAAAGGAGATTAGAAAATGAGTGCAGGAGATACTGGTTTTATGCTGATTTGTGCAGCACTAGTGTTTTTTATGACACCGGGTCTGGCGTTCTTTTATGGGGGGCTGGTCAGAAGAAAAAATGTGGTAAATACGATGATGGCATGTGTGGCAATCATGGGATTATCCGTTGTGATGTGGGTTTTGTTTGGTTATTCTCTTTCGTTTGGAGGTAATCATGCAGGAATTATCGGTGATTTCCGATGGTTCGGATTAAGCGGAATTGGAATGGATGAAGCGGGACCATATGCTGCAACGATTCCGCATCTTGTGTTCGTTGCATTTCAGATGATGTTTGCAATGATCACACCGGCTTTGATTACAGGTTCCCTGGTTGGGCGTGTGAAATTTAAAGCGTTGTTCTTATTTATCGCGCTCTGGTCAGTAGTTGTTTATTATCCGATGGCTCATATGGTTTGGGGCGAGGGCGGTTTCCTTGCAGAAATCGGTTCGGTCGATTTTGCAGGAGGAAACGTCGTACATATCAGTTCCGGTGTCAGTGCGTTGGTTTTTGCACTTATTCTTGGACGAAGAAGAGGATATGAAAATACGGCATACCGTGTGCACAATATTCCGTTTGTGGCTCTGGGCGCTTTTATCTTATGGTTTGGCTGGTTTGGTTTCAATGCAGGAAGTGCACTTGGAGCGAATGGTCTGGCAACACATGCATTTATGACAACAGCACTTGCAAGTGCGAGCGCAATGCTTTCCTGGATTTTTATTGATGTGATGAAAGATGGAAAACCGACGCTTGTCGGCGCATCTACCGGACTTGTTGTGGGACTTGTAGCAATTACACCGGGAGCAGGATTTGTTCCAATCTGGTCGGCAATCATTATCGGAGCGCTGGTCAGTCCAATCTGCTGTTTTACAATTTCACTGCTGAAAGGAAAACTCAAGATTGATGATGCGCTTGACGCATTCGGATGTCATGGAATCGGCGGTGTCTGGGGCGGTATTGCCACCGGAATTTTTGCAAAGAAATCCATCAACAGCGTTGCAAAATGGGATGGCCTGATCTATGGTGACTACCACCTGTTCGTTGCACAGATTATTGGAATTGTGGTAACATTGGCAGTAGCAATCGCAGGTACACTGATTTGTCTTGGCGTTGTTCGTCTCTTTACAGAATTGCGTGTAGATGAAAAGGCCGAGAAAGTTGGTCTGGATCTTTCACAGCACGGAGAAAGTGCTTATCCGACCTTCAACGGACTGGATTCATAAAACGAGCGGAATAGAAAAGGAGAATATGCCATATGTTAATAAAAGTAGAAGCAATTGTGCGTGAAGAAGTGTTTGAGGATGTCAAAGACGCATTAAATGGCATCCAGGTGAATGGAATTACCGTATCCCAGGTGATGGGATGTGGCGCGCAGCGCGGTTACAAAAAGCGTGTCCGTGGTACGGAAGTAGATGTAGTCATGCAGCCAAAGATCAAATTTGAGATTGTTGTAACTTCGGAAGAGTGGGAAAAAGCAACGATTGATGCGATTCAAAAAGCCGCTTTTACCGGAGAGGTGGGAGACGGAAAAATTTTCAGCTATGAATTGCGCAGCGCCTTAAAGATACGTACCCGTGAAAGTGGAGAAAAAGCGATCGATTAATGAAAATAGCGTTGAGATGACATGCGTTCTGTGGTAGAATTTGTATAGGTAAAAGGCAAAATTTCAGAATAGGAGATGGAACATATGTCAGAAACGGGGTTTTTCATTTTTCTGGCAGCAATCATAGGTGTCGCAGTATTGGGAGCGGTCATCGCGGTGATTGCGGCTGTATCTGGTGCGTCTGCAGCGATTGCGGATGAAGAGGATAGTGCAGAAGATGTATAGCGAAAAGACATCCGGCGAATTTGCAAGAAGCAGATTTGCCGGATGTTTTTTCATTAAAAAAGTATAAAGCTTTGGGTATTCCCCTTGTAAAATAAGGATTTATTTCTTTATAATGATGAAAGAGTCATAATCATATAATAGCAGGAGGAAAGCATGATTTCAAAGTATAGTGTAAAACGTCCCTATACCGTGCTGGTGGCAGTGGTACTGGTGATCGTTCTTGGTGTGGTCTCTTTGTCAAAAATGACGACAGACTTGTTGCCGGATATGAGTTTCCAGTACGCACTTGTCATCACGACAGATATGGGAGCAAGTCCCGAACAGGTGGAAAGTGATGTGACCGCACCGATCGAATCGGCGATGGCGACCACTTCCAACATCAAAAATATCAGTTCTATTTCTTACAATAGCTATTCCGTCGTAACACTTGAATATGAGCAGAATGCAAACATGGATTCGGTGGTCATTGAGATTCAGCAGAGTCTCGATCAGATTTCCGGCCAGTGGGATGATTCCATCGGAACACCGATGATTATGAAAGTGAATCCGGATATGCTTCCGGTATTGGCAGCAGCGGTGGATATGGATGGCATGGATGCTGCAAAATTGTCCGAATATGTGGAAAATGAACTCTCTCCTGCAATTGAAAGTCTTGAAGGTGTGGCATCGGTTACCACGACCGGACAGTTAGAGGAGAGTGTGCAGGTAACACTTGATCAGGACAAGATCGATGCATTAAACAAAAAGGTGCAGAAAAGCATCGACAAGCAGTTCGCAAAATCCCAGAAAGAAATTGATGCCAACAAAAAGAAGGTAGAAGACGGACAGTCTTCGATCAATACAGGCTCGGATCAGCTGACGGATGCCATCAATCAGACGATGGACAAGCAGCAGGAACTGTTAAAGACCGAGAAAGATTTAAAGAATCAGCTGGTCAATCTGAAAAAGCAGCAGAAATCTCTGTCACAGATTCAATCAGGCATTCAGACTTTTATGCAGTCAGATGCATATACGGGAATTGTCTCTGTGCTCAAGGACAATCCGCAGCTTGCAGAAAGCGAAGAGATGAAAGCACAGATCAAGCAGCTGAACAAAGTAGTGAAAGAACAGTTCGCGGCATTGTCTTCGCTTGGAATTACCGTAAATACATACGAAGACCTTCCGGCTGCTTCCGCAGAAGTCGGCAAGCTTCTGGCGCAGGTAAATACAGGAATTAAAACCATTGAGAGCGCACAAAAGAAGGTGGAGAGCGGCAAGGTCAGCCTTTCCTCTGCATTAGACACACTCAATGCAAATGCGTCACTTACAGCCCTGAAAGTAAGCACAAGTTCTGCGGAACTGACAAGTGCGGCATCTTCCTTAGAGGATGCACAGTCCAAACTCGACGATGCAAAAGACAGTGCTTATGATTCCGCAGATTTAAACAAGGTGCTCAGTGAAGACACAATCACAAGCCTTTTGGCAGCACAGAACTTTGATATGCCGGCAGGCTATGCGATGGATGGGGATACACAGTATCTTGTCCGTGTAGGCGATGCCGTGGAAGACGTCGAGGATCTTAAGAAACTTCCATTGATCGATATGGGAATTGACGGAGTTAAAACGATCTGTCTGTCCGATGTGGCGGATGTGACTGTGACGGATAATTCAGATGAGACTTACGCCGTGATCAACGGCAATCCGGGCATCATGCTTTCAATGGAAAAGCAGACCGGATACTCCACCGGAGAAGTAACGGACCGTATTCTGGAGAAATTCAAATCTCTGGAAAAAGAAGATTCTAATCTGCACCTGAGTGTATTGATGAATCAGGGTGTATACATTGACATGATCGTAAACAGCGTAATGCAGAATATGATCTGGGGTGCGTTGCTTGCCATCCTTGTATTGTTATTGTTCTTAAAAGATATCAAGCCGACGATTGTCATTGCATGTTCAATCCCGCTTTCGGTTGTAGCGGCGGTCGTACTCATGTATTTTACCGGAATTACGTTAAATATTATTTCCATGTCCGGTCTGATGCTTGGTATCGGTATGCTGGTGGATAACTCCATCGTTGTCATCGAGAATATCTACCGTCTCAGAGGAGAGGGCTATTCGATCAAAAAGGCGGCTGTGGAAGGTTCCAAACAGGTAACGGGTGCAATCATTGCATCGACACTTACTACTGTCAGCGTTTATGCGCCGATTATTTTTACCGAGGGCATTACGCGCCAGCTGTTCGTTGATCTGGCTTTGACCATTGCATATACGCTGGTGGCCAGCCTTGTGGTAGCGCTTACTTTCGTGCCGGCAATGTCCTCTGTGACATTGCGCCGCACCAAAGAGATACGTCATCCGTGGTTTGATGCCATGAAGGAATGGTACGGACGGGCATTGGCATGGTGCCTGCGTTTTAAGCCGGTTGTACTTATTGTTGCAGTTGTGCTTTTGGTTGCGAGTGCGGCACTCAGCGTATCCAAAGGTTTGAATTTTATGGATATGGATATGGAGACCAACCAGATTTCGGTTTCAGTTTCTGCAAAAGAAGGAGAAAAGCTGACTTTCCAGGAACTTACCGAGGCATCAGATCAGGTAATGAAACGGATTTCAGATATCAAGGGCATTGATACCATTGGTGCCATGGCAGGAGGAAATTCGACGTCTTCCCTTATGGGTGGCGGAAACGACAGTGTGAGTATGTACATTCTTCTTGATGAGGATGCGGATGTGAAAGTTTCCGATGTCACAGATGCCATCACAGAAAAGACCAAGGATCTCGACTGTGAGGTATCTACCAATACTTCTTCCATGGATTACAGCAGTTATTTTGGAAGCGGTTTGTCTGTGCGTATCAAGGGAAATGATATTGAAACTTTGCAGAAGCTGGCAGGTGAAGTTGCCGATGTCATGAAAGATACGAAAGGAACGACGGATATCGATGACGGCATGGAAGATTCCGAGCCGCAGCTTACCATCTCGGTAGACAAGAAAAAGGCGACAAAATACGGACTTACCGTAGCACAGGTATATCAGCTTGTCAGCGCCAAGATGGCAGACAGCAAGACGGTAACGACAATCACCACAGACATCAAAGATTACAAAGTCTATGTACAGACCGAGGAGCAGGCGGATACAAAACTTTCGGATATTAAGGATATGACTTTTTCTTATACGAATAAAAACGGAAAAGAAAAAGAGATTCCGCTCACAAAAATCTGTGAGATGAAAGAGACAAGTACATTGAGCACAATCAGCCGTGATGCGCAGACGCGTTACATTACAGTATCCTGCGGTGTGGATGAAGATCATAATGTGACACTGGTGAGCAACAAGCTGCAGAAAGCCATTGACAAACTGGATATTCCGGATGGATATAAAGTAGAGATGACCGGTGAGGACGAGACAATCAATGAGTCCATGAAACAGCTCGTACTGATGCTGGTACTTGCAGTAATCTTTATTTACCTGATTATGGTGGTACAGTTCCAGTCCCTGCTTTCGCCGTTTATCATTATGTTCTCCATTCCACTTGCCTTTACCGGTGGATTTATCGCATTGCTTCTGACCGGACAGGAGATCAATGTCCTTGCAATGCTTGGATTTATCATGCTTTCGGGATTGATTGTAAACAATGGTATTGTACTGATCGATTATATCAATCAGGCGCGACGTGCAGGAGCATCCAAAAAGGAAGCAATCATCGAATCCGGAAAGACCCGTGTGCGTCCGATCCTTATGACGGTACTGACAACGGTTCTTGCAATGCTGACGACGGCACTTGGCATCGGAGATGGCTCCGATATGATGCGCCCGATGGCGATCACACTGATCGGCGGACTGGTCTATGGTACGATTCTCACACTGATTGTGATTCCGTGTATTTACGACCTGTTCAATCGTGAGAAGGATATGACAGAAGAAGAGATTTAATAGAAAAAATGCATCTTGACAAACAAGCGTGCCGCAAGTAAGATATATTTTATATGAGAAAGTGAAGAGGAAGAGGAGTACATATGGAATTCCTGAAAGAGAAGAATGTTCAGCGGCTGAGAGACATTCGCAGGATGCAGTGTGGAAGGTAGCTTCGGAGCTGGAATATTTAGAAAGGTGCATGCATTGTTCCACAGATATTCCCGGATCGTCCCCGTTAACGGACATGATGAGTATTACAAAGGTGGTACCGCGAACAATTTCGCCCTTTGTACAGAAAAAGATTTCTGTACAGAGGGCTTTTTAAATGTTCTACAAATGTGATGCATCTTAGATGCATCATGTAGCGTCGTCCCTTTGCCGAAGGCAAACTATCATGGGACGATGTTCTACAAATGTGATGCATTTATTAAAGAAAGAAAGGAAGATATCATGAGCAAAGAATTAAGCAAGACTTATGATCCAAAAGATATTGAGGATCGTCTCTATAAGAAGTGGGAGGACAACGGCTATTTTCATGCAGAAGTAGATCGCAGCAAAAAGCCTTTTACAATTGTAATGCCACCACCAAATATTACTGGTCAGCTCCATATGGGCCATGCACTGGACAATACCATGCAGGATATTCTTATTCGTTATAAGAGAATGCAGGGCTACAATGCGTTATGGCAGCCTGGTACAGACCATGCTTCGATTGCAACAGAAGTTAAGGTAATCCAGAGTCTGAAGGAGCAGGGAATCAACAAGGCAGACCTGACACGTGAAGAGTTCCTGGAAAAATGCTGGGAGTGGAGAAAAGAGTACGGCGGACGTATCGTAAAGCAGCTGCGTAAGCTTGGTTCTTCCGCAGACTGGCAGCGTGAGCGTTTTACCATGGATGAGGGATGTTCTCATGCAGTACAGGAAGTATTTACCAAGTTATATAAGAAGGGATGGATTTATAAGGGTTCCCGTATCGTTAACTGGTGTCCGGTATGTAAGACTTCTATTTCCGATGCAGAAGTGGAGCATGAGGAACAGGATGGCTTTTTCTGGCATATCAATTATCCGGTAGTAGGAGAAGAGGGACGATTTGTAGAGATCGCTACCACACGTCCGGAGACTTTGTTTGGTGATACTGCAGTGGCAGTCAATCCGGATGACGAGCGTTATCAGGATATTATTGGAAAGACATTAAAGCTTCCAATGACGGACCGTGAGATTCCGGTAATTGCAGACTCTTATGTAGACAAGGAGTTCGGAACCGGTTGCGTAAAGATCACACCGGCACACGACCCGAACGACTTTGAGGTTGGCAAGAGACATAATCTGCCGGAGATCAATATCATGAATGACGATGCGACGATTAACGAACTGGGCGGCAAATATGCAGGCATGGATCGTTATGAGGCAAGAAAAGCCATGGTAGCAGACCTGGATGCACTGGGACTTCTGGTAAAAGTTGTTCCGCATACACACAGCGTCGGCACACACGACCGCTGTAAGACAACCGTTGAGCCGATGATCAAACCGCAGTGGTTTGTAAAGATGCAGGAGATGGCGAAACCGGCGATCGAAGCTCTGAAAAAGAACGAGCTGAATTTTGTGCCGGATCGTTTTGACAAGATCTATCTGCACTGGCTGGAGAACATCCGTGACTGGTGTATTTCCCGTCAGCTCTGGTGGGGACACAGAATCCCGGCTTACTACTGTGATGATTGCGGAGAAGTTGTTGTATCTCACGGTATGCCGGAAAAATGCCCGAAATGCGGATGTACACATTTCCATCAGGATGAGGATACTCTGGATACCTGGTTCAGCTCAG
>ENA-ORTB01001987-ORTB01001987.1-human-gut-metagenome-genome-assembly--contig:-NODE-1987-length-20525-cov-3.762872_pt1 | contig 20525 bp, 18 predicted proteins | sample MGYA00241905_ERZ509174 | MGnify/ENA primary metagenome ERZ509174 (study PRJEB26280, sample SAMEA2338851) | human gut metagenome | biome: human gut; feature: human-associated habitat; material: faeces... | reverse complement strand
GGTCCAAACCGCGACCTACCGCGGGGTCATGCCGCTTTTTATCACCATGTGCATCTACTTCGTGGTAACCTTTATTTTTACCCGTCTGCTCAATTACTTTGAACGGCGGATGAACCTGACTTCAAGCCGGGCATAAAGACAAACAATAGAAAGAAACTGGAAACCTAGATTGGCTTCCAGTTTTTATTTTGCATATAGGGCAATAATTTGCCGCATTAAGGGGGTAACCACCCGGTCTTTGCGCCAGACTAGCTGCAGGCGGGTCCGCCACTTAGCCGAGTCGATTGGGTAGATGTGGCCTTTGGCATAAGTTTTGGCGATTGATTCCGGCACCAGGGCAATCCCCAGGCCAGAGTCGCTCCAGCGGATAGCGGTTCTGGAATCATCGCACTTAACCACAAAATTTGGGGTGAGACCTTTTTCCGCGAAGGCTTCCTTGAACATGTCCTCAAAGCGCCGGTAGATGACCAAGGGCTGGCCGGCCAGGTCCTGCAGCCCTACTTTTCCCTTGCCAGGGAAAAAGTCCTGGCAGGTAACCGCGGTCATCGGCTCATCGCTGATGTCGACAAAGTTCAAGTTGACCCGGTTGTAGGGGGTGCGGACGATGGCCAGGTCCAGCAGGTTGCCCTGCAGCTTGTCCAGGATGCCGAAAGTGTTGTCTTCGTAGATGTCAAAGGAGACGCCGGGATGCTGGCGGGCAAAAGCCGTCAATTTGGCGGAAGGAAGCTCGCCGATTGAAGAAGAGACGGAACCTAATTTAACCCTTCCCCACCCGCCCCGGTCCAGCTCCGTAATTTCGGTTTGGACGTTTTTGGCTAATGTCAAAATCTGACCAGCATAATCCCGCAGCTTTTTTCCAGCCTCGGTCAGTTCAATTCCATAAGGCTGACGGATAAAGAGCTTAGCCCCTAGCTCCTCTTCTAATTGCTTTAATTGGTAGCTGAGGGCTGGCTGGCCGACAAAGAGCCGCTTGGCGGCTGAAGTAATCTGCCCTTCCTCGGCTACGACCAGAAAGTAATTGAGCTGCTTGAAATTCATTTTCTTCCCTCTTTTTTTGATGATCTTTGAGCTTAGTAGATATCAACTCTTTAGATATCTAACATCATAAATCAGTATTTTGTTTATATCAACCTGGGGGCTACAATGAACAGTGAGAGAAATAACTTCTAAATGTAACACGTCACGACTGAAGAATAATTATAAGGAGATCTTTGCATGAAAGTAAAAGGCTTGACGCAGGCTGAAGCTGACCTGCGCTTAAAAAAAGACGGACTCAACCAGGTGCCGGAGCCGGAATTCAGCTTCTGGAAGGAATTTGCCGGCAAGCTTTGGAATCTCAGTGCCTGGATTCTGGAGGCGGCACTCCTCCTGGAATGTGCCCTAGGCAAGTGGATCCAGTCCCTCTTCGTTTTGCTTATGCTGCTCTTTGCCGCCTACAACGGGGCCACGCAGAAGAAGAAGTCCCGCAAGGTCCTGAGTTCAATTTCCCAGCAGCTGACCCCGGTTGTCGCTGTTTTAAGAGATGACCGCTGGCAAAAAATTGACTCCAAATACCTGGTAGTCGGCGATATCGTCAACCTGCAAAAAGGGGATATTTTGGCCGCCGACATTGACCTTTTGGACGGGAACTTGACCTTAGATGAATCCTCAATCACCGGGGAAGCCAAAAATGTCCATAAAAAAGCCGGGGCGACAGCTTTTGCGGGCACGACCGTCATGGACGGCGAGGCTCTGGGCAGAGTCAGCGCGACCGGGACCAATTCAAGAAGCGGGCAGACCATCAACTTGATCAACACGTCCGCGGCACCTGGCCACCTGCAGCAGCTTTTGACCAAGATCATCTACTACCTCTGCCTCTTAGACGGGGTTTTGACCGTCATCCTCTTGATCGCGGCCGTAATCCGGGGTGAAAATATCTTGGAAATGCTGCCCTTCCTGGCCATGATGTTCATCGCTTCTATTCCAGTAGCTATGCCGTCAACTTTTACCCTCTCCAATTCCTTTGAGGCCACCCGCCTGTCTAAAGAAGGAGTTTTGACCAGTGACTTAACCGGGATTCAAGACGCGGCCAACCTGAACCTGCTCTTACTGGACAAGACCGGGACCATTACTGAAAACAAGACGGCTGTCGCCTCTTTTGCTAATTTTTCAAAGCTCTCAGATGAAGAAGTCCTAGCCTTGACCAGCCTGGCCATCGACCAGCGCAACCAAAGCGTGATCGACCTGGCCTTAATGGACTTTCTACAAGAGAAAAAGATACCAGTTAAAGAAGCAGAAGCCTTTACCCCCTTCACTTCCAGCCAGGGCTATTCTGAAGGCCGAGGAGAAGGCCACGACGTTAAGCTGGGTTCAGTCAAGCAGTTCAGTAAGATTGATCCGGCTATTTCTGAACAAATGGCAGCTGTCGACCTCAGTCTGGGCCGGTCAGTCGGGATTTTGCTCGACGACCGTTTGGCGGGTATTTTTATCACTAAAGACAAGGTCAGAGCTGATTCAAAAGCCGCCCTGGCCGAACTGGTCAAGCGGGGAATCAAGCCAGTCATGCTGACCGGGGACAACCAGAAAACCGCGGCCAGCGTGGCTGAAGAAGTCGGCTTGACTGGCAAGGTCATCTCGATCAGCGACTTTAAAGAGGGGGTAAAGGCGGAAGACCTGGCCGGGATCGCCGACGTTTTGCCGGAAGACAAGCTGGATATGGTCAAGTACTTCCAAAAGGCTGGCTATATCGTCGGCATGACCGGGGACGGGGTTAACGACTCCCCTGCCCTCAAGCAGGCCGAAGTCGGCATAGCTGTATCAAATGCCGCTGACGTGGCAAAAAAGAGCAGCAAGATGGTCCTTTTGGATGAGGGCCTTAGCCCTATCGTCAAGATCTTGGATGCCGGCCACCGGGTTTACCAGCGGATGACCACCTGGTCTTTGACCAAACTTGCCAGAACGGCTGAACTGACCATGCTCTTGACCTTCTCTTATCTTATTTTCGGCTACCTGCCGATGGCCTTAAATGCCATGGTCATCTACACGATCATGAACAACATGGTCACCATGATGATCGGAACCGACAAGACTCACATCACTTACAAGCCGGAGAACTGGGACATGGGCAAGCTGGCTAAAATTGCCTTCTCCTTGGCCGGAGCCTGGACAATCATCGGTTTTGCCTTCGTCTCTGCCTTAGCCGGAGTAAATCATGATCAAGTTGGGACCATGGTCTACGTCTTCTTAGTTATGAGTGCCATGATGATCGTCTTGATCACCCGGACCAAGCGCTTCTTCTGGCAGTCTGCCCCATCTAAGCCGGTAGCCAGTGTCCAGATCGCCGATATCCTTTTGACCTGCCTTTTAGCACTTTTGGGCATCGCCATGCCGGCCATCGGGATTAAGGAGCTCTTGACCCCTTTGGCCGTAGCCTTCCTGGCCGCCATTTTGATCGACCTAGTCTACCAGCCGGTCATGAAGAACAAGTAACAAATAAATGTGTGTTTGGCTATTTTTTGCCAATTAGCTTTACAGGGAAAGAAGAATTTATGCGCAAGAGAATTTTTAGAATCATCATGAGTCTGGCAATTCTGTTGCTGGTCATCTTATCCGGCATGCTGGCCTACAGCTACTTCAATGTTGAAAGAGCCGTCAGCCGGTCCTATCAAAAAAGCGGCTTAAAAGCCGCTGAAAATGGGAGCAAGGAAGAAGTATTAAAGGGAAAAAAGCCCTTAGTCGTCCTCCTGCTGGGGACTGACACCGGGGCCCTGGACCGGGACTACAAGGGACGGACCGACTCCATCATGGTTTTAGTCCTTAATCCCCGGACCAAGAAGTCGACCATCGTCAGCATCGAGCGGGACTTCCAGGTCAACTTCCCGCAATATCCTCAATACTCCCCTTCTAAGATCAATGCCGCCTATACTTACGGCGGGGTCAAGCTGCTCAGCCAAACCTTAGACCGGTATTTCAAGATTCCAGTCATACTTATGCCTTGATCAACATGGGCGGGATGAAGTCGATCATCGACCAGCTGGGCGGGGTCGACATTACTCCCCTTTTGAGCTTTGACTACGAGGGCTATAGCTATAAAAAGGGCGTGACGACCCACATGAACGGGGACAAGGCCCTGGAATACTGCCGGATGCGTTATGACGACCCTGAAGGCGACTACGGCCGGCAAAAGCGGCAAAGACAGGTCTTGACCGCGATTATTAAAAGTGGGGCTGACGTCCAGAGCCTCTTAAAGCCGGCCTTCCTCAACTCTGTTTCCAGCCAGGTCAGAACTGATTTGACTTTCAGCGACTTGACCCAGATGGCCAAGTCCTACCGGGCAAGCGGCGACCAGCTGGAAACCGACTACACCCGCGGGACCGGCTTTAACCAGGACGGGGTCTCCTACCAGCACATCAGTCTGGCAGAGCGGCAAAGAATCAGCGACCTGGTCCGCCAGGCTGCTGGCCTGAAAAAAGTTCAGCTGGCTAATGGCCAGTAAGACAAACTATATCATCGACTAAATGCTTTATACTTATTACTGTTTAATCTGACAAAAAGGACCCGCTTTTGCGAGTCCTTTTACTTAGTTCTTATATCTACTTTCTGCTTACTGCTTACTCTTCACTTGCCTCTTTGCTCTTTTCCAGCTGCTTTTGCCGGTAGGCAATCAAGCGCTCGAATTCCGTTTTCAGCAAGGCCCCCATCGGGACGGCAATCAGCATCCCCACAAAGCCGCCCATGGCCCCGCCGGCAATCACGCAGGCGATAACGTACAGGGGGTGGATGTGAATGGCTGAAGACAAAAGCTTAGGATTAAGAATATTGCCATCAATCGCCTGGATCAAGAGGAGAATAATCATCCCCACGATCAAAGCTGTCATATTCTGGCTGAGGGTGCAGGCTAAGATAACCATCCCATAGCCTAAAATCGGACCAAAGTATGGGATTAGGTTCCCCAGCCCGGTTACCAAGCCGATCAAAAGGCCATATGGGACCTTGGCAATCAGCATGGCCAGGCTAACTAAAAGGCCAACGATAAAAGCATCGATAATTTGCCCTCTGATGTAGCCGGAGAAGGCCCGGTCAGCGTCTGCTAAGAAGAGCTTGATTCCCTTGATCACCTTTTTATTTAAGAGGGTGCCCAGGTTTCTCTTCCAGTATGCCGCGATCCGCTGGCCATCGTAGAGGAAGTAGATGGCAAAAATCACCCCGAAGAAGAAGTCGCTCAAAAAGCCAGTTACCCGGCCGACCCCCTTTTGCATATAAGAGACCAGGCCGCTGGTCGACCAGCCCTGCTTTTGCAGGTAGGCTAAGATTTCGTTGATAAAGCTGCTGTACTGGGCTTTCAGTTGGTCATAGAGGCTTTCTAAGCTGTCCAGGCTGAAATGGCTCAGCTGCTTGGAGAAGGTCACGAAAACCGCTGTCGCGGCCAGTAAAATAACCAGCAAGAGCAAGAGCAGGGTCAAGGCCACTGCGGCTGACCGGCTGGCCGTCGCCACTGCCCCCCGGCTGCTGCCCTTGGAAAACTTCCGGTCAAAGAAGTTGGTCAAAGGCAGCAAGAGATAGGTTAAAACTAAGCCGTAAGTCAAAGGCTGGGCAATTGCTGCCAGAATCTTGCCTACCCGGACCCAGAAGCCAGTTGACTCATAGGCTAAAAGCAGGATGAAGAGACCGGCAAAGACCGTGCCCAGACAGTAGAGGGCAATCTTAAAATACTTCTGATCAATGTGGTTCCAAAATTTGTTCATCATACACCTCGCTAGTTTGACTAGCTTTTATTATAACAGTTTCCGGCCCTGGCCAAAGCAATAAAAAACAGCAGTTGCGAAAACTGCTATTTTTTATCTTCTTCTCGATTATGATTTTTACATCACGTGGTGGATCCAGCCTTCTGGGGCTTCGACTTCCCCGTTTTGGATGCCAGTCAAAGTGTTGTAAAGTTCTTCCATGAACTTGCCTGGCTTGTCCATGCCTGATGGCAGGTCGATGACCTGGTCGCCATTGACGATGCGGCCAACTGGTGACAATACGGCAGCCGTGCCGACCAAAGCACATTCCTTGAAGGATGGAACTTCGTCGAAACGGACTTGTCTTTCTTCAACCGTCAAGTTGAGGTAGTGTTCAGCCAAGTATACAATGGAGCGTCTAGTGATTGATGGCAAAATTGAATTTGACTTAGGAACGACCAAGTGGTTGTTTTGGTCGATGAAGATAATGTTTGAGCCACCCGTTTCTTCAATGTAAGTTTGGGTAGCTGGGTCCAGATACATATTTTCAGCAAAACCTGCCTGGTGGGCAGCGACAGTCGCCTTCAAACTCATGGCATAGTTCAAAGCGGCCTTAACGTGGCCAGTCCCGCGAGGTGCAGCCCGGTCATATTGGGCAACCTGAACGGCAACTGGAGTAGCCCCGCCCTTGTAGTATGGGCCAACTGGAGTTGCAAAGATTCTGAACATGTAGTCAGTTGCCGGAGCAACGCCGATGATTGGTGTAGTGCCGATTTCGTATGGACGCAGGTAAAGAGTCGCGCCTGAACCGTATGGCGGTACCCAGTCAACATTGCCCTTGACTACTTGGTCGATTGCTTCAACGAACTTGTCCTTTGGATAAGGCTGCATTTCGATCCGCTTAGCGGAGTTGTACATCCGCTCCGCGTTTTGGTCTGGCCTAAAGACAACAACAGATCCGTCCTTCCAGGTGTAGGCCTTCATCCCTTCAAAAACTTGCTGGGCGTATTGCAGGGTTTCAGCACATTCATTCAATACGACATTAGGGTCGTCGGTCAGCTTGCCGCCTTCCCAAGCACCGTCGTGGAAATAGTCCACGTAGCGCTTGTCGGTTTGATGATAGCCAAAGCCGATATTTGCCCAATCGAGATCTTTTTTTGCCATGATATTACCTCCTAAAAATTCAATCACTAGTTTTTATAGTTGTAACTATAATACTCTTTCTGAAGGCTAGCAAGGCCCTTTTAAAATAATTTTCATTTTCTTACTATTTTTTGCTAACTTTAATTCTTCTAAGGCCTAAGCCTTGCGAAGACAAGCCTTTTGACCCTAATTTTCTCTTTTTTAAGTTAGATAATCTTTTCTTAATTTTCCTTGTTGGTTGACAAAAGATCCTCGTCCAGGCCCCGGCTACATTCTGCCTGCAGGGTAACGTGGTTGATGGCAAACTTTTCCTTCAGACAAGCAGCAATCTCTTCATCAAGCTCTTCAATCCGCTTGGCGGTTAAACCGGAGTCAACCACAATGTGGGCGTCCAGCATGATGGTGTCATCACTGTAGCGCCAGACATGCAGGTGGTGGAGCTGTCTTACCTCCTTAAAGGCCAAACCAGCCTCTTCAATGGCTTCCAGGTCCAGGTCGGGGTTAGCTTCCATCAAGACGTTAGCTGAGTCCCTGGTGACTTCAAAAGCCTCTTTCAAGAGGAAAATTGCCGCGGCCATAGTTAAGACCGGGTCCACCAGGGTCCAGTTTTGGTAGTAAATCAAGAGTGACCCCACCACGACAGCCACGCTGGACAAGGTGTCCGACATCATATTCAAAAAGAGGGCCCGGGCATTCAAATTCTCCTTGCTCCCCCTGCCCAGGATCAGCATGGAGATCAAGTTACCGGCCAGGCCGATCAAGGAGACGATGAACATGACGCCCCCTTCAATCGGTTCAGGCTTGCTGAAACGCTTAATGGCTGAAATAAAGAGATAGATGCTGATGGCCAGCAAGAAGAGGCCGTTGGTGTAGGCAGCCAGGGTTTCGGCCCGCTTGTAGCCAAAGGTCTTGTGCTGGTCCTTGCTTCTTTTGGCGACCAAATTAGCCGCAAAGGCAACCACGATGGAAACAACGTCACTCAAGTTATGCAAAGCATCTGACAAGAGGGCCAGGGAACCGGAGATAATCCCGCCGGCAATTTCCGCGGCAGTAATGGTGATATTGAAGACAGTCACCCACAAATACCTTTTTGATGCTTGGTCTTTCATGATTTTTACCTGCGCAATCTTTTATATATCATTTTTGGTATATTTACTCTTGCCTACACTATATTACAAAAATAATATACAATCAAGGGGGAAACTGGAAAGGAGACCCGCATGACACACGAAGAACTGATCGACCGGGCGGCCCGCCTTTTCAAGGTCTTGGGCAACAGCCTGCGGATCCATATTCTCTTTTACCTGAGAAAACACGGCGAAAGCCCGGTTTCGGCAATCGTCGGCCACCTGGGCGTCTCTCAGCCGGTAATTTCCAAGCAGCTCGGTATTTTGAAAAAATACGATTTCGTGCAGAAACGCAAAGCAGGCACTTTTGTCTACTATTCAATCAACGACCAGGACATCGTGCAGATCATCGACGCGATGACCGAGCACCTGGACCACCTGGACCGGCTGCAATAGTTTTACTTTTATTTTTAATACAAACAAAAACGGCTTCTACCTTCCGGTAAAGCCGTTTTTTTCTGTCTTGCTCGTAAAATTAAGCGCCGGTGTATTGAACCAGGGAGAAGATGTCCACGTCCGGGAACTTTTCTCTGCCCTTAAGGTCGGTCAGTTCAATGTAAAAGGCTGCCCCGACAACCTTCCCGCCCAGGCGTTCAATCAATTCCTTAGTGGCGTGCATGGTGCCGGCCGTAGCCATCAAGTCGTCGCAGATGACTACTCTTTGGCCAGGCTTGATCGCGTCCTTGTGCATTTCCAGGACGTTTGACCCGTATTCCAGGTCGTAAGCCGCAGCTTCTACTTCCCGTGGCAGCTTGTGGGGCTTACGGGCTGGCACGAAGCCGATACCCAGTTCGATTGCTACCGGAGTCCCGACCAGGAAGCCCCGGGCTTCCGGCCCGACGATCACGTCAGCTTGCCGGCTCTTGGCGTATTCAGCAATTTCGTGAGTAGCTGCCGCGAAGGCTTCACCGTCTTGCAAGATCGGGGTAATGTCCCGGAAGATGATTCCTTCATTCGGGAAGTCCTTGACGCTGGCAATGTACTTCTTAAAATCAATTGACATTTTGTAATCCTCCATTTGCTAGACCACTGGCATAGCGAATTAATTCATCCGAAGAGATTGTTCGTAATTTGTTAGCGAAGGCATATTCTGCTTTCACTGACCGGTAATAGGCTGAATCGTCCAAAGACTTCTTTGTCGGACTCGGTTTAGGGAGCAATCTGTCCTCTTCCATTTTAACAAAATCAAGGGTAAAAAACACCCTCAAAATAAACTTGATGCTGTCCGGATCCATCCCCAGCTGGCCGGCAGCCTGCATGTAATCATTCGGTTTTAGTCCCGGGTGGGCTAAAAAGTACTGCCAGACCAGGCCGAAGTTGCCCCGGCTGGGCAGGGTCTCCCCTGGCAGCTGGTCCAACTGAAAGCGTAGGTAGAGCTGGCGGTAAGGCTTGGCCAGGACAAAGTTCAGCTGGGCCTCATTGGCCGGCACGTCAAGAACTGACACGACCTGCTGGCTGAGGTCTTCATTGTCCTTGGCCAGGGAAATCTGCTCTTTAGTTATGCCAAAATGATTCATGGCCTGGCTGAGATTTCTCTCATCAAATAAGAGATACTTGTCCGCAAAACCCAGCAAATTCTCCTGCCCGCGAAAGTCCACAATCCGGGCGGCTGGCGCATACAAGGACTGGCCGTAATGCAGGTCAACAATCCGGAACTGGACATTGGTCTTGCCTTTAAAAGTGTTAGAAGCAAGCTTAACCAACATCTGCCGCAAATAAGGCAGGACAGTTTGGTTTAAGCCGTGGTCAAAGTCCACCGCTCTGACCGGGCCCACCATGAAACTGCAGCCCTTCCGCATAGGGCGGAAGTTAGAGATCTGCGGCCTGTCAAGCAAAAAGACCGGCTGGGGGTTGTCCGTGCCAAAAGGCCCGGCCTGGGCCAGGTCATAAACGCTGGTCAAATCAACATCTAATGGACTGATCGTGCCATCATATTCCTGGACCTTTTCCGGAGCCTTCTCCCCTGCCTTATAGCTTTGGTTAAAGTCACGCCTGAGCTGGTTCAGATTTTCCTCAGTCGTCGACAGGCCGCAGGCAAAGTCGTGGCCGCCAAACTGGGTGATGGACTTGCCTTCAAAAGGCTTCAAGGCATTGAACAAGTTGAAGCCCTGGCTGGACCGGCCAGACCCCTTGACCAGGCCGGCCTCGTTTTTCGTCAGCATCAAGGTTGGCTTGTGGTATTTTTCCACGATCTTGTTGGCGACTAAGCCCATGACCCCTTCATGCCAGGCCGGGTCATACAGGGTCAATGTCGCTTCTTTCTGGTAGCCACGGCTCTTAATTTGAGCCTCAGCCGCCTGCATGGTCGCTTGGGTTAGGTCTTTTCGCTCATTGTTCAGCTTTTCAATCTGATCGGCTAATTCCTGGGCCTCGCCCGGGCTTTCCGCCAAAAGCAGCCTTACGGCCAGGCTGGCATCAGCCAGGCGGCCGCAGGCGTTTAAACGGGGAGCGATGCTAAAGCCGACGTCTTCTTCATCAATCATCCCCGGGGTAAGGCCGGCATTGCGGATAAGAGCCTCCAGGCCCGGCCGGGAGCTTTCATTCAGCATCTCCAAGCCCCGCTTAACGATAACGTGCCCTTCACCGGAAACTTTGACCATGTCCCCAATGGTCCCGATCATGGCCAGTTCCAAAAATTCGCTGGCCGTGTCTTCTAAGACTGCCCGGGCAATAGTATAAGCTACCCCGGCCCCGCAATAGTCGTCAAAAGGATAAGCCTGGCCTGGGTAGTTGCAGTGCACCAGGGCATAAGCGTCGGGCTTTTCCTCCTTGAAGGTGTGGTGGTCGGTAACGATCACGTCCACGCCGTGAGACTGCGCATATGCCACTTCTTCAATCCCGGTTGCCCCATTGTCAACGGTGATGATCAATTTCGTCCCGTCTGCCACAATATCCTTGTAGCGGTCTAAACTTGGCCCATAGCCGTCCTTGAAGCGGTCAGGAATGAAGTAATGGACATCAGCCCCCATGATGGTCAGCATTTCCGTCATTATGGCCGTGGCGGTGATCCCGTCAGCGTCATAGTCCCCGTAAATAGTGATCTTTTCGCCCTCGTCCAGGGCCTGGTTGATTCGGCCGACTGCCTTGTCCATGTCATGCATCAAAAAGGGATCAGCCAGGTCATTTTCACTGGCGTGGAGCCAATAGTCGATTTTTTCCTCGTTGTCAATTCCCCGCAAAGAAAACAACTTAGCCGTTAATGGGCTAAGTTGAAATTCCTCAACCAGGTCACTGGCCAAAGGAGCAGCTGTTCTTTCTTGCCATTTCATCGAAGTTTAAACATCTCCAAATTCTGCTTGCTTGCCGGCTTGACCGCGGTCAGCTTCCCTCTTAAAGACCAGCGGTTTACCCCGCCATCAGCACAGGTGATCAAGGTCACGATCTTCTTCTTGGTGTTGGCAACCAGCCAGACGGCGCTGGGGTCAACCACCTTCTTGTAGTAGATCTTGTATGCATAGACCTTCTTTAAATCAGTCAAATAGACCATGCTGCCCAGCTTGACCCTTTCAAGGGGTGAACCCCCTGGTCGGTCATGTAGTGGCCGGCCAAAGGGTAGTTTCCCTTGCCCATCTTCTGGTCAGCCCGCATGGTGCCGCCCCCTGTTGACAGAGCCGCGTCTGAGAGGCCCTGCATAACTGGCAGGTAGAGCTTGACGCTGGGGATGGAAATTGCCCCAATTGCGCCAGCTGTGTTCTTGACCCGGCTGCGGGTGGTCTGGGCAAAGTCAATTGACTTGACCTTCTTGAAGTCATACATCCCCTTCTTTTTCTGGTTCTGCACGACCTGGTCCCGGGTCAGGCCCTTTAAAGCCGCGGTCTGGTTCTGCTTGACCAAAAACGCGCTGATCTGCTGGTTAAAGACCAAAGCCAGGCCCAGCAAAAATAGGATTACGGCAACTAGGCGCAGAATAATGCGGCGGACTGGGTGGTCTTTTGTATTTTTACTTGCCGTTGATGTCATCGTCATTCATCCGTAATACTGCCATAAAGGCGTCCTGCGGGACTTCCACCCGGCCAACTGACTTCATCCGCTTCTTGCCCCGCTTCTGCTTCTCCAGAAGCTTGGCCCGCCGGTCCGGGTCACCGGTGTGGATCTTCCAGGTAACGTCTTTTCGGTAAGGCTTGATCGTAGCCCGGGAAATGATCTTGGACCCGATTGCTCCTTGGATGTCGACTTGGAAGTTTTGCCGCGGGATCAGCTTCTTCAACAGGCTGCACATCTGGACGGCCCGGTCCCGGGCTTCTTCGCGGTGGGCGATGAAGCTCAAGGCATCGATTGGTTCCTTGTTCAAGAGAATGTCGATCTTGACCAGGTTGGTGGCCTTGTAGCCGATGATTTCATAGTCCAAAGAAGCATAGCCCTTGGTTGAAGACTTAAGCTGGTCAAAGAAATCGTAAATAATTTCTGCCAGGGGCATTTCGTAGATCACGTTGACCCGGTACTTGTCCAGGTAGTCCATGGTCTGGAACTCGCCCCGCTTGCCTTCACACAGCTGCATTACAGCACCGACGAAGTCGTTTGGCACCATGATTTCCGCCTTGACGTAAGGCTCTTGCAATTCCTTGTATTCACCGGCATCCGGCAGGTCAGCCGGGTTGTCGATCAGCTTGACCTCACCAGTCGGCATGATAGCGTGGTAGTCAACTGACGGCGCGGTCATGATGAGGTCCAGGTCAAATTCCTGCTCCAAGCGCTCTTGCACGACGTCCATGTGCAAAAGGCCCAAAAAGCCGCAGCGGAAACCAAAGCCCAGGGCTTGGGAAGTTTCCGGCTCAAATTCCAGAGACGCATCGTTAAGCTGTAATTTCTGCAGGGCTTCCTTCAAGTCGTCATAGTCCCGGTTGTCGGTTGGATACATACCAGAGTAGACCATTGGCGGAATCTGCCGGTAGCCTGGCAAAGCTTCTGCCGTCGGGTTTTCAGCGCTGGTGATGGTATCCCCGACCCGGGTTTCCCGGACAGACTTGATGTTGGCAGTAATATAGCCAACGTCCCCGGCAATCAAGATGTCTTCTTTAACCGGGTGGGGGCTGGAAACGCCGACTTCGGTTACTTCATACTTTTTGCCGGTGTTCATGATCATGATTTCGTCGCCTGGCTTAACCGTGCCTTCTTCAATTCTGACTGACATGACCACCCCCCGGTAGTCATCATACTTGGAGTCAAAGATCAAGGCCTTGAGGGGCTTGGTCAAGTCCCCAGTCGGCGCTGAGATGTCGGTCACGATTCTTTCCAAAAGTTCCGGAATCCCTGCCCCGGTCTTGCCGGAAACTTCCACGGCGTCGCTGGCGTCTAAGCCCAGCATGTCGCCGATTTCGCTCTTGGCCATGTCCGGGTCGGCGCTTGGCAGGTCGATCTTGTTTAAAACAGGCAGGATTTCCAGGTCGTTTTCCAAAGCCAGGTAAGTGTTGGACAGGGTCTGGGCCTGGACACCCTGGGAGGCGTCAACGACCAGGACAGCCCCTTCACAGGCAGCCAGGGACCGGGAAACTTCATAGGAGAAGTCGACGTGGCCGGGGGTGTCGATCAAGTGGAAAATGTAGTCTTCCCCGTCATTGGCGTGATACTTGACCTGCACCGAGTTCATCTTGATGGTGATCCCCCGCTGCCGTTCAAGGGGCATGTCATCCAGCATTTGATTTTTCAGCTGCCGCTTGGAAACCGTGTCCGTCAGTTCCAGAATCCGGTCGGCAATCGTTGATTTGCCGTGGTCAACGTGGGCCACGATTGAAAAATTGCGGATGTGCTTTTGGTAGTCTTTTAATTTTTCTAAGTCCATATATTTTCTCGCATCCTTACTAAAGTACTAAACAATTATACCCGAAAACAAAGCATTTGTCTTTTCCCAGTCATCAAAAAAGGCAGTCCTTGCAGACTGCCTCCTTAATTTGCTTAAAAATTTAGCTCAGCTTCTCCTTCAAGCGTTCAAAGAAGCCTTTTTCCTGCGGGGCAATGGAGCCACCGCTGGCCTTGACGAATTCCAGCAGGGCCTTGCGCTGGGCCTCGTTGATGGACTTCGGAATCACGATCTCAACCGTGGTTACCTGGTCACCAGTGCTGCCGCCGCGCAGGCTCGGAACACCCTTTTCCTTTAAAGTAAACTTCTGGTTTGGCTGGGTGCCGGCCGGAATCTTCAGTTTCGTGTCACCGTAAACTGTCTTGACGTTGATCTCGTCACCCAAGGTTGCCTGGGCAAAGGAAATCGGCACGGTCGTGTAGATGGTCTGGCCACGTCTGGTGAAGTCCTTGCTTGGCCGCACCCGGAAGACGATGTACAGATCCCCGTATGGGCCACCGTTCTTGCCGGCTTCGCCTTGGCCGGCCAGGCGGATCTGCTGGCCGTTGTCGATGCCGGCTGGCACCTTAACCTGCAGGGTCTGCTTCTGGGTCTTGACCCCCTTGCCGTGGCAATTATGGCATGGATGCTGGATGATGACCCCGCTGCCCGCGCACTTGTCACAGGTCGTCTGCCGCTGGATCATGCCCAAAACGCTTCTTTGCGTAATGGTCATCATGCCGCTGCCCCCGCACTTGTCGCAGGTGATCGGGTGGGTGCCCTTTTCAGCCCCGGAACCCTTGCAGACTTCACAGGTGGTTGACCGGCTGTAGCTGATTTCACTGGTCTTGCCCTTGATGGCATCCATAAAGTCGATCGTCATGGTGTAGTCCAGGTCAGCCCCCCGCTGCGGAGCGGTCGGGTCTACCTGCTGGCGGACGCCGCCAAAGAAGCTGCTAAAGATGTCACCAAAGTCACCAAAATCAGCTCCGCCAAAGCCCTGGCCCCCGTACTGGCCGCCAAAGCCGCCCTGGCCGTTCATGCCAGCCTGGCCAAATTGGTCATACTGCTGCCGCTTTTGCGGGTCATGAAGCACTTCGTAAGCTTCGTTGACTTCCTTGTACTTTTCTTCTGCCCCTGCTTCGTGGTTTAAGTCCGGGTGATACTTCTTGGCCAACTTCCGGTAGGCCTTGCTGATTTCTGCGTCACTGGCATCCCGGCTCACGCCTAAGACGTCATAATAGTCACGGTTTGCTGCCATCTGTTTATTATTGCTCCTTTTACTAACAAAAGAAAAGAACTACATCAAGCAGTTCTTCTCCTTTTGTTTAACTATAGTCGCTTTACTTGTCTGGGTCTACCTTGGTGAAGTCGCCGTCAACCGTGTCGCCGTTTGCGCCATTTGAACCATCGTCAGTTGGGCCTGCTTGACCGCCTTGGCCTTGCTGGTTTTGGGAATTTTGCTGGTAGAGCTTGACAGCCAGGTCTTGGGCAACCTTGCTCAAAGCGTCCTTCTTTTCCTTCATTTCGTCCAGGTTGTTGTCCTTTTGGGCCTTCTTCAGGTCTTCCAGGGCATCCTTAACTGGTTGAATGTCGCTGTCTGCGAGTTTGCCGTCAACTTCCTTCAAAGTCTTTTCGGTTTGGAAGATCAAGCCGTCAACTTCGTTTCTAAGGTCAACTTCTTCCTTCTTCTTGGCGTCTTCTTTAGCGTGTTCTTCAGCTTCCTTCTTCATTCTTTCGATTTCTTCGTCTGACAGGCCGGAAGCTGATTGGATGGTGATCTTTTGTTCCTTGCCAGTCCCCAGGTCCTTGGCTGAAACGTTAACGATACCGTTCTTGTCGATGTCGAAGGTAACTTGGATTTGTGGCACGCCACGTGGAGCAGCTGGAATGTCAGTCAGTTCGAAGCGACCCAAAGTCTTGTTGTCAGCTGCCATTGGCCGTTCACCTTGCAAAACGTGGATGTCAACAGCTGGTTGGTTGTCAACGGCAGTTGAGAAGATTTGGCTCTTGGAAGTTGGGATGGTGGTGTTTCTGTCGATCAGCTTGGTGAAGACCCCGCCCTTGGTTTCGATACCCAGGGAAAGCGGAGTAACGTCAAGCAAAACGATGTCCTTAACGTCACCGGAGATAACCCCGCCTTGGATTGCGGCACCCAAAGCAACGGCTTCGTCTGGGTTGATTGAGTGGTCTGGTTCCTTGCCGGCCCATTGCTTTACAGCTTCTTGAACAGCTGGAATCCGAGTTGAACCACCGTTCAAGATAACCTTGTCGATGTCGCCAACTGACAGGCCAGCGTCACGCAGGGCGTTGTCAAATGGAATCTTGGTTCTTTGCACTAAGTCATCAGTCAGTTCGTTGAACTTAGCCCGGGTAAGGTCTACTTCCAAGTGCAGAGGACCTGCTTCACCAGCGGAGATGAACGGAAGGGAGATGTGGGTTGAAGATACGCCTGACAAGTCCTTCTTGGCCTTTTCAGCCGCGTCCTTCAAACGTTGCATTGCCATCTTGTCCTTGGACAAGTCAATGCCGTTTTCTTTCTTGAAGCCGTCAACCAGCCAGTCGATGATCTTGTTATCAAAGTCGTCCCCACCCAAGTGAGTGTCACCGTTGGTTGACAGAACTTGGAAGACACCGTCACCTAATTGCAGGACGGAAACGTCGAAAGTACCACCACCAAGGTCGTAAACCAGAACAGTTTCGTCGTCTTCATCCTTGTCCAAGCCGTAGGCCAGGGCTGAAGCAGTTGGTTCGTTGATGATCCGTTGCACGTTCAAGCCCGCAATCTTGCCGGCGTCCTTGGTTGCTTGCCGTTGCGCGTCGTTGAAGTAGGCTGGAACAGTGATAACCGCGTCAGTAACTGGTTCACCAAGGTAGTCTTCTGAGAACTTCTTGATGTATTGCAGGATCATGGCTGAAATTTCCTGCGGGGTGTAAGCCTTGTCGCCAACCTTAACCTTGTAGTCACTTTCGCCCATATGCCGCTTGATGGAAACGATGGTGTTCGGGTTGGTGATGGCTTGCCGCTTGGCAACTTCACCGACTTGAATTTCGCCGTCCTTGAAGGCAACTACTGAGGGGGTAGTTCTAGCGCCTTCCGGGTTGGTAATAATCTTTGGTTCCTTGCCTTCCAAAACCGCAACTACTGAGTTGGTGGTACCTAAGTCAATCCCAATAACTTTAGACATTGTCTTTTTATCTCCTTTTGTTTATTTTTGCTTGTTTATTGCTTTGTTAAAAAATTGCCTTACTGGGCAACGACAACCATGGCTGGCCGCAGGGTCCGGTCCTTGTAGACGTAACCCTTTTGCAGGACCTGAACGACATGGCCTTTTTGATCATCATTTTCAGCTGGTACGCTTTGGACCGCCTGGTGCAATGTCGGATCAAACTTTTCGCCGTCAGCCTTGATTTCTTCAATGCCGTTGTCCTTCAAGGCTCTGACCAGGCCTTCCAGGGTCATTTCGATCCCCTTCTTCAGCTGTCTGGAAGCCTCGTCGTCGGCCTTGACCTGCAGAGCCCTTTCCAAGTTGTCCACGCTGGACAGGATATCCTTGCCCAGACGCTGGGACTCGTACTTGACCAGGTCGGCTCTTTCCTTGCTGTAGCGGCGCTGGGCGTTTTGAATCTCAGCTTGGCTGCGCAAGTACTTGTCTTCCAGATCCTTGTTCTTCTGGGTCAAAGCGGCAACTTCAGCCTTGAGCTGATCCAGTTCTACATCAGCTAGCTTGGCTGCTTCTTCTTTGTCATCTTTTACCTTTTTGTCATCTTTTACGCCGGCCTTGTCAGCTTCAGCTGCCTTGGCTTGCTTTTCCTGGTCTTCTTGCGGCAAATCTTTCTCACTTGGAAATTCTTCTTTGCTCACGACAAACCTCCTTATTTAAATCTACCATAGTAATCTAACAACTTGCGGGCCAGTTCTTGGCGGAAGTATTCCATCAAGCCGATCATTTCCGAGTAAGGCATGTGTCTCGGCCCCAGCAGGGCGATCATCCCCCGCCCGTAGCGGCCAACACTGTATTCAGCCATTACCAAGCTGAAATCCTTCAGCAAGTCGTTCTCTAGTTCCGCTCCTAAGCGGACATGAACTGGGTAATGGCTGGGACTGTCGCTATATGAACTGATCAGTTCTCCAGCCAGAGAGCTAGAATTGATCAGTTCATATAGCGACTTGATGGCTTTTAAATCGCTGTTTTCAATATTGTTGAGCAGGTTCAGCTGACCGTCAACATACATCTGTTCGCTTGCCGCGTCCTTAATGACGGCTTCCAGCAATTCCAGAAATTCCGGGGCATTCTTGCCCACGATCTGGCTTCTGTACAGCTGCTCAAAGGTCTGCTTGTTGATTTCGCTTAAATTCTTGCCAACCAGCTGGTCATTGATCAAGCGGGCCACCTGTTCAACTTCATCCCCTGAGATGTGCCGTGGCAAGGTGTAGAGCTGGTTCTTGACGCTGCCATCGCTGATTACCAGAATAGCCATGACCTGCCGGGGAGCCAGGGGCACGATTCTGAAGCCAGTGATGCTGACATTCTTGGCTTCCGGCCCTTCTGCAATGGCCGTGTAGTCAGTCAAGTCTGACAGGATCTTGGCGGCTTCTTTGACGATTTCGTCCACTTGGTTGAACGGCTGATCAAACTGGTAGCCAATTTGATTGTACACTTCTTCCGGCAGCTGCAGCGGCTGCACCAAATTGTCCAGGTAATAGCGATAGCCCTCAGTCGATGGCACCCGGCCACTGGAGGAGTGAGTCTTTTCAATCAAGCCATGCTCTTCCAGAACCGCCATCTCGTTGCGGATTGTCGCGCTGGACACTTTAATCGACAATTGATTCATGACTGTCTTTGAGCCAACCGGCTCATGCGTCTTGGTAAAATCTTGAATAATTGTCTTTAGAATAAGTTCTTGACGTTTGGTCAACATAACATCGCCCTCGCTTTTAGCACTTACAACTTTCATGTGCTAACATGGCATAGATTAACAAGAAATTAGCAGTTAGTCAAGGAGAATGCTAAAAAATCCCGCAAAAAACGGTCTTGCTTAAAAGACCGTTCTTATTACTACTCAATCAGTGAACTAAAATAGTTTTTACTAGCGACTTGGTCCAGCTTCAGCTGCTCGCTTAAAGCCGCCATATCGGCAAACTTTTCTTCCCCGCGCAAGTATTTGTACCAGGCGATGGTGATTTGCTGGCCGTAAATGTCCTGGTCAAAATCAAAGATGTTGGATTCGATGTAAATCTTCTTCTCATCATTGAAAGTGACATTGTAGCCGACACTGGTCATTGACTGGTACCAGCTGTCCCCTACTTGGGTCATGGTCGCGTAGACCCCGATTTTCGGCAAAACTTTTGGCCAGGCCAGTTCCAAATTCGCGGTTGGGAAGCCCAGCTTGTGGCCGTTTCTGAAGCCGTGGACGACCTTGCCACTGGTCAAATACGGGTGGCCCAGAAGTTCCGTGGCCAAGCGGAGATTGCCGCTTTTAACAGCCTGGCGGATTTCAGCTGAACCGATTTTTTCTCCGGCAAAGATCTGCTTTGGAACCACCTTGATGTCAAAGCGGCCCTTGGCAAAGGCCGGCAGATTTTCCATATTGGCCACGTCCTTTGGGCCGTAGCTGTAGTCAAAGCCGGCTACCACCGTGTCTGCTTTCAGGCCCATGATAATCTCATCAACGAAGGCCTGGGGAGCCAGGTGGCTGAACTCCGGCGTAAACTTGAGAATCACCAGGTAGTCGACCCCGATCTTGGACATTTCGTAGGCCTTTTCCTCCGGTGTGTTCAAGTACTCAAAGTCCTTAACTCCAGCATAGACCTCCTTGGGGTGGCGGTCAAAGGTCAGCACCATCAATGGCAGATCCTTCTCAACTGCAATTATCCGGGCTTCCTTGATCAACTTCTGGTGGCCGATATGAACTCCGTCAAAAAAGCCCAGGGCCAGCACAACCTTGCCGGCCGTCAGCTCTTTCTTGAACGGATAGCTTAGATTTATTACTTTCAAACTTAATCCCTCAATTACTCATTACTTAATTACATAATATAACAGAATAGCGTAATACCGCCATTCAGCAAGCTAACATAAAAATATTGCACCTAATATTGTACCAAAGGCACCTAAGCCCGCATGAATTTGGCTAGTTGTTGAACACTTTCTTCCTTTCTGTCATTGGTTACATGAGTGTAAATGTCCATAGTGGTTGAAATGCTTGAATGTTCTAACCGCTCTTTAACATCTTGTATAGTCAAACCAGCTTCAAAACATAAACTTGCGTGTGTATGTCTGAACCCATGCAAACTAATTGCCCTTAGTCCCTTGTTTTCAGCAATTTTTTTGTTCCAGCCTTTAATTGTGCCATTGCTTAAATGTCCCCCGTGTTCGCTGGCAAAAACAAGGTTATTGCGGGGCTTGCCGAAATAGATGATCCGCCTTGCTTGTTCAGCCCGCCATTGTCTAAGAATGGTCATCGTTACATCATCCAGCAAGACCGTTCTATTACTATTCGTCGTTTTTGGGCTCCCTACCGTCGCTTGTCCGTACTTGTCCAGCGTTAACGTTTTATTTATGGAAACTGATTGGCTTGCAAAATCAACATCCGACCATTCCAAAGCGATCAGCTCCCCGATCCGCATTCCGGAGAAGGCCAACAGGCGGAATAAAGTATATTTCATCATTCCAGCATCCCTTGCACCGCTCAAGAATGTTTCCAGCTCATCTTTAGTATAGAACTTAAACTTCCCACTTACAAAAGTGGGCTTGTACCTTGAAAATTCAATAGTTT
>ENA-ORTB01001980-ORTB01001980.1-human-gut-metagenome-genome-assembly--contig:-NODE-1980-length-20583-cov-3.614965_pt1 | contig 20583 bp, 15 predicted proteins | sample MGYA00241905_ERZ509174 | MGnify/ENA primary metagenome ERZ509174 (study PRJEB26280, sample SAMEA2338851) | human gut metagenome | biome: human gut; feature: human-associated habitat; material: faeces... | reverse complement strand
TAAAATCAGTGCAATTTATTAAATTTTTAAAGGAATGCTTTTAATGTGTAAAATTTTGTACCCAATGATGCAAATACTGTGTAGATCCATCTGCATATGTAAATTTTTCAACATAACAAGATACTGATATTTTTGTAGACACATCCGACAAAATATTTGCTTTATGTCCTGCGGAATTCATCCAGTCATTAACTACTTCACTTGCACTTGTCTCACCTTCTGCAATATTTTCTCCTACACTCCAGTTTCCACCTGCAGAATTATGGCTATAATCTGTAACTATCTCCTTTGCGCGTCTATCTGAATATGAAGCCATATTGCTATCCCATGAATATGCTGGCAAACCATTATTTGCTCTTTCTTGATTTGTCAAATTAAATACTTCTTGTGCCATATTGCTATCATAATAACCAGATACTTGAACATTATTGTCTGTAGCACTTCCATAAGCTACAGAATTTAAGTAAGCATCTCTTTCATCTGGTGTCATTGCTTCAAACATAGCTACCCATTCATCATCTGTCATTCCAAAATCATCTACATCCTGATTTTTACCAGCCTTTGAAATTTTTTGAGTATTTGTTGTTCCAGGTTTATTATCACTACTTCTGGTTTTTTTTTCATTGGCAGTATCATCACTTGTCTGTAAAATCAGACCCGTCTTTTCGATCAGAGCGGCTGCATCCAAACCTGTATATGTTACCGTCACTTCATAATCTGCCTTTTTTTCGTTTCCAGCCTGATCCTGCACTGTGCAGTGTACGTTTAATACTTCAACCGGGTTTTCTTTCTGCAGATTAAAAGATTTCTGCTCATATTCGTAGCTGATCGCATTGTCTCCGCAAAATGCATCACTGGCTGCCGCCCACTCCGCATTTGAAAAATCCGGAAGCTCATGCAGCATGTCTGCAATCTTTTCCGCATCATCCGTGTTGATGTCGTCAATACTGATCACGGATGCATCCACATCCAGATCGATCACATTCTGTGCCAGCTCTGGAGCTGTGCCATCCACGTAAACATTTAATGTTATATCTGTAAAATTGCCTTCACTATCTTTTACCTGGGCTGTCACTTCATAGCAGCCTTCTTCATCCAACTGAACACTTTCTTGATAGTCTGCTTCATCATACGAATCAGTAGTATCTACCACCGCTTTTTTCTGCAGCATATCATCATAATCACAGGCTGCAAGATCATCCTTCCTCTCACAAGAAACGATCCCACTGGAAGTTTCCGATGCATCTTTGATCTCCGTTACCAGATCATCCACGATCAGAGTTCCCGGCTGCATGTAGATATAATCTTTTGCTTTGCATTGCGGTGAAGTCGTATCCTTCACTTCTACCGTAAATGGATAATTTTTCCCATCATATGCAACGGCAGCATTGTACGAACCAACTTTTGTTTCATCTACTGCTGACAGATCAAGGCTTGCACCCTTTAAGATTTTCTCATCCGGATCCTGCAGATAATCTGCAACATTTTCCGACAGCTCATCGCCAAGCTCCAGTGTCACTGTGCTCTGCGCGAGTTCCACCTTGGAACATCCGGCAATGCCAGCCACGCTTAAAAAAGTCATTCCTAAAAGTACGAATTGTTTATTTTTATAACTTGTGTTCTTCATTTTGTGACCTCCAAATGTATTTTCTTATTATAATATAAATGTACCACAATATCAAGAACATTTGTTCTGTCACAAAAAAGAGAAGCAAAAATCATTTTTCCTCTGATTTTTGCTTCTCTTTTTTGTGAAAATTTCATTTTAAAATTTATAGATATCCTATAACATCACAATCGGCATATGCCAAAATGCTCCAAACTCCGCTTACTGTGCCACAGTTCCATCCGTTGTCTGCGCTGCAGGATCTGCAGGAGCAACTGTTGAGCCATCTGCAGGGGCTGTTTGGTCTGCCGCAGGCTGCTGTGCAGCCGCTGCAGCGCCACTCTTTAAGGCTGCCAGCGCTGCCTCATCATCCACAAGTGTCTGATAATTGGTAACATAACTTTTTGCTGTATCCGATAACGCATCGTATGCTGTTCTTGCAGCCACGATAACAGGTTCGCTTTCTAATGTAACAGTTCCGATACTGTTGATCGTATTTACAACCGCAGCTGCCTCTTTCTGTTTCACACTGTCGCTTTCCGTTCCCGGAAGGTTATAAACAAGGACGCAGTATCCCTTGTCGATTGTCTCATAGATTTTCTTGGCTGCCGAATATGGAAGGTTGATACATCCATGAGAACCTCTGGTCTTATAAATATCTCCTCCAAAAGCTTTTCTGGAAGTCAGGTCATGCATTCCGATGTCGCCGTTAAATGGCATCCAATATGTAACAGGAGTTTCATAATCCGGTCCACGTAAAACAGCATTCAATGTTTTATAGGTAAGCATAAATGCTCCGCCTGGTGTTGCGTGCCCTTTTGCCACGTTTCCGGATACAAAATCAGACTCTGTCACAAGCACACCATCTTTATAAAGGAACAAATGCTGTGCAGTAAGGTTAATCTCCACATAGGAATTACCGTAATCATTTTCGCCATGGCTGTTCGCAGTCTGGGAATAAACCGGTTCACGTTCCACTTTTTTTCCGGCTTTCAGATCATCTAAAATCTGTGCCACTTCCTCGGAATTGTTGATTTTCCATCCATAAGGTCCATTGGAGATCGTCACAGTGGAACCATAAGATGTTTTCAACTCTTTCGGTTTATAACAGGTATTATATTTACTTGCAAGCTCCTTTACAAAGGAAAGAACACCTTCCTCGTCCACCACAAGATTTAAATCATCGTCCACGGAAAGCCACTCGGAAATACGCTCCCCATCCAGCACTTCTTTTGCAACGTCAAAATTATAAGTGATCGTAGTTCCCACATAGCTGTTCATCTCATCAATGACTGCCAACAGTTTTTCATTATCGTCTTCAACCTTCGGCTTCACATAACAGTCTGCCTCATCCAGATCAAGTTCATCTGCGAGAACTAAAATGGAATCCTCCACCGCTTTTTTGAATGCACTTTTATCAATGGTCGTACCATAATCTGCCGGAACTAAAGAATATCCATCTGCTGTGTACGCTGAAACCGTTGCATCCACGGGTTCACGCTGTGCACCAGCCTGCATACAGTTTAACGCCTGAAGCTCGCTGTCCAATGCATTCTCATCAAATGTCACAACCTTAGCCAGTTCCAGATTCTCATGTTTAAACAGTGTAACCACCCATGCGAAACCATTCTGTCCATTCAATAATTCTTCCACTTCGCCATTGAACACCGGTGCAATTTGAATAGCATCTCCTGCAATGCTTTCCTGTCCCTCCTCACGTTCCACGAGATTCAGCACATAGCTGTCAATCTCCTCTGTGATGAGCTGCTCCATCTTTTCTACCGACTTACCACCGGCTTTTATTCCATCGATGGTCGTACCAAAGCAGAAATGGCTCTGGAAAAAGATTCCAAATCCAACATAAACAACAGCCAGACATGCCACGACAATTCCAATCGTCATAAAAATCTTCTTTTTGTCTCTGGATTTTACTGCCGTATTTGCCTGTGTCAGATCCTTTTTTTCTTTTTTCATAATTTTTCCTCTCACTCTTTTGTAGCTTATTCAAAAAGACGTATCAATATGCGCCTATTTTCAGCAAAACCATACTCTATTATAGGTAGAAAAAGGGCTTTGTCAACAATTTGCGGCAATCGTAATATTTGCGTAATGAATTTGTTTCAATTCGTAACAATGATGGTAAAATTTTTCTTCTGAAATTGTTTGTAAGGTTGCACAAAAACCAGACATTTACCTTAAGAAATCTTTAAATATTCAATAATCTTTCTTAAAAAAAGAGAAAGGGAATTGTTTCCTAAAAATCACTATGCTATAATCGCACAATGTAAGGAAAAAGAATTTATTTTTTATAAAAATGTGTTAGGAAGGTGATATTTTGAAGACAGATATGAAAAGCAGACTCAATGCTTTTATCGAGAAAAACAGACATGGTTTTTTGCTTCTTTATTTTTGTATCTATTTTCCATGGTTTCATCATCTGGAACGAACTGTGACCACACATTTTCATGTGATCCATACCGCATTGGATGACATGATCCCATTCTGTGAATACTTTATTGTTCCTTATCTTTTATGGTTTGGATATGTCGCATGGGCAGTCGGATATTTTTATCTCAAAAATAAAGATGAATATTTTAAACTCTGTGCAATGCTTTTTACCGGAATGACCGTTTTCCTTGTGATCTCAACGATCTATCCGAATGGTCACTATCTGAGACCAGCTTATTTTGAACATAATAATATTTTTATCCAGATGGTAAAATGGCTGTATGCAACGGATACACCGACAAACCTGTTTCCAAGCGTACATGTCTTTAACTCCATCGCCGTGAATATTGCCGTATGGCACAGTGACAATTTCAAAAAGAACAAAGCTGTACGCTATGGTTCCGCTGTTTTGATGGTACTCATTATCTTATCCACAATGTTTTTGAAACAGCACTCCGTTTTCGACGTTGTCACCGGTATGGTACTTGCCGTATTTATGTACTCCGTTGTATACACAACCAACTGGGCTGCTGTCACCGTTGCAAAACCGGTGCGCAAGCCAAGACAGATCTAACTATGTTTTTACCACAATTTCAGTAGCTGGATTCCTGTTTTCATAACTTTATACTTCACATCCTCAAGTTCTGCTGCAGCATTTTTCAGCTCCTTGCGGATTTCAATATGCTGCGGGCAATGCTTCTCACACTTTCCACAGGAAATACACTGGGATGCACTGCTCGTATCTTTTCGAAATGCAGTACACTGCAGGTAATCTCTTCTTCCCGATTTTTTTCCTTCGGAATACATCGCATTATAACAGCGGAATGTACCCGGAATATCCACTCCTTTTGGGCATGGCATGCAGTAACCACATCCTGTACATCCCACTTTTACATTTTTCTTAATCTCATCTTTTACCTTTTCGATCAGCTCCCGGTCGGATGGTGTGAGACATCCCACCAGTGACTCGCTGGCAGTTTTTACATTCTGTTCCACCATCTCCATGGAATTCATGCCGGAGAGCACACAGGTCACTTCCGGCTGGTCGTAAAGCCATTTCAACGCAAGTTCTGCCGGAGTGCGATGTTTTTCATCCCTGCGGAATAACTCTTTCGCAGATTCCGGGAGAAGGTTCACCAGACGTCCGCCACGAAGCGGCTCCATGATAATAACCGGAAGTCCTTTCCGGTTCGCATAACGCAGTCCTTCCACACCAGCCTGAGAATGTTCATCCATATAATTGTACTGGATCTGACAGAAATCCCAGTCGTAAGCATCTACTAACTGACAGAACATCGCGGAATTACCGTGATAGGAAAATCCGATCTGCCGAATCTGCCCGGACGCTTTCTTCTCCCTGATCCACTCTTCCATCCCCAGTTTTTTCAATTTCTCCCAGGTTGGAATGTCCGTCAGCATATGCATGAGGTAATAATCAATGTAATCGGTCTGCAGGCGGCGCAGTTCCTCCTGAAACATTTTTTCCACGCCATCGATCGACTTGATCAGATAATGCGGAAGCTTTGTGGCAAGGTTGATTTTCTCCCTGCAATGATTCCGGTGTAAAATTTCTCCCACTGCCACTTCATTTCCGGCATACACGTAGGCAGTGTCAAAATAATTGACCCCCGCCTCAATTGCCGCCATCACTTCTTTTTCTGCTTTGTCAAGGTCTGCGCTGTTCCCCTTTTTCGTAAAACGCATACAGCCGTAGCCAAGCGCAGAAATATCGTTTCCATATTTATCTTTCCGATATTGCATGCTGCTATCTCCTCTCGGTGTTTAATGCCTCCAGTTCTTCCATCCAGATCCGTGCAGACGCATCCGAAGGCATACGCAGATCTCCGCGCGGAGAGACAGCAACGCTTCCGACTTTTGGTCCATCCGGCAGGCAGGAACGCTTGAACTGCTGTGCAAAAAATCTGCGGTAAAAAGTTTTTAACCATTTCAAAATGGTTTCATCATCATAAGTTCCCGCAAAAGCAACTTTCGCCAGACGGTAAATCTTTGCCGGCGCATAGCCAAGACGAAGCATATGATACAGATAAAAATCATGTAATTCGTAAGGTCCGACCAAATCTTCGGTCTTCTGGGAAATCTTCCCATCCTCCGGCGGTAAAAGTTCCGGTGAAACCGGTGTATCCAAAACATCGAGAAGAACCGCTTCTAACGCTTCATCGCCACAGGTATCCGCGTAATACCGGACAAGATGGCGGACCAGTGTCTTTGGCACAGACGCATTCACCGCATACATGGACATATGATCTCCGTTGTAAGTCGCCCAGCCGAGTGCCAGCTCCGACAGATCGCCTGTGCCGATGACCATACCACCGGTCTTATTTGCAATGTCCATAAGAATCTGGGTTCTCTCACGTGCCTGTCCATTCTCGTAAGTCACATCGTGCACTTTCGGATCCTGTCCGATATCCCGGAAATGGATATTGACCGCATCCTTGATACTGACTTCCATAAAATCCGCATTGAGACATTTGATGAGGCTCACCGCATTATCGTAAGTACGATCCGTTGTTCCGAATCCCGGCATTGTCACAGCCTTAATATTTTTATGATCCATGCCGAGCAGATCAAATGCACGCACCGTCACAAGCAATGCCAGTGTAGAATCCAATCCACCGGAGATACCGATCACGGCAGATTTGCAGTGTGTGTGCTCCAGACGTTTTTTCAGTCCCATCGCCTGAATGGATAAAATCTCATCACAACGGCGCTCTCTGTCTGTCTTACTGCCCGGAACAAACGGCATTGGATCAATGTATCTGGTCAGTTCCGTCTCTTCTATTTTCAATGCAAATGGAATTTCCGTGTAACCGTCCATTCTGGTTTCAAATGTAGTCATTCTGCGGCGCTCTGCATTCAGACGCAGAACATCGATCTCCGAATAAACTGTTTCATTCGCAAAACGTTTCGCTTTCTTTAAAATCCTTCCATTTTCCGCAATGATATTATGCGCGGAATAGACGACATCCTGCGTGGATTCCCCATCTCCGGCACTCGCATAAATATAGCCGCACAGAAGCCTTGCAGACTGTCCGCCAACCAGCTCCTCGCGATAAATGTCTTTTCCGGTCGTCTCATCCGATGCTGACAGATTGACAATGACATCCGCACCGTTTAACGCATGACGGATACTCGGTGGTTCCGGCGTCCAGAGATCCTCGCAGAGTTCCACGCCGATTTTCAGTTCCGGCATGGTCTGGCAGGTAAATAATAACTTTTTGCCCATTGGAACCACTTCTTCTCCGAGGCTTACCTGCACCGTTTCTTCCATTCCTCTTGTAAAATGTCTTGCCTCATAAAATTCATTGTAATTTGGCAGATATGTTTTCGGCACAAAACCAAGCACTTTTCCATTGCTCACAGCGGCAGCCACATTATAGAGCTTTCCGTTGTATTCGAGTGGAAGTCCCACAAACACGATACAGTCCAATGCAAAGGTAAAAGCAGCGATCTCAAGGAGCGACTGTCTCGCTTCACGCAGCATTTTTTCCTGTAAAAACAAGTCACTGCATGTATAACCCGTAATACAAAGTTCCGGGAGTACAATAATCTTTGCCCCTTCCTTCTCTGCCTTTTTAATCTCTGCGCAGATTAATGCGGTGTTCTCTTTTGTATCCGCAACTACAATCTTCGGGGTGACGGCTGCCACCTTGACAAATCCCTGTTTCACTACTTTCTCATCTCCTTCAGTTCGTCCACTTCAAAATGATATGCCTTGTTACAGAACTGGCATTTTACTTCAATCGCTTCACCATCGTTGATAATATCGTCTAAATCTTTTTTACTCAAGGTTGAGATTGCACGGGAAACGCGCTCTTTGGAGCAGTCACACTGGAATGCTGCCGGAAGTGTATCCGTGATCTCAAGTCCAAAATCGCCCAGAATGATCTCTAAAATCTGCTCCGGTGTGTTCCCCTCTTCCAACATCTCAGTCACAGACGCGATCTCGCTGATTTTTTTCTCCAATGCATCCACAACTTCATCCGGGGTAAACGGCATCAGCTGAATGATAAATCCACCTGCCTGCTTTACAGAACCGTCCACATCTACTAAAACGCCCAGTCCCACTGCGGAAGGAACCTGTTCCGAAGTTGCAAAATAATAGGTTAAATCCTCTGCGATCTCTCCGGTCTGAAGTGCGATTTGTCCTACATAAGGCTCTTTTAAGCCCATATCCTTGATCACACTCATGACGCCAAGTCCAAGTGCCCCGCCTACGTCTAATTTTCCCAATGCATTTGGCGGCAGTTCCACATCTGCCACTCTCGGAAATCCCTTGACATGTCCTGCGGAATCCGCTGTCACGGTCAGTCCCTGCGCCGGTCCCTGACACTGGATCTGTACTGTGAGAAGATCCTTCTCACCCTTCATCATGGTTCCCATCATGGCCGCACCAGATAATAATCTACCCAGAGCTGCTGTGATCACCGGACTTGTGTTATGGTCTTTTCTTGCCTCTTCCACAATGTTTTTGGATGTGATTGCAAATGCGCGGATGGAATGATCTGCCGCAGTTGCTCTTACAATATAATCGTTCATGTTTTTCCTCTTTTCCTGTTATTTTATATTAGGCAAGTGCCTGTTCTGTTATATCATATTCCTTAAATCACCTTCGGTCTTGCAATGATATACATGCGCTCACTCTCTGCCGTCACCGGATCATGGGTAAACGCGTCATACGCTGCCACAAACTCCATGCCTGCCTGCAAAAGCAGCTCTTTCACCTGCTCTAATTCGTAGGCTTTCTGATAATGAAGTTCCTCGTATTTCCGATAGAGGTCACTTTCCTCCCGGATAAAAAGCGTCAGGTCATACTCATTGACCATCTCATCCTCATAAAAATAGTTTTCCCAGATGAAACTGCTCTCTTCCCGGTTTTCACTGATGGTGCATTCTCCCATCAGATCCCGGTATTTATGCACGGTGTTCAAATCAAAAATAAACACACCGTCCTCTGCGAGATATTCTTTTACCAGCCCAAATACTTTTTTCAAATCTTCCGGTTCCAAAATATAGTTCATCGAATCGCAGACACTTACAATTGCCCGGATATTTCCAAACAATTCCAGCTCCCGCATATCCTGAAGAAGATATAAAATATCATTCCGCTCTTCTTCCTCCTGGCGCTCTCCTGCGATCTCTAACATTTCGGCAGAATTGTCCACTCCCACCATATCATAGCCTGCATCTGCCAAAAGCCTCGTCATTTTTCCAGTACCACAGCCGAGTTCCACCACGGTGCCATCTGTCACCTGATACTCCTTTAACAGACTGATAAGATATCTGCTCCACTCCTCATAAGGTACATTATCCATAAAAAGATCATATACCTGTGCAAAACTGCTGTATGCTTCCAATGTTTTCTCTCCTTGATTATTTTTTCACGAACCCTTATACTACAAGTAGTATTTTAAAGTGAGGTTTTTTATGCCCGAGAATTACGACCATTATATCACAAAAAACATAAAAGCATTATATAAACGGCGACTTTTTTCACCAATTGTATATCTGATCATTGTGATCGTCCTATGGCATGTATTTTCACTGACGGATCTTTTATTTCCGGTGCATCTGACGGATGATGTCCCACTGGAATCCGCCTACCGCAATGACGCTGCCAACATGCATACCACACTGACAGATTTAAAATTCACCGGATACACCAGAAGCAACTTTGCCGGGACTTCCGGTTATTATTATTACACAATCCGGAATGATGAATGTATCATCGTACTGCTTTCTCCTTCTACCTGTGAAGAAGGGCTTCCTTCCATTGATGAAGTAAAATTGACCGGAAAAATCAAAAAGTCCTCTGAATCTTTCCATGCACTTTTAAAAAATATGGCAGAAGATTTAAGCTGGACAGAAAGCGGTATTCAGAGTAAGGTATCCGGATATTATATCAGTGAACCGGATTACAATCGTACCATAAATACGATTCTTTTTACAGTCATATTTGGCACAGGTATTTATGCGATTCTTTGTCTTGTGCTTTATATTCTGTTTATTTTCTTTCCGGTACTCTCGCCGTGCTGTCAGGATCTCGCCCTGTTTGGCAATCCGAAGAAGCTGCTAGAGCAGGCGGAAGAAGAACTTGCAACACTTCCTCAGTTAGCAACCGAGGATATGTTTATCACAGAACATTATTTTATTGAAACCTCTATTTATGGAAATGCGATCATCCCGATCGACCAGATTATATGGATTTATAAGTACTCCACTCTCCATAAGTTTTTCTGGTATCATTTCAGTATTTCCTATACACTGCATATCAGCGCCAACAAGCATCTGTATATCCAGTGCCCGAAAAATATCAAATCTGATATCGACGGTATTATGGATTACCTTGCGGAAGCTAACCACAATATTCTCGTTGGATTCAATGAGAAAAATCGATTGGAAGTGCAGAAAATTCAGGGCACGCCGATGAATTTTGAGAAATTTATTGCATTTTTGAAGAAGCGGATTTAAAAAGAAAAAACGTACAAACGAAATATTATATTTTGTTTTACGTTTTTTCTTTCTCTTTACGTTATGAGATCTCATCTAAAATGACAAATGAAGTCGACGGAGAAGTATATCGAGACGTAAACAAGAACATAGGTCACCAAGGAAACGAAAACACCAGGCAGAAACATCTGTCCGGTGTTTTTCTGTTTGTTTACGATTGTGGCGTAATCGTGTTTTTTGTTTTGATCGCACCAACTAAACCGCCATAACAGTTATGGAACTGCATTTGTTTTGTTTCGTTCTTTTCGTTTTCGAACTCTAATGTAATGCGTTTCTTTGTTACCTTGACAACACGAACGTTATTTAGGATGATATAGCCAACGGTTCGTCCATTCTGAGTTGAAATCTCCTGAAAAGCATATTTGTTTACTTTCATGTCGATCCATTTATCTGCTTTCGATGCATTAAACTCTTTCGCAGAACCGAAATAAATTGCATCCAAAACATCAGTTAACGTGGCACTAAACACAGATGTATCCTGTCTTTGTTTCCTAATTTCATTTTCCATGGACTGTATTTTTGATGCGACTTTGATATTATTCGGCATAGTTGCTGCCTGAGCGATAGAACCAGAAGGCATGTACAAGGGAGTTCCGGCAGCGGCTGGATTATACATCAATTTAATCGCATACCAATGATTATCTCGATTTATAAATGCGATTGACTTCGATATATTCTTTTCGTTATTTGTCTGTACGATTTTGTACACACTAAAGTAACCGAGCGAAAATAAACCCAAAATCATTGCTATTGGTTCTAACAATACAACGATTGCGTTTTCAGTTGCAATTCCATAACAAAACGGACTAAAGAAAAGAACGAAGAAAAGAATTAATCCAATCGCCATATAGCCAAGACACGCAACAGCAGGGCATTCTTCCCAGAGCCCTTCTTTTTTCGTTTTCATATAAATTGTTTCGTTTTCCATAAGAATAAATCCTTTCGTTTAATAATCATAAGAATAACAAAATATGAGTGTATATACAACAGAAGGACACCAGATTTTGTTTCTGGCGTCCTCGTTTTGTATATTAGGCTCCAAGTTCGTCTTCTTTTTCTTTGTTATATCGAAACAATGTCAAGAATAAGCTGAATGCTGCAGTACCTGCTGGAATCAGTTCAACAAATTCATAAGCATTTGCATTTGTTACAACGATACCAAGTAATACTGCAATGATTTTTCCGATAACATAGCCGAGAGCAAGACCAAGCAACAACCAAGATTTTTCAGAATCTTATCTCCATAGCTCACAAAGAAAATAATATTTGTTTGTACGATTTCTCTTTTATTCTACATTGTGACTGACTTGTGCATGGACTATATAATCTGTCCTGCTTTACATTGTGAGTGCAGCCACAAAATCTGCTGATTTACATTACTACTCTCCTCTTTCAATCGTACATCTGTACCATAAGCCAGTGATCTTTGATTTTTTCAACCCTAACACAGTCTTTCATATATTCCATGGCTGTCTCATCCGTATAATAAACATATCCTGACACTTCTGTATAGTCTGTCATAAAGAATATGACTGCACTTTCTTCTTTTCTTCGATAATTGACCGTTCCATGTGAGGTCAGCATCCAGTTACAGCCATCTATCATCTGATAATCCGTATCTTCCGGATAATTATTTAAAATGACTTCTGCCTCATTTTCATATTGATTCTGCAATATCATAAATCTCATACGCTCAAGACTCTGAAACAGTAAAGGAAATCGTCCTGGTCCAATTGCAAAATACAGTAAGATGATTATCGTAATATCTACGAGCAGCCATCTTTTTCTATGCTTTATCAAATCAATGACTGTAACACTTGCAAAAAGCAGCAAGATAAAAAATCTCAGATATGTAAAGCCAAAGAGGAATAGCGATAGCAGTAATAAGCTTATACATTTTTCGTATATTTTATATTTTCGTTCCATCCTAATTTCTTTCTACATCAGTAAGACAATACACCCAGCCACTATAAATGCAGCAATACCACTTTTGTTTCATCATCCAATCCTGCATTGATCTGTTAGGCTCATTGCAGATCTCATAAATCACATTATCGTTATCCGCAAAAGCCTCTGTGTTATCCTTCATCTCTGCCTCCTGTGCCTATGATGTGGGAGCTGTGCTCTCGTCACGAATGGGTGTGTGTAACCGAGGTTCTTTTCATGGGTGGTTCTCCTTCTCATATATCGTTCATTTCGGATTCATTAGTTTAAAAGGAATTTTTCCTCCTAATAACTGATTACCTATTGCATCATTTATATTAACTCTCTTTTGTACATTCTCCCTATATAAGATACTTCTTAAGCATTTCATATGCTTCACGTTTTATCAAATCTGGATTCTGCAAATACTCAGACATAATCGATTCCATCCACTTACTTTCGTGCCCAGTCAATCGACCATTGTATTCTGGATCAAAATGACTTAAATTTTCCCTTTGGGTCTGTATTCCACGAATATTTCTGTATTTTTCACCAACACCTATTCCCAGTTTCATTCCTCGCAATCTTAGTAGCTTGCTTATAAACTCATTACTCTTTTCTATTTCAATTTCAGAATTCTTATATAAAAAATATTCTACTACTAATAACGCTTGTTCTTCATGTTCCCACCTTGGCTGGGATTGTGCTTGCTCTACATTTCCAGCTGCAAGAGAAGATTCTTCATGCAGCTGGTCAGAAAAAACTATTCCCTCAGGAGTAATCATCTTTGGTGCATAGAGAAATTTGAATACAACTCTACTTTTAATTTGATCAAGAAAATTTATTTCCATTAAATCAACCTCTCTCATCAAACGAAGTAATTGATGTAACAACAGGTGCAGCTGGTCCTACTGTTCCATTTGGCTTCATCTTATCTCCTACAGCAATGCATTGACCTTTTTTCAATTTCTGAACTGCAGGCAGCCAATCAACTTGACCTGTTACATCCAGTTGTTTTGCAATCTTCACAATTTCGTTATCTGTTGGCTTAAAATACAACTTAAACGAAGCTTGTAGCAGTCTTACAATCTCATCGCTCTTCAAAACTGCAAGCGACTGTGTAGCAAACCATGCAGACCAGCCAAATTTACGACCTTCGGTAAGGATTGCTGCACTAGGAGATTTCATTGCATGTGACAAGTTTTGTGCTTCATCTAATACCACAACAAATGGTTTATCTTTTGTGCCAAACTTCTTAGTGTAATACCATGCATCCCACAGCATCATTTCCGTAATAATTACCTTCATTTCTTGTGTAAACATAGTCAACTGAATAATATTTACTTTCACTTCATCTGCATACAAAATATCTCCCCAATCAAAGTTCGGATTTGTAGAAAACTCCACTGTATGGAAGAATGGCGACATTTTTGAAAGAACCGACTTAGCTGTCTTGTTGTGTTCTATAATTTCTTCCAATTCATCACGAAATAGCTTCATGTTCATTCTGTCACCATATTTCTTTAGTCCATTATATACAGCGTCAAAAATAGCCGAGTATTGCTGATCTCCAAAATCATATACATGTGCAAAAATATCCGCTAATCTAGCAGCAACATCTGATTCCTTTTCCAATATCATTTCTCCAGCCAGTTCAACTTTCTGTCGCTGGAACGGATTAATCGGCACTCCTGTACTATATACTATATGCTGATTAATTTTATCTCCAAGAGAATCCTTAAATGGTTGCTCAAGCTGCTGTAACATAAAACCCTCTGTATAATCAAAAATCACGGAAGAAATATTATATTTTGAAAGTTCATAAAGCATAGTCTGAATGCTATAAGTTTTTCCTTGACCAGACGTTCCAGTTATTAGTAAATGTCTATTTGCCAACGCCTTATTACCAAACTCCCAGAACACTTGATGATTGTATTTGTCTGTACCTATCAGCACCCGAACATCCTTATTTATTTTTGCACTATTTTTTACATTCTCTTCATCTAATTCTGTAAAATTTTCATTCTCTGCTGAATCATCAGACTCCATCCTATGAACATTGTCTATATTTACTCCATCAGTATCAAATGGTGTTTCTACTTCAGTAATATCCTCTGTTTCTTTAACCACGTTCCAATCAACAGTTTGAATTTCTCCCATAGGTACAGCAAGTAAATTCAAACCATCTTTCTTGGTTTTTTCAACAATGAGCACTTCCTGATTTCGAATTTCTCGTTCCATTGAGCAATCTTCTCTAAATGATATTACTCCAGCCTTTCCCATCTTAGGAATAAGTGAATCAACAACTTCATATTCTTCATTAAGAAGCTTACGGCGTAAATCACTTTTTACAATAAGTTCCCAAGCTGAATTATCTTCGCTTACTTCATACAACATCATCTTTTCGGCATTGACCAACACTTGTTGCATAAAGAAATTTCTATATAATCTTGTCTTTATATTTTTCCCCTCACAATACCCTAAGTGAATTATTTCATCAAATATCTGTCTTGTTTTTAATGCTTGCTTGATGCCTTTCTCTAAATAGTCAGGTTCTACCTTTCCTATTTTAACTTCAATAGGATAAAATGTAATTCTTACCGTCTCACCATTTAATATTCCAACCAAAAGAAGATCATCACTTGTTTGACCATCAAATCCCAAGTTTTTGGCTGAAAATATTGAGCCACTTTGAGTTAAACCGACCGAACCAGAAACTCTCAAAATTTCTTCTAGCGATACAGGTATCCATATTACATCTTCCAATGAATATCTTTTTACAGCAAGTTTCATTGCAGAGAGGATACTAAGTTTCTCCACAGGAAAATGTGATTTATACGAAAGCATTCTAAGGAGCCAATCGCCATTCAAAGCATTAAACATATTAATAATTCTCTTTGAATGATCAAACGCATCATCGACACCATTAGACTCCAGATATCTTGTTATCGCATTCTGATACTGTTTGGATTTCTTTGTTACAGTAATCGCATCATATCCGCTAGAAGTCATATTATACTGATCACTATAATGAATAATAAGTAAGTCTTTCGCGCTAGGATCGCTCTTGAAATAATTCAAATCCACCTTAGGATTGATAAATGTCACCCAGTTGCTTGCTTCATATATTCGATCTAAAATATTCTGCTTACTTATGCCCATTTTTAAAGCATAACATGCACCGCTTCTATAGGTATCTCCGTTCATAGCTGCATTCAAAGAATTATAATCTATTGCAACCTTCATCAATGGCGAATCCCAATTTGCATACTTTGTTCCAAATCCGGTTCTATATGAATCTCCTAGCATTTCAGATGGTACTCCAGAAGCAATTCCTCCCATAACCACTCCAGATGGTATATCACTCATCTCAGTTGTAATAGCTTGATGATCATCGTCTAATTCCATAAATGTTATATGTGCATACTCAAATGGATCTGATAAATTTCTGTAATAGAATCCAACATGCTCACGGTAAATATCTACTACCTCTTCTTCACTCATGTTCTCTACTTTAACTTCTATTCCCAGCACTTTCACTAATAGTGCTGCATCGTCAATCTGCGACATAACCTCAAAGGCATTATCCATTCTAGAGTCAGCATACATATTCACTTGTATCGGAATAACACTCTTGTTTTTGGATGAATTGATCTCATGAACGTAGTATTTCACTATTCCCTGTACAATTTCCCTACAATCTCCTGTATTAATTAAATTTATTCTAATAGGAGTATTAGTCTCTGTAAAAAATAGATAACTAAAATGTTCAACAAATTCGCGTATTTTCTCTGAAACCAATTTTGACACAAAATCTTTCGAACCTTTATATCGTGGTAAGTCTTCTTCTACATATATTTTCCATTCTGGCGAATGAATCTGCTCTACAGGCATATAATTCCTTGGTTCTTTTGTTAAAGGATCAATATTAATATATGGTAACAAAGCTGTCTGCTGAAATCTTCTCAAAAGATCTGTTTCATCATTTTCTAACCCATCAATATTTTGTGTATTGATAAATAACTGATAAGCAATATTAATAGGGTGCAATGGAGAAATAAGAATCTCTTTGTCTCCATAGTTTCGCTTAATAATACCAAGACAAAAAATTCCTTTCTGTTCCTCATTCAGATACGCGCCCTCTCCAATTTTACTGATTGCATCAATAACCTCATCAAGATATTCTTTATACAATTTTTCAATATCATCACTGATATATACCAAACTTGGAATTTCATGATTCGACTTAAAATAAGCAATTATCGCATCAAATGCAGTTTTCACATTAGTTGGAAGACTAATATCAACTGCTCTTAAGTTCTCCTCCGATACATCTTCAACAGCAAATGGAGTACCCAAAGATATATATTTTTTTTCTATATCCAGACTTTTACGGAACTCGTCTCTTGTAAAATATTTTTTTGTGCCAAAAACAAGACTATTATCACCCTGAATCTCAAAATTGCATTTCTTTGTTCTCTTTAAATACCACAGTTTCATTCCTTCTATTACAGTTGGCTTTTCTACTGCAAATGCCTTTATAATTGGAACGACAAAATGTGTTGTAGATAGCGTAAAATGAACATCCTCGTTATCCTCAGAATAAGGGTAATCTTCGCTTACTGCTATTAACAAACGTTCATTTGAAGCTAATGATACAACTTGATTATCTTCCGATATACGAATCTTCTTTTCACTTTGACCATACTCATTAATAACTACCTCTTCTTCTTCAGAGTTTATTCTTATTGCATGTTGATCAGATCCTTTTATTTCCAGCAAATACTGTGTCTTTATAGATTCAAGAATACTTGGATTACATCTTAAAACAGCTATTTTAAAATCAAACTTAGTGCCATTCGATTCATATTGGAAACGAGCAAATACTGTTTTTTCCTCAATATCATTTATTTCAACAACTAACTTTTTCCCGCTGCTTGTAACTGTAACAAATGACTGAAAAGCTTTTAACACATTAATTCCAACACTTTTTGTAAATTCCGTAAATGATAAAGAGAACTCCACCTGATCCTGTGTATTATCAACGAAAATCAAAATATTTCGAGTACGACTCTTTGCTTTTGTCGCTCCTTCTTCCTTATCCCATATTGTAGGATTTGAAATAATTGGATTGTACTCTATTGTTGATTGGTTTTTCTTGCTCGAAATATATTTTTCTATTTGCGTAAAGGTAGTATTCTCCCAATCTACCTTTGATAATGTCCTTGCACCATCTTCTCCATACAAAGTTTCAAGTTTAGAAAAATCAGTACCAAAGCTATGAATTTCAGATACTTTTATATAATTCTGATGGTTATCAATAAGACGATTCTTTAATTGTTTTCCTGAAAAAGATTGTAACGAGTCATCTGGAAACAATTCAAACTTTTTATATTCATCTGCAGTAATTTGTGAATCTGCAAGACACTCAATAATATCTTCGTATTCAAAAATAGTAGCAATTGTACCATCTAATTCCTTACTCTTATTATCTAGATACTGTAAGAGAATAGTCTTATCTAAATTGCTATATCCAGTCTCGTTGATTTTTCTATTTATATCTTTCTCTATGACAGATATATTTAAGGGCATTCCCTCTTTACCAAGACTTCCTGCACCACCCAATATACTATCCAAAGAAGAACAATGAATGAACAAAATCGACTTTTGTTCATACCCTTGTTCAACTCCGACTAAGTTTCTCAATGTAGCGAGAAAATCCGGGTGTGGTCCACCTTCCATTGCTGCTGCAACAATTAATCCTACAGTCCCAAAGTTCAATTCATATGAATCATATTTTTGTGCTCTTGCTGTATCCTCATATACAAAGGGCCGAGTAATAATATTGTTTTTGAGCTCTGAATACAGTTTTTCTACCTGCTCTTCAGTTTCAAATTGAACAAAAAACTTATCTCCCGGATTTGGTTCATTCTCTTTAAAATATGTTATGATTTTTTCCGAAATATAGTTATAAAATGTATTTGACATATTGCGCATCCCCACTATCTGATCTTTTTTCAAGTAAATTCATTTTTTCAAATAGTTCTACAATGTGTTTCCTTGACTCCCTATCAAATAAAAGACCTCGTTTTTCAAACTCCTCAAAAAGTTTTGCAAGTCGAATCTTTCCATCGTTTTCAGACAGGATTAATCTGGTAAACATTACAATATCACTTTCATGAACACTTAACGTATAGCCACATATGCCCCTGAATTTTCCAAAATTTTTCTGGACAAAATCAATGAATTTTCTATTATATCCGTTATAATGAGACTTACGTCCACCATTAATAAACTGATAATCTATTGTTTCAAACAATTTTTTCATCTCAGTAGAAGTAGCACAGGTTGTATCTTTTTCAGCATTATGTATGCAACCGCTATAACCTGATGGTAATTGTATCCAATTCATATATCGTTCACGTATACTTCTTATTTCACCCGCAACTTTTTCATCATCTTCATCTCCATTGAATCGGTCAAAAAAGCCTATATAATCCATATGCTCATCTTCTACGTTATGAGATAGCATTTCCATAACAACAGAATGAGAAAACATATGGCTTAATTTATCTTTCACATATTTCCAACCATATTCATATCCAGATCGAACCTTTGTTACTACTTCTTCATATAATGTGAAATATATTTTCTCGATTTCATTTCTATTACCATGTTCAAACTTATTCAACTTCACTGCTAACTGTGACACATAGAACATATAATAGTATCCTAAAAACCTATGTATATTGTCCTGATACATAATCGTATCACTTATTAACACTTCAAAGTCTTTTACAAATGCATCCTTTACATATGGAAGGAAACAATCTGCATTGCTAATGCTCACACTTGAGACTGAATCATTACTTTCCAAAGAATCAAACAAGAGCTTTTCTAAAACATTTGTATCTTCAGCCTCTTCCATTTCTTTATATTTATCTTTCAGATCTGTTGATTCCACAAAAAGACTAAACAAATACTCCGCTACCTGTTGTTGTGAAATATTATAGTCAATATAGATCAAAGCTCGTGTATTAATTGGCAAAAGCTTTTTCTTATCAAAATACATATTCTCAACTATACGAAATAATATTTCAAAATCTTCATCCGAACAATCATCTATTTTCTGACGCATGTTCTTTTTCATTGTTTCTATATCAAGAGTTTTTTTCACTGATGTATCTGATAATATTTTTGAAAATGCGCCAACAACACCTGAAAAATCTTCATACTGATTTTTATCAGTTTTGGTTTTAAAAGGCACAAGCGCGTCATCTCTCACATGTTTTTTACTCTTATTTTTTACTTCGTCAAAGATGTCATTTATTCCACCTTCGCCTTCAAAAAGAATCCATGTATCGTTCATTAATCCATCACCTCAAAAGAATAGCCATAGTCTTCATCATATGAAAGTCTATATTCTCTTGCAATTTTCTGAGATTGATCACGAATATATAGCTTTTCCATCTTAGTTCCCCCCTGCGAAATTTTATTTATAAATTCTACACATTTAACATTTACTCGCTTGTCATTAATACTAGGAACATATCCATTCAAAATTCTCTTAAGTAATTTGTATAAAGAAAAATCAACATCTAGTTCTGCCTCACAGGAACCTGCATATTTGTATTTCAAACGCAGTTCGTCTCTAAACGAATACAATTCCCCCTGCGCCTGATTAGGTAGATTGTCGATTTTCTTTTTTATTTCGATTTTCTGAACCAAATGAAAATAAGTTTTTTTACTTCCTATAGGTAATTGCATTTCATCTTGATTTACTTTACCATTCCAAGCAAGTATTCCCTTCTCCACTACGTTATACACTTTTTTTAACTCTAGATGATTTCCAGTATTCCAAAAATACAATGCTCTCATATATTCTTCGTAGTCTTTATCTCTTGGTAGCAAGTCACTTCTTGCTTCTGAAAGCCAACATATTCTAACGAATGTTTTCAATATTTCTTCCTTCACAGGATGCGTTGACTTATCTGAAAAATTTAGTTTCTTTAAGCGCTTCAGCAGAAATAAATAGTCTGGTAAATTCTCTTCAAATATCGCTATTATGTCCTCTGAAT
>ENA-ORTB01001960-ORTB01001960.1-human-gut-metagenome-genome-assembly--contig:-NODE-1960-length-20725-cov-10.454959_pt1 | contig 20725 bp, 20 predicted proteins | sample MGYA00241905_ERZ509174 | MGnify/ENA primary metagenome ERZ509174 (study PRJEB26280, sample SAMEA2338851) | human gut metagenome | biome: human gut; feature: human-associated habitat; material: faeces... | reverse complement strand
TCGCTTATATCCCATCACCTAAAGGTAATGGGTTTTACGCTCATCTCCTATAAATCAAACATATGAGAATGATTGGCTGATAGAAGAGACATATCGACAGAGTGATTTCCATCAATGTCATTTCAACAATATTACAACACAGGATATTGTGTTTGAGAATTATTATTTCTATCAGACAGTGTTTAATCAATGTGATTTGAGTCAGGCTGTATTTCAAGATACTACGTTGATTAAGACAAAATATAAGGAATGCAGAATGATTCAAACATCGTTTATTCATGCACCACTTAAAAACATTGATTTATCTACATGTCTTATAGAAGCAATTGAAGCAACTCCTCAGGATGTAAGTGGTGCTATCATTGATGAAATGCAAGCATCTGCTTTTATACACTTACTAAACATCAAAATAAAAGAGGCATAATGAAATGCCTCATCGAGTGAAATTCATATTCTCAAGGTAATTATTTCCTGCTGTCATATCATATTGGACAAGCTTATAGTCATTATATAATTCTTTTTGTGATGATGAGAGATCATCATATTTGATCAATTCTCCATTATCATTAATCATAGCTGCATCAGATTCTTCTTTAGAACCTGCTGCGGCTTTTGTAGTTATAACAGGTAATTTATCTAGAACCTTTTCTAATAATGCACTATAAGGTGTTGTTTTAGTTAAGGTTTGTTTTTGTACAAGAGACATGAAATCAGTAGGTGCTACAAGATCATATTGTCTATAGATTCTTCTACCAAGATGTCTTCTTGCATATCTATTAGAATAGATAAAATAATCTGTCTGATGAAGAATATTATTATTGTTTGTATCCCAATAAATGCCAGGTAAATGATCACCATAGAAGACAAATGTAATAGGCTTGTTAATACTATCTATCTTTTCAATAAAGTTCTTCACTGCTTCATCTGTATAGTGAAGCCCCATCACATATTCTTCAACCATTCCTCTAACATAGTCGTTAGTGACTGCATTACCACTTGCTGCATATTTTTCTTTACCGTTATAGTAATTGTTGTCATATGGCAAATGGTTCTGCATAGTGACAAGGTTAATGAATTTACTACCTTGAGAATCTAAAATTTCATCTATAGTATTTGCATAGGCTGTTTCATCTGATAAATAAGCACTGCGATCAATAGAAGATTGATGTTTGATTGGATATTTAGACCCTAAATACATGAACTTATTAAAACCAAAGTTTTGATAAACTGTTTGACGACTATAATAAACACCAATATATGGATGAATCGCTACCGCCTGATTAAATAGACGAGAAAAAGCATAGGCTTGATTTTGCGTTGTAACAAGTTGCGTATAAGGTGTTAAAGCAGCAGAGAAAAAACCTTGGTTTAAACCAGTTAAAGCCATATATTCCATATTCGCTGTTCCTCCTCCATAACCTGTACTATACATAAGTCCTGAAGTTGTTGTTTTCATTAAACTTCTAATATAAGGAATAGGATCATTTGCAAGAGTAAGTTCAGGAATACGATATGGATCCGCAAAACTTTCAGATAAGCCCATGATTACAATCTGATCATCCCAGTCATTTCTTCTTCTCCTATTAATTCTTGCAGATTCTTGTGCATATTTCTTATAGATTTGTATCATTGTTTCTTTACTATAGTTTTCTGGGTCATCCATAACAGAAACATCAATATTATTGAGGAACTGTAAAAGAGGACCATTGACCTTTGCACCAAATAGCTGATTAAAGAAATAAGGCTGATCTCCTAAATCACGCATTAATGCATTAACATAAGAGCCATCATGATTAAAAAGAAGTGTACCACTAAAGAATATAGAGGTTACAAGTACCCAGATGATACTCTTTTTAAGAGTCATATGAATAGCATGAGGATGCTTCTTTTCTAAATAAATAATCAAAATAACGACTAAAACGACTAATGCAATACTTGCAATAATGATATTTTTACCCATCATTCCCAGTAAACTCTTCCAGGCTTTAATCATTGCAAGGTCTCCTGGAATAATTGGTTCTTCACGATAAATAATCTTTAAGCGATTGGCTACAGTAATTACAATCTGAGCAAAACCAGTAACTAAGACAGATACCCAATAATGTCTTGTGATAGCCATAAGGAAACGCGCTATTAAGACAAGCATGAGTGTATTAAGCAAGACAAAGAATTGTCTTGCGAAGAATGTATACCAAAAAATGTTATATGTTTCTATCGCGTTAATTTCAATATTGTAACTTGTATTCATTGCGATAAATGATGCAAAAGAAAGAATGTAAGCACATAGCAGCATAATGATATTAATTCTATGATTCTTTAGTGAACCATTGATTACTTAATTCAAAGTCACTAAAATGTTCTTCTATTGATTTAACTACTCTTTTAACCTGTGGAAGTTGTTTAATAAGGAGTGTGACTAAGAAGATGACAAAGACAATGAGTAAAGCTTCTAATTCGCTTTGTCTAAACAGTTTATTAAATGATGTTCCTACAAGATCTTCATTCCAGGATACAATATTTTCTAAACGTCCTGCTCCAATTAGGACAAGAGAAGCAATAGGAATATAGCGTATAAAAGACCATTTATTAAAGAATGGAACATTTCTTAAAAGACGAACAAAATAAATAGCAATCATTACTTCAAAGAATGAAGTAGGTGCAGTAAAGCGTAATGCAGTGGACATATCTCCATGTACAATCTTAGAACATAATGGCATCATAGTGACACATAGCACATTCATTAAACAAAGGAGAATTAAAGAAATGATTGAAAAACGTTTTTCTTCTGATGCTTCGATTACACCTAGATAAAATAATATAAATGTGAACGAGATACTATATCCATCACTTAATCCTAGTGAGTCAATACCACTTAATGTTGGTAAGAGAAGAAGTGCTAAAAGAATCCATTTTAAATAGCTATAATTCACCTTCTTCATAAATGGATAACAAATCAAAGAGAGAATAACACCGGTGATTACAGGTGATACATTTCTAATTATTGGTAAGAAGATTGAATAGATTGCATTTGTATCTATTTTTTTTGTACCTTTTTTTGTAAGTAAAAAACAAACGATTGCAGATATGAATCCTACAACAACTGTATAAAGCCATAGTTTAAGTGCTTCTGCAAGACTATTTTCTTTTTTAGAATAAATATATCCTAAGGATATAATAACAAGGTCTAGCCCTATAAGTGTGATGATATGCTGGACCTGGATGGTACTCATCAAAGTACCTACTTTACTTATATTGATATGTTTTGCATGGGATGTCCAAAAGAGCTGATCAAGAAGCATCAGTAGAGTCCCTATTATTAAAGATAGATGCGCTGTATGTGTCTTTTTCAAATTATTTACTCCTTTTTATCTAACGCTAAATATTATATCATCTTAACAAAAAAATAACATTAAACAATGTAATAAAAATGCATGAAAAAAAGGGACATAATTGCCCCAACTTCCATAATGTCTTAGAAAAAATCATCAACATTGGGAATATTTCTAATCTTCCTGCAAGTATATCAAAGTTAAAGTACAAACTTAGAAAAAGAATTAGACTTGAGAAGTTACCTATTTGAAAAACATAAAAAATCCCAACAAATTCTTGTTGAGATTCATTTTATTAATATGCTCTTGCAAAATAAACTACATGTTTTGCTTTTTTACCACAGCATGGACATACTCCGTCTGCTTTTTCATGTTCATCGATACAACGTGAAGTTGCCTGATAAAGTTCTTTGATCTTTAATTCGCATGCTTCTTCACCACACCAGTTCATCTTGACATAGCCACCCTTTTCATCTAATACTTGACCTACTTCTTCTAAAGTATTAACACGAGTGATATGGCTATTTAAGAATTCTGCTGCCTTATCATACATTTCCTGATGAATTGTTTCTAATGTATCATGAATTGCCTGTGGAAGGTTTTCATCTAAGTCCATCTGAGTCTTGACACCATCGTTACGTTTTACAACAACACAATGACCATTTTCGATATCACGAGGCCCTACTTCAATACGTACTGGAATACCACGCATTTCTGCTTCAGAGAACTTCCATCCAGGTGATTTATCACTTGCGTCTACACTTACTCTCATACCTGCTGCTTTTAACTGTTCAGCGATTTCATCTGCTTTTTCAAGTACTCCAGCCTTCTTCTGCTGAATAGGGATAATAACAACCTGTGTAGGAGCAAGTCTAGGTGGTAATACAAGACCATTGTCATCACCATGAACCATGATAATAGCACCTAATAATCTTGTAGATACACCCCAAGATGTCTGATAAACATGTTTTAACTTGTTATCCTTATCTAAGAATGTCATATTGAATGCTTTCGCAAATCCCTGACCAAAGTAATGAGATGTTCCAGACTGAAGTGCCTTACCATCATGCATTAATGCTTCAATAGTATAAGTTTCTTCTGCACCTGCAAACTTTTCTCTTTCTGTCTTACGCCCTGTTAACATTGGGATTGCAAGTAATTCTTTTGCAGTTTCTTCATAGATATCTCTCATCATTAATGTTTCAGAACGAGCTTCTTCTTCAGTTGCATGAATTGTATGACCTTCCTGCCATAAGAATTCAGAACCACGTAAGAATGGTCTTGTAGTCTTTTCCCATCTTACTACTGAACACCACTGGTTATATTTCTTTGGTAAATCACGATAAGAATTTACAATCTTAGCATAATGTTCACAGAATAATGTTTCTGAAGTAGGTCTAACAATTAAGTGTTCTTCTAAATCATCTAAACCACCTTTAGTCACAACTGCACATTCAGGTGCAAATCCTTCTACATGATCCTTTTCTTTATTTAATAGAGATTCAGGAATTAACATTGGCATATAAACATTCTGATGTCCTGTTTCCTTAAATCTCTTATCCATATAACTCTGAATCTGTTCCCATAAAGCATAACCATATGGGCGATAAATAATGAATCCTTTTACACTTGAGTAATCCATTAATTCTGCTTTACGACATACATCTGTATACCATTGTGCAAAGTCAACGTCTCTAGGTGTAATTGCATCATTTTTAATATTATTTTTTGCCATAACTTTCTCCTCTCTTGTACGTTAATATTATAACTATTTTTGTGAAAATGAAAAGGATTAATCCAAATCATGATGAGAATAATGTGTTATATTCACTTATTTAGTGATATAGAGTCTTGAAAAAAAAGGGGATATAGAGAGTGTATTGATTAATGTTTCGTGATAATCTTCCTGTAATGAGTGATCAATGAATAATATATCCTGATATGAAATCATAGAAGATAGACTATATCCTAAAACAATTGTACATAAGCCAATCATTGAAGAATCCTCCACCAGAGAGAGATGATCCTCTTCTTGAAGATAAAGTTTATTATCAAGTATAAGTTGAAGACGATCATGGGTGATTTGTTTGAGTAAACGGTTAGCAGTATTCATTAATTGAGTGATAAAAGATGTGACATCTTCTTCTAGAGGTATTGTCTGCTTATGAAGTAATGTAAGTATCTTTTGATTATTCAAACATTCTTCCTTCTTATTTTCTATGACGTTTTCATCAACATATATAATAAAAGGATATTTTTGAATGATTTCATCACAGAACCTTTCTGCATGTTTAATCTTCTTCTGCAATGTAAGATATTCTTCTTTGACTTCTTCAATTGCCATAAGTATTTCATGATAATCCTGTTTAAGTGCAGGAAGATGTTTTTCTAATTTGTGTAGATAACCTATTTCATCTAAGAGCTTCTTATCCTTCTTATAATGAGATAAATAATCTGTATTTAATACACTGAGTTCTCTAATAAACATTTCTTTAGAAATATCTTCTGTAATATCTAATTCTTTTTTCTTTTCTATAATCTTTTCTATGAGTCTTTGATGACGTACCATATAGGTTGCTTTTTCCAAGCGTTTCTTTTCTAAATCTGTTCTTGTTTTTTCTAATATAGCTTCTTTCTTAAAAAGAAGTTCCTGAGATATTTCTCTTCCTTCTATTAAACAAGGTTTAGGATGATGAAGTGAACCACATACAGGACAAGGTGTTCCTTCCTTTAAATCCTTTGCAAGTATACCCGCAATACTATTCATATAATGATGATACATACGCATATAATCATCATTTTCACTACCATAAAGATATACAGTACGTGTATAAGATGCTTCTAAATCAAATAGATGATCCTGTGATATTAAGTATTCATCATAGAGTAAAGATAAAGCATTGAGTCCTTCTCTTCTTTTATCTATTGTCTGTTGCTGATGCTTTCTGATAGCTGCTTTCTTTTCCATATCATCTAATTCAGTAACTAGTTCAATTTCACGTAATACTTTCTTTTTCTTATCTTCTAATGATTTTTCTAATTGATCTAAATGATTGGAATAGAGAGATAGATAAGGCTTATTCTTACTAATATAAGCACATGCACTCTTATAGTCTTCATAACTATTTAAGAAAGCCATTGTGTCATTAATCTGTTCCTCTATCATTTTTGTATCACTCGTCATGACAGGTTTTGTAGATATAAAGGAACGCATAAGTGCCTCTGTAGGTGATTGAATCCAAGTTTCTATAAAAGAAGAAGGCATAATAAATTGATGTAGGAACTGATTATAATTCATATTTAAAATATTGTGGACAAGGTGCTGGGCTTCTTCATTTTCTAGATCATCACATCGAAGAATACATCTTCCTGATTGGTACACACGTTCAATAGTGTGTATGATATTGTTTAGTTCAAATGTAAGATAAACTCTCTTAATAATAATTTCTGTTAAGCCAAAAAAAGCGAATGTAAGACCATTGATGACTGTATTATGATCTTCAATATAATTTATATGATTCTTAAAAGAAGTAAAGTCAGTCTCAACATTCTTGTCAAATGTTTCTATTGTGAGTTGTAACAAGTTCATAATGTCCTCCTATTACTATTATAGAAAAAGGAATAGCCTTTTGCTATTCCTTAGTGAGAAAATCCCATTTTTCTACTTCTTTTGTTTTACTTACAACAAGGAAATGATCTCCTGGCTGAATAATATAATCAGCACTAAAGTCCATTGTCATCTTAAGTGAACCTCGAGGCTTAATACCTACAACGTTCATCCCATAAACTCGACGGATATTAACATTAGAAAGTGATTTGCCTTCCCAATCCTTAAGTGTCCTAATTTCTACGATAGAATATTCTTCATCAAGTTCTACTAAATCTACAATAGAACGTCTTAATAAATGTTTAGCAAGCTTATAAGCCATTTCTTTTTCTGTATTAATAACACGATCAGCACCTACTTTTTCTAGAATGATCTTCTTACGTTTAGTACGTGCTTTCGCAATAACATAAGGGACATTTAATTCCTTTAATAATAATGTACATGTTACTGCTTCTTCAAAGTGCTTAGAAATAGCTACAACAGCTACATCAAATGTATTGATATCAAGTTCTAATAGCTGTTCACGATCAGTAACATCAGCTACGATTGCTTTAGTAACATTGTCTTTAATTCTACTGACACATACTGGATCAATATCTACTGCAAGAACTTCTACTCCGAAGTCTTCTAATGTTTCAGCAAGTGTGCTTCCAAAGATACCTAATCCTAAAATAGCGACCTGTTTTGGTTTATTACTCATGTTTACTCCTCCTAGCCAACAAGTACATCCTCATCTGGATATTTAAATTCTTTTGTATTTTTATCATGTGAACGTTTAGTAAATAAAATCATTAATGAAATAGGGCCAATACGTCCAGCATACATCAAGATAATATCTACGCATTTACCAACTATACTTAATGCAGGTGTAACAGATGCACTCAGTCCTACTGTACCAAATGCTGAGAATACTTCCATTAGGATATTTAAATAATCCTGTTTAGGTTCTGTTATAAGCATAATAGAAGATGAAATAATACAAAGCATTAGTCCAAGGAAAAAGATAGAAAAAGCTCTTACGAGTGTTCTTTTCTTGATACGACGCTGGAATACTGTTGTTTCTTCAATACCACGATAAGTTGTTCTCATTAATAGTAATACAAGTGCAAAAGTAACTGTTTTAATACCTCCGGCAGTAGATGCAGGAGAACCACCGATGAACATAAGAGAACACATCAATATTTTTGTGATTCTATTAAGAGAATACATATCCACTGTTGAGAATCCAGCAGTACGTGTAGTAACTGATTGGAAGAATGATACAACAAGCTTATCTACTAAATTCATTTTTCCAATAGTTGCAGGATTGTTGAATTCCATTATAAAGAATAATAATGTACCTATAACAATTAACGATACAGTCATCATTAATACTATCTTTGTATGTAGGGCAAAGCTGCCAAATAGATGACGCCATGAAAAGCTTGATGATCTTCTCTTTTCTTTAATATATTTATCATGAATATCTAATACTACAATAAAGCCTAGACCACCCATGATGATTTCAAATGGTACAATAAAGTTAATAATCGGATTTGTGTTATAGGCAACAAGTGATGTAGATCCACATAAATCAAATCCAGCATTACAAAATGCACTAATAGAATGCCATATACCATAATATAAGCCTTTAAGAGCACCTAAACGAGGTATAAAAAACATTGAGAAGAATATTAATCCAATCGTTTCTATTGAAACAGTATAAATAAAAATAGTTTTTAAGAGTCTTGGAAGCATACTTAAAGAATTCTGATTGAGTGCTTCAGTAAAGACAAGTTTTCTACTTAATGTAATTCTTTGTCTTGCAAGAAACAAGAAAAGATATAAGAAAGTTAAGAATCCAAGACCACCAATTTGAACAAGAATAATAAGAACTGTCTGACCAAAGAGGTTATATTGATCCACAACTGTCAAAGGTGATAACCCTGTTACACATACAGCAGATGTTGCAATAAAGAGGTTATCCAAGAAACTGGCAGCTTCCTTCTTATTTGAAAATGGCAAAGAAAGCACTATAGCACCTATTATAATTACTGCAAGAAAAGAAAGGGATACTTTCTTTGGTGCAGAAAGTCGGCCAGAATGCTTTCGTCTGGCTAAAACAATATCTTTCATAACTAAATCTCCTATAATCGCATCTATTCTAACACCAAGATGTGACAAATCCAATACTAGTCTTTCTTTGAGACATAATATTGTGTAATTTCTTTCTTAGAACATTCATAACATACTACTAAAATAGCCCCTGCAAGATCAAGTGCAAGATCCTTCATTGTATCAGCGAGAGCATCATGTCCTTCTAATGGTTCATCATCACTTGATACGATAGTCGCACGTGTAGTTGCCATATATTGCTGGTTATTTGTATGGAAAATATCATCTACTGTATATTCACATAATTCCCATACTGCCCCTACGGCAAGTGAGAAGGCAACTACAAATATATATAATAATGCACGATGCATAAAAAGGTATTTTCTACGTAGAATAAGCATCTGTAATAGCCATAAAGCGATAAATGAAAGAATAATACCTGAAGTAAAGTGAAGTAATGAATCCCACCAGCCAATCTTTCCATAGAAGTTTAAACCATCTCCAAGCACAAGTCCTAAAAACGCAAAGGCAGTGACACTGATATGCACTTCAACAGGCACTTCAAAGTTTGCAAATTTCTTTAAAAGTCTTGGTGAGATTAAGACAATACTCATCGCAATATATTGTAATAATGAGAAAAACAAGCGAACGCGCATCTTTTCTTTTTTTACATAGAATAAAGCAACCATTGTCGCAATTGCAAGAATAAGTACAATAAACGATAAAATTCTCTTAAAGATTCTAACACGACGTTTTGTTTTTTCACTATATTCAAATTCGTTATTATTCATGAATTTCCCTCCTAGTCCATCTATTATAGCACACTTTACATATTATGAATCCTAATTTCATGTAAAGCAAAAAAACTCCTAGGCGCAAGCCTAAGAGTTCAAGTGAAAATCAATCTTATTCTTTTCCTTCAAGAATTGGAGTTACAGTAGTATCAATGATTTCCTGTAATGTACTACAAGATCTGTCAAATTTTTCCTGATCAGATTCAGTTAAAGGTAATGTTAAGATTTCACGGATACCTGCTCTATTGATGATTGCTGGAACACCGATATATAAACCTTCATGACCATACTGACCTTCAAGGTAGCATGATAATGGAAGTACTGTATTTTCGTTGTTTAAGATAGCATCTACTAATCTAGCAAGAGACATACCGATACCATAGTAAGTTGCTCTCTTCTTATTGATGATTTCATAAGCAGCATCTCTTACCTGTTCATAAATTCTCTGTAACTGATCAAATGGTACTTTTCTTTCTTCTACAACTTCAAGAAGTGATTTACATCCGATATAAGCATTTGTCCAAGATACGAATGAGCTATCACCATGTTCACCCATGATATAACCATGAACTGAAGCTGGGTTTACTTCGAAGAAGTTACCAATTTCATATCTTAATCTTGCTGTATCAAGCATAGTTCCTGAACCAAGAACCTGGTATGGATGAAGACCAGTAGCCTTCTGCATTACGTAAGTCATGATATCGCATGGGTTAGATGCTACTACGATTACACCATTGAATCCTGATTCTTTAATAGACTTACCAACTGAAGCCATAATCTTTGTGTTGATTGCAACTAATTCAAGTCTTGTCTGACCTGGTTTCTGAGCTGCACCAGCAGTTACAACGATAACGTTTGCATCAGTACAGTCAGAATAATCACCTGCATAAACCTTTAATTTACCGTTTGCATATGGTAAACCATGAACTAAGTCCATTGCTTCCCCTTCTGCCTTTTCAGTATTAACGTCAACTAATACAAGTTCATCAATACCTTTGTGGTTCATTAAAGTATAAGCCATACTCATACCTACAAAACCTGTACCAACTAGAACAACTTTACGGTTACCCTGAGCTGGCATATCATTTAAATAATCTGTCATTGCCATAATTCATTTCACTCTCCTATACCTAGAAGTATAGTATAATCATTTCCCAAATACAATAAAATATTTGCTAATTAAACAAAAAAATTCATTAGATTTTAGTTGATAAATCCATACTTTTTTGATGTTAACGCTTTCTATGTTTCAGAGAATGTAAGTGTAAGCGAATTTGTTGTTACAAATTTGTTGCAATGAAAATGTGACTTAAATTGACTTGCGGTCATTTATTGGTATAATAAATATTGGAGGGATTTATATGAATGCTCTGAGTGATATTAAATCTAAGATAGAAAAGAATAAAGAAGAAAAGAGGGAACGTCTTCTAGCAAGTGCTACTGCATTATTTGCAGAAAAGAATTTTAATAATACATCTATTTCTGACATTGTTAATAAAGCAAAGGTTGCAAAAGGTACTTTTTATTTATATTTCAAAGACAAATATGATATTAGAAACCAGATTGTACAGGAAATCAGTACTGATTTATTCGATGATGCAGTGAACGAATTAAAAAAACATCCTGAAATCACCCATTTTGATGATTCTATGATTTTTATCATCAATCATGTGATTGATGCTCTTGTAGCCAATCCTACATATCTTACCTTAATGAATAAAGACTTATCTCTTGGTGTCTATTCACAGGAACTTACAAAGATTCTAGAAGAAACAGATCATCTTAGTCTATATGAATTATTTAAGGAAGGTGTAGAAAGAGAGAATCTTAATATTAAAAATATTGATATTACCTTCTTTACTATAGTAGAGCTTGTAGGTTCAACTTGCTTTAGCTGTATTGTCAATAAGGTTCCCTGCCCTATTGAGGACTATAAGCCTTATCTATTTGATTTAATACGTACTTTACTTCATGCTGCCCAATAAAAAAGCAGCATTTTTTCTATGCTGCTAAAACCTCATTCACATAATCAAGAAGCTTTTTAGTATCTGTATAAGTTTCTTCACGTGAGTTTTCTTTAAATACAACTGTAATGATTGTTTTATTCTTTACCTTAGAATAAGTAACTAAACATCTTTTCGCGAGATTAGTAAACCCTGTCTTTCCTCCAATGACTCTTTCATCATAATATGGAGAAGCCTGCTGGGTCATCTTTACATTCTGCATTGTACGATATTGATTTGATTCAAAAGTATAGTTTGGTGTAGAAATAATATTTCTTAGCTCTTTATTCTTATAAAATGCTTTCGCAATAAGTGCCATATCCTTTGTACTACATGTCTCTTTAAGCCATCCCTTTTGGGCATAACTGAGTCCATGAGGATTAGACACCTCTACCTTTTGACAACCTAGTTTTTTTGCTTTCTTGTTCATTGCGTTAATAAATGCATCATAACCACCTTGATAGTTTTCAGCAAGAGTTAAAGCCATTTCATTAGAACTCTTTAAAAGCATACCACGAATAACATCTTTAAAAGGAATCTGTTCACCATCATGTACAGGTTCAGTATAGGCAAACACACGATCTGGTAAAGACATAATATTCTTTGTAGTAAGAAGATCATCATCCTTATAATACTCTATTGCAACAAGGGCACTTAATAGTTTGATTGTAGAAGCAGGATAACGTGATTCCTGTTCATTTTTCGCATAATATACCTTGCCTGTTTCCGCATCCATCACGACTGCTGACACTTCTTCTGTATTAAGTGCTGGTTGAGGGATAGAATTGATTTTCTCTTCTTTTTGTTTTGCGACATGCGAGATTGTATTTGTTTTCTTTTTTTCAGGCTGCTTTGAAGTACATGCACAAAGCATGAATGCAGCGCATATCATTGTAATCCATTTACGATATTTCATTTTTTAATCACCTCTTTTAAAACATAATAACTATTTTAAACCTATTCATCAATCTTCTTCCATCATTTTTCATTCTTTTTGAATAATAATATGTTATAATGATTTGGTAAAGGAGAAATAGTATGGTTAATTATCCAAACCTTAAAAAGGCACCGGCTAATATGTCTATCCCTAAGAAATCTACAAGTAAGCATTATACTGCTTTTCGTGGGATGAGCTTAGAAGAAGACATCAACCTATCTAACACCTATTACTTATCTGTCGATCAGGCTGTCATATATAAAAAACCGACACCTATCCAGATTGTAAAAGTCGATTATCCTTCACGAAATAAAGCCCGTATAGTTGAAGCATACTATCAGGCCCCTTCTACTACGGATTATAATGGAATTTATAAAGGCAGATATATTGATTTTGAAGCAAAAGAAACTAAATCTTTACGATTTCCTTTTCGTAATATTTCTGAGCATCAGATCAATCATCTCGCACGTGTCTCACGTCATGGTGGGATTGCCTTTATTATTATTGCCTTCACATCTGTAGGAGAAGTTTATTTGTTAGATGCTTCGATTATGGTAGAGCGCTTTTTTCATGACAAGAAGCAGCATATAAGTTATGATGAAGTGAAAGAAAGTGGACATCTTATTAAGCAGGGCTATCAGCCAAGACTCGCTTATTTAGATGTAATCGATGAATTTTACCTTAAGGAGGACACTTTATGAAAGTTCAATCAACCAAGGACCCTAAGCAGATAAAGAAAACAATTAAGATATGTATTATCGCATTATGTGTTCTTGTAGCGAGCGGTAGTGGTTACCTTGGATTTAAGATTTATCAGCAAATCAGTAATTTTGATATTGATAATCTTACAACAACTTCCTACTCTTCTCAGGTTTCTCAAGATGGAGAAACCTATTATAAGTATGGTAGTTCTATTGGGAAATATGTAAGTTATGATGATATTCCTGAAGTAATGATTGATGCTGTAGTTGCTGCAGAAGACTCTCGTTTTTTTGTACATAATGGTTTTGATATTCCACGTATTATTAAAGCTCTTATGTCAAATATCTTAGCAGGTCATACTGTTGCAGGTGGTTCTACAATTACTCAGCAGCTCATCAAAAAGACATATTATCCATATGAAGAAAAAACAATTGAAAGAAAGGTTGGAGAAGTCATTCTTTCTATTGAAGCAACTCAGCAGACTACTAAACAGAAAGTACTTGAACTATATCTCAATAAGATTTATTTTGGTAAGTCAAATAGTTCTATTGGTATTTATGGGGCAAGCTACTATTATTTTGGAAAGAGCCCTGATCAGTTAACTTTACCAGAAGCTGCATTACTTGCTGGTACAATTAATTCTCCTGTTTCATATGACCCATTTAGGAGTTTAACTCTTGCAACAAAAAGAAGAAATATTATCCTAAACTTGATGTATGAACATGGATATATTAGTGAAAAAGAAAGAGATAATGCGAAAAGCGTAAAGGTTGAAAACATATTAAAATATGATCCAATCCAAACAAATGGTAAATATGCTTCTTATGTTGATCGTGTTACTCAGGAAGCTAAAGATTTAGGTTATGACCCTAATAAGACAAAGATGACAATCTATACTTATATGGATCATGATATGCAGGAATATCTTGATGATGTTTCTTCAGGTAAGAACTATAAGTTTACTGACAAGGAAATGCAGGCAGCTGCTTCCGTGCTTGAATCAAAAACTGGACGTATTATTGGTTTAATGAGTGCAAAAAATTATCGTGCGAATAATTCTGATGCGACTTATCTAGATTATGCTTATACATTAAAGAATAGAAGACAGCCAGGTTCTTCTATCAAACCTATTCTTGACTATGCAACTGCATTTGAATATCTCAACTGGTCTACTGGACACACAGTAGATGACTCAGAGTTTACTCAGGGTAGCTGGCATCCAAAGAACTGGGATAACAATTACCATGGTGATGTTCTTCTTGAAGATGCTCTTGCAAATTCATGGAACTTAGCTGCTATTCATACTTTAAATAGTGTTCTTAAGAAGGTTGGTAATAATCAGGTTGTTAGCTTCTTAAAAGGTCTAGGCTATAACATGGATGATGAAGATTTCAACTTAAACTATGCCATTGGTGGTTGGAAATATGGTACAACACCTACTATGCAGGCAGCTGCATATGCAGCTATCTCAAATGGTGGTACATATATTAAGCCACATACAATTCAGAAGATTGTGATTAATACAACTGGTGAAACGATTAATGTAGATGATGATATTCAGAAACAGGCAAGTGAAGGAATGAAAGATTCTACTGCTTTCTTACTTCGTCAGGTTATGACAAGCTATGTAAAGAGTAATGGAAGCTACTCAGCATTTGATATCGGTTCTCAGATTGGTGCAAAAACCGGTACTTCTAACTTTGATGCAACTATTCCTGCTTTAGCTGGCAAGGATAAAGACCATTGGCTTTGTGCTTATTCACCTGATTATGCATGGGCCTGCTGGAATGGTTTCCCTGCAGAAATATCTACAAAGAAACATAAATATCTTGCAAGTGGTATGAATGATGCAAAATCAATTGCCGCAAAGATTGCGAAGAAACTTGACACTCGTAAGATGAAAAATAGCTATGAAACACCAAGTAATGTTGAACAGGCACGTATGGTTAAGGGTGTATATCCATATGTATCTCCAAGTTCTTCTACACCAGAAGAAAAGATTATGACTGCTTGGTTTGTTAAGGGACATGGTCCTAGTGGTGTAGATGATGGTTCTTCTTATGCCGATGAATATAAAGTACCTGAATTGACATCATTTAATGCTTCATTGAATTCAAATAATTCAATTTCTGTCACATTTGGTTCTTATGATCCTGAATATGAAGGAAAAATCACTTGTGTTGTAGAAATCAGTGACGGTTCTTCTACAAAGACTGAAACATTATCTTCTACAAGCGGAACACTTGAATATAACACTGAATCAGGTAAGACATACACAGTAACTGGTTATTATAAACTAAAGAGCGGTGACACAACTTCTAATAAGAAGTCAGTAAGATTATCTACTGGAAGTACAGCTGTAGGTACTGCAACCTTCAGTGTTACTGCAAATGGTGCAGCTGTATCAAATGGAGGAACTATTTCAGCCACTTCAGTTAATGTCAGCACATCTGGTCCAAATGGACATACAATGATTGTGACATGTAATGGAAATAGTCAATCATTGAATTGTGGAAGCAGTGCAACAATTAGTGGATTATCTAGTGGCAGATCATATACGATTTCATTTACTGAAAAGAATTCAAGTGGTGAAACAAAAACTATTGGTTCTATCCATTTCACAGTACAGACAACTGAAACACAAGATCAGTAAGGATTCCAAAAAAGGAATCCTTTTTTTGAATGTAAAAAAAGAATCCTTATGGATTCTTAGAGCTTCTTGTTCTTTTCTTTACATATGTCTACTAGTGGACATTCCTTACAATGGGGAGACATCGCCTTGCAATGATATCTTCCAAAGAAAATCATTTGGTGATGTGTTTTAATCCATCTATTTTTAGGAATAGTCTTCATAAGCTTCTTTTCTACAGTCAATACTGTATCATCCGCTTTCGCAAATCCAAGTCTTTTAGAGATACGTTCTATATGAGTATCTACCGCAATAGCGGGATAACCAAATCCTTCTGCCATGACAACATTGGCTGTTTTTCTTCCTACTCCTGGGAGTGTAATTAATTCTTTGTGAGAAGCTGGTACAACGCCATCAAAGCGTGTCTGAAGAGTTTCAGCCATAGCCTTGATATTCTTAGCCTTATTTCTATAAAGGCCGATAGAATGGAGATCTGACTCCAATTCGGGCAATGATGCATTCGCATAGTCTTCTACTGTCTGATATTTTTTAAATAGATGAGTAGTCAGCTTGTTCACTGCTTCATCTGTTGTTTGTGCTGATAACATTACTGCAACAAGTAATTCTAGATTGTTAGAATGATTCAATACGCAACGTGCATCTGGAAACATTGCATCAAATGTATTGAGTATTCGATCTTGTTTTGTTTTAATCATTTTCCCACCAGTTATAATTTCTTACTTCTTCACTTACTTCTGGCTCTTCTTCTTGATATTTCTTAATATAATTCTTAGAATGAGCCCAGTTTTCTAATACTCTTTCAATATATCTAAAAGAGAGTGCATTAGATTTCACTGCTTCTCTTAAAGCAGATACAATCATTTCATCATCATATCCAGTTCTTTTAAACTGATTGATATATTCAATATCCATCGTACTCATTGTACGTCCAAAAGCATCTTCAAATATTTCTACAAGATTGACTTCTTCTTTCTTTTCTATCTTCATACCTAGTAATAGCTTTTCTAAAGGTTTGAAATCAATTTTTAAGTTAATACGATCAAGATAATGTTTGTCAACAAGTCTAATCATAATATCATCAATTTCTTTAATAGATAGAGAAGAGAATTCCGCAATCTTTTGAGGATATATAGGTCTTACACCTAAATCACTTAAAGTCATCATCAATAATAATATATGTGTTTCTTCATCTTTTAGTCCTATAGACTTTCCTTTAAGTAATAATAGTTTCTTAAAGTCTATACACTGATAATCTTTCAACATTTCTGTACTCATAGACGATAATACTTCACAAACTTTCCTTCATCTAAAGAGTAATAGAAATAATAGAGGTGCTCATCATTCTGATATTTTCCAAAATAAACAAGATCACCATTTTCATAACCTATAGATAAACTACTTACATTTACTTTATATTCATTATTGATCGTATTGATGACATCTTCCTGTTTAGCGATAGAACCACCATAGCTATCTACTAATTTATATTTAGCATTGTAAACCTGATAGACCTTCTTTTTCTTCTTGTCTTTAATACGAATGATATAGTAGGTCTTAGAGCTGTTGTATTCATTGAAGTAATCATCATAGTTAAGTTTATATTTATTAATGATCTTATTTCTTTCTAATGCGATATCATTTTCATGATTAAAATAAGGAACATGTATGCTTAACATGCAGAAAGAGACTACAATCAAAATAACCACTAATACTGCAATGATTAAATGATAAATCCAGTTTTTATCTTTCTTATTGTAATTCATAACGACCTCCATAGTGCCACTATTATAGCGCATTTAAGATTAAAAAAAAAGAGATTCGTTAATTTGAATCTCTATTAGAACTGCTTAATATCATAAAGAGAATTCTTAACATACTTGCAAGAGTTGCACATACTCCAGCAACATAAGTCAATGCAGCAGCATAAAGCATCTGCCATGCACCTGCATATTCATTTTCATTCAAGTATTGAGATTGTAATATCGCAAGTCCTCTTTTTGATGCATTAATTTCTACGGGTAATGTAATAATCTGGAAAGCTAAAATGCCACACATAAGGAAGAAACCTAAAAAAGCAAGTTTAGTAGATCCTAATGCAAGTCCAATCATAATCGCAATCCAACCTAAATAATTTCCTACATTACATAAAGGAATAATCGCATTTCTTACACGTATTGGCATGTAGTTTTCATGATATTGAATGGCATGACCACATTCATGTGCTGCAACGGCACATGATGCAATTGTTGTACCATGATATATGTCACTCGAAAGAGATACACTATTATTAGAAGGATCAAAGTGATCTGATAATTCTCCATATATTTCATAAACTGGTACATGAGTCATTCCATGAGAATCTAATATTTCTCTAGCCACTTGTGCCCCTGTAATACCACGACTATTTTGTTTACGACGATATTTTGCATATGTAGATTTGATCTTGGCCTGACAGTATAAAGAAAAAACCATCGCAATACCTACTAAAATTGTACCAAGCATATATCCTGGATTTGTCATTAAATAATAACTCATTTTCATCAACTCCTAATGCTATTATACATAAAAATTATTAACTGTATATAAACAAAAAAGATGCATTAGTTCATTGCATCTTTTAATCTATTACTTGGTTTGAAAGAAACTGTACGACTTGCAGGAATGATAATAGGTTCCTTAGTCTTAGGTGAAACACCCTTACGTTCATGGCAGTGATTGATTTTAAATGTACCGAAGCCAGAAATAAGAACTTTGTCACCATCAATCATACTTTCTACCATCGTATCAAAAACTGTATTCACAAGAATTTCAGCGTCTTTTTTTGTTAAATCTCTTTTTTCAGAAACGATATTGATTAATTCTTTTTTATTCACTTCTGTAATGCCTCCTAATAAATTATCCTTGAGTAGTATAACAAAATCTATCTTCTATTTCAAGAGATAAAATACAAAAAAAGCACGTAATAAAGGACATAAAATGAATTACTATTTTTTTGATTTATAGGCTTTTTCCCAGAACTTATTTCCTTCTTTTAAGAACTGTTTTTTAGAAAAAAATGTGATATCTAAGGCACTTTCTTTTGCTTTTCTTATATCTAATGCAAAATTTTTTAATTCATTGGATACACGCCACGTATAAGGAATGTGGTCTAATAAGAAGTAAGCACCAATTTTTAATGTACCTTTATAAATTGCATTTGTTTTCTTACTATACAACTCCATAATCTCTTGGGCATAGTCACAATAATCTGTTTCATATTCATCACAATACATGACACAATAAATTGTTTTATGATTCATTAAAGACTCATTATTTTTCATATAATCAAGCATACATGAAGGGATAGTTTGAGATGAGATAGGAAACATAAAAATAAGAGTACCATTATCTTCTAAATCTTTATCTTCTATGACCTGTAATGTTTTAATAGTGACATTGTTTTTAAGATAGTGAGCAAGCTTATATGCCTGTTTATACATTACTTTATTTGTATATATTAAACCAGATAAGATGATTAAAGCATTATCCACGATCAACACCTCCAAATGTCTTAAGAGAATTATCTAATTCTTCTTCTGTACAGAAGTAAGTATTAATAGAAGAAATAGAATAACCTAGAAGTGAGTCATGTAAATAATTCATCAGCATCTTCTGTTCCTGTTCTGATATATCACCATAGCCTATAAGAAGGATTTTCTTTGATTGCTGAGCTAAAGATGCATGACAGGTTGTTCCATCTACTGTTGTATAATAAGGCTCATATGAGGCGATATTGCGCTCTACAAAGGATTTTAGGGGTGTATCAAAGCATCCACAATAAATATGAGTCACTAGAATTATCAAAGAAGCCTGACCAATCCATTGATTAATGACTGAAATATCGTCGTGATAACGACAAGGCATTTGTTTTTTTAAGCATGTATAATCACCAGTACAAGCACTATATTTAATATTATTCAGATTGACGATAACACTTTCATTAAATAATTCTAAAGGAATATCTTTATCTGTAATGACTATATTTTTCATATATAAAACCCTCCCTCACATAATGATACAAGAAGAAGTAAACGAATTCAATAAAAAAAGCCCTCCTACTGGAAGGCATAAACAGAAAGGACCTGGCAGCTTGCTATTGTCGCGTCTTCACACTATCGTCGCCGTTATGATGCTTAACTTCCGTGTTCGGGATGGGAACGGGTGTGTCCATCATGCTATCGCCGCCAGATCCTCGAGGGATCCCTCAAAACCAGATACGTCATCTCTACTAATGATTACTCTTACCAATCTTGGCCAAGTCCTCGGCCTATTAGTACCGCCCCGCTAAGCACATCGCTGCGCTTGCACTCGCGGCCTATCAACCTCGTCGTCTTCGAGGGGCCTTACTTGTCGCCAATGGGAGGTCTCATCTTGGAGGGGGCTTCACGCTTAGATGCCTTCAGCGCTTATCCCGTCCGGACTTGGCTGCCCAGCTGTGCCACTGGCGTGACAACTGGTGCACCATCGGTCCGTCCACCCCGGTCCTCTCGTACTAGGGGCAGCTCTCCTCAAACCTCCTGCGCCCACGACAGATAGGGACCGAACTGTCTCACGACGTTCTGAACCCAGC
>ENA-ORTB01001953-ORTB01001953.1-human-gut-metagenome-genome-assembly--contig:-NODE-1953-length-20765-cov-5.193626_pt1 | contig 20765 bp, 17 predicted proteins | sample MGYA00241905_ERZ509174 | MGnify/ENA primary metagenome ERZ509174 (study PRJEB26280, sample SAMEA2338851) | human gut metagenome | biome: human gut; feature: human-associated habitat; material: faeces... | reverse complement strand
CCTGATAATCAGTAAATAAATCCATCTGTGTAAACTCTGTCTCATTCGATACCATATGCTCATCCACAACACGGTTCGCTGTGACAGAAACACGCCGCACCAGAAGATTCTTATCCACAATGCGCTCATATAAATCTAAAACGGCGTCCATGATTTTTGCTGTAGAAGATGTTTTTGTATCCAGATTTGCTGTTCCGTGGGCATGCTTCGGAACGAATCTTCCATATCGGTCTGCTTTTACCTCGCCATGATACTTTTTCCGGATGTCCGGGTTCGTCAGATTTTCAATATCGTAACCAATATCGAGTACAATCTGGTCTGTCACAAGCTGTTTCTCTACAAGGTCTAACACCAGTGCATCCGTCATCTCGCGGACGATTAGCTTTGTCTTTTCAAAATCATAAGGACAGTGTAGCACCTGACCGGAACCGATACTGTTTGTCTCCGGCTTATATCCCCTGATATCCGCAATCGTGACCGGTTCATACCCCCATGCGTGGTCGATCAGAAGTTCTGCATTGATTCCAAACATTTTATAAAGCAGTTCTTCATTATAATAATCCCGTTCTTCACCTATGGAACATCGTGCAATGTCTCCCATCGTGTAAAGTCCGGCCTCCTCTAACTTTTTCCGGTAGCCATGTCCTACCCGCCAGAAATCGGTCAGCGGTCTGTGGCTCCACAAAAGTTTCCGGTAAGTCATCTCGTCCAGTTCTGCAACGCGCACTCCATTTGCATCCGGTGCGACATGCTTCGCCACAATGTCCATCGCCACCTTGCACAGATAAAGATTGGTTCCAATTCCTGCTGTGGCGGTAATACTGGTCTCCTGCATCACATCAAGAATCATCTTTGACGCAAGCTCCTTTGCCGTCATATGATAGGTGTTCAGATAATGCGTCACATCCATAAAAACCTCATCGATGGAGTACACATGCATATCTTCCGGCGCAATATATCTCAGATAAATGTCGTAAATTTGTGTACTGTATTTCATATAGAGTGCCATTCGTGGCTTTGCTGTTACATAAGTAACAGAAAGCTCCGGGTGTGCCTTCAGTTCGTCCGAAAAATAGGAACTTCCCTCAAACACTCTTTTCGGTAACTTTTGCAGTCTCTCCCGGTTTACCTCTTTCACACGCTGCACAACTTCAAAAAGTCTCGCTCTTCCTGGGATTCCATATGCTTTTAAAGAAGGCGAAACTGCCAGACAGATTGTTTTCTCTGTCCGCTCTGCATCCGCCACGACAAGATTGGTCGTCAGTGGATCAAGATCTCTTTCCCGGCACTCAACAGAGGCATAGAACGACTTTAAATCAATTGCGATATAAATATGATTTTCATTTCCGCTCACAAACGCACCTCCTTCTTCTGCTCTATTATATGTCATTGACAATCAATTCACAATGGATGGGATCGATATAAATTATGGATGAAACAAATGCAATTTATTCGTTGATTTACTCACTAAAATATGAGATGATAACAGCATTATGAGTGAATATTATAAATTTTTCCAAAACAAAAAATGTGAATATTTTCCTTGCCATAAAGGAATTCCGGAGGAGAACTTTAATTGTCTGTTTTGTTATTGTCCTCTCTATACACTTGGGAAATCCTGTGGTGGGAACTGCGAATTTTTAGAAAATGGAGTCAAATCCTGCATGAAATGTGGTTTTCCGCATCAGCGCAGCAATTATGATAAGGTCATAAGCCGCTTTCAGGAGATCATTGCCGTTATGGCAGCTTCAGATAAGGGGGACATGCCTCATGAAATGTAAACTTACCCCACAATTGTCCTCTGATGACTGGAAAGATTTTTGCAGCCGTTTTCATTTTTCTCCGGCTGATCTTCCATATATAAAAGCGATTTATACCGCACTTCTCCCACTGGTGGAATCCTGTGCGTATTATTCCCTCGATCAGAATCTGGATGGGATTTCCCTCTCCCATTATGCCTATGGATTTGTGACACTTGGAAATGGTATCGATGAGCTGTCAGAATTATATCTGGATCATGAACAGATCCAGGAAGCCTATATCGTGGACTGCGTCAGTCTTTTGCTTTTGTCAAAAGCATACGCAGAATTTGCACATGTGATAGAAGATCAAAGTGGTTTATCCCTTGCAGAATTATCTTTTCTCGGAGATACCTATTCCCTTGATCTTCTTCCACAAATCTATGAACGCCTTGCGCCGGATGCGATCGGTCTTACCGAAGGTCAGATGCTTCTGCCCCTCAAAACAGCTGCGCTTATCCTGCATCTGGATACAAATACACACGCAGACCTCAGACAATTATGTAATACCTGCTCAACCTGTAAGAATCTTTCCTGTCCTTCCAGAAAATCTCCTCTGCAGGATCTGCCACATACTTATGGTGCCATGCAGATATTCCATATAACATAGCGTTTTAGCAAAAATCCATAATTCATGCAGCAGGACGGGAAACAGCTAAAGGAGCTGCATTCTCCTTCTATTATCTACCGTCTGTCAGTTCATCGATCAGTGTGATCACTTCCTCGATCATGTTGTCACAATGTGGTTTTTTCTCTCCACCCTTTGCTGCATTTGCACGCAAAAGATCTGCGCAATCTGTCATACCGTCATGTTTTTTTGCAATACATTTCCGAAACTCATTCAATACAGCCGGCGACTCAATTCCCTTGGCACCTAATACCATGTATCCTGCTGCGATCGCTCCACAGGTTGCACCGCATCTCATTCCACCGCCAAAGTTACTGCCAATTGCTGCTGCCAGATCTTCATCCAACCCGATTTCCTTTGCATATACACGCATCACCGTCTGTGCACAGTTGCTGCTAACCGGCACTTCACTTCTTAATTCCTTTGCTCTTTCAGTGTGTTTACTCATTTTAAATATCTCTCTTTCGTTTTAAAATAATGTCAGTTGCTCGTAAGTCTGTTCTTTCATTACAGCTTCAACAAACTCTTCAAGCCTTTTTTTATCTTCAATAACGGATATTTGTCCCGCTTCTTCTAATTTTCTGTTTCCTGACGACAGCTCTACTAATTTATGATAATAACAGGCAAGCCTTTTATATTGATTTTGGGCAAACTCAACTGTATGCATTGTACCACTTTGTTCTTCTGCCTCAACAATTAAAACTCCATCACTTAAGCCACTTTGCAGCCTGTCCCGGCGCACATACTGATATTTTTTTACCGGTGTACCAACTGGATACTCACTTATCAGACATCCATCCTTCATCACTATTTCATCTGCAAGCTTCTGATTGGATTTTGGCAGTATATCATCCAGACCTGCTGGCAGAATTCCTATACATCTTCCCCCACCGGCAATAGTTCCTTTTAACGCCTCTGTATCACAGCCAAGTGCAAGACCATTTACAACATTCACATTCTTTTCTGCCAGATATTTTCCTGTATCATAGGAAATCTTTCTTCCCTTCAGCGAACATTTCCTGCTTCCGATCACAGCAATATTATGATATTCATTTATAATTTCAATATTTCCTCTATAATATAAGAGAACTGGTCTGTCAGTTATCTTTTTTAACGTATTTGGATACCGCTCATCCTCTACCGTACAATATTCTATTCCCATGTTTTTCCACTTGTTTTTATTCATTTCCGCATAATTTAAAATATCTGTTTCTTTCTGGGAATACATATTCTTCATTTCTAAATTGCCTTTCCTAATGCAAACATTTCTACTTGTTTTGCACCTTTTTCCATTAAAATTTCTTTACACGCATATAACGAATTCCCTGTTGTTGTAACATCATCCATTAACAAAATGATGTTATCCGTAATATCCATATTTTCAACAGCAGAGATTGTCTCCAGATGGATCTGTTTATCTCTCCGTCCGCCCCATGCCAACTTGTCAATAGATTTTGTCCGTTGTAAAAAGTAAACTTTATTGATTCTTTTATTTTCTGCAAGTTTCTCTGCCAATTTTCCAATACCTGACTCTGTTTTCTCCGCATTACTTGAAGGCACGACACAAATTGTAACACCTTCACATATTTCTTCATTTAACAGGTTGTAAAAATAGTTAATAGCAGTTTGTTTTCCCTCTTTCAAGTCTAAAATTCTTCCACTAAATACATCAAACAAAGGATTTTTTATTTTTCTTTCCCTATCCAGCCAATATTTATGGTAATTACTATATACGACAATATCCCCTGTATTATTCCATTCTTCATTTACAAAAACCATATTAACTTCCCCCTTATGACACTGTTTTCTTCCTAAATTTTAGCATTAATTTCATGCACAATACAATACGATTCTATCATTCTTTCTTATTCTTTTTCATTTCCAGTAATTTTTCATTCATGCTCTGTGCATCTGCACGGTCACTCAGATAACTGATGGTATTCACAACAGCATAGACTGCAATAATGAGAACTTCCATAAAAAGTACCATGCTAAAATTCTGGAAACTGAACCACTCAAATATTTTTCCAAGCCCTAAAACTGCAATGTTCACAAAAATAAAATATAATAACTGTCTGGCAAACATTCCCTTTTTTGACAGCTCCTTCGATGCATCTGAGTCAAACATAAGAACCGGAACTGAACACACCGCTGAAACTGCCAATATCTGCCAGAGTATCTTTACACTGATCTGTGCATCAAATCCCTCGAAAACAGAAATAAAAACTGCTGCCGCCATCAATACTCCAAACGTGATTTTGCCAAATATATCCATCAACATTTTTAATTTCTCTGCCATCTCTTCATACCTCTTTTACAATCCAAGCCGTTCTTTTAAAACAGGCACATACTGTCTTGAAATAATCGTCTTTTCGCCATTGTCTAATACTGCCTCAAAACGTCCGCCAAAAGCTGGCGATAAGCTTTTTACTTTGTTGAGATTTAAAATCGCAGACTTTGACGCCCGCATAAACGATTCAACCGGAAGCATGCCCTCAAGTGTATACAATTTCTCTCTCACTTCGTAAACCTCTTTTTTGCAGCAGGCAAACACTTTGTTGTCGACCGTCTCAAAATAGTAGATTTCATCCGGCTCTAGCAGATGAATACCATCCTCGTTATGTCCTGCGATCTTGGTGTTTCCCTGTTTTAACTTCTGAAGCAGATTCTGTATATCCTCGCTTAAATTCTGGCATTTTATAATGATCTCATCCTCTTCACCGGGGATTGTATCCAGTATGGTGATTTTCATCGGGACTCTCCTTTTGATGCAATTACTTATAGATAATTGCGAAGCTCCTCATATAATCTTCTTTCAATTGTTCAATTAAGATTCTTATGAGTTTCGCAATTGTTTACAATTACTAAATACAGAATACCAAGAATTACGATACTTGTCATCATAATAAATATCATCTGATCAATACTTACGACATGTCCCCCGAAAACCGGATTACAATCTAAGGAATCCCCGATTGCCGTCACAACCTCATCCGGGAAGCCATTTGCCGACATCTCCTCAAAGATTCCACGCAGCATATGGTTTTTCAGCAAAGAAGTTCCGTAAGTGCCCGGCAGAATTGACAATACTTTCTGCAGTCCGGTGTCGAAATTGGAGATTGGCATATACGCACCGCATATAAATCCATAACCGGCACTCACGATCGTTCCGACTGCCGACATCTGCCCCTGTGTTTTCAGCGGATAACAGATGATACTTGAGAGTGCACAGCCAAATAATACCAGAAGGATCTCATCCAAAATCACCCAAAGCACATCCGTCACACTCATGTACCAGCCCATTTTGCACATATAAATAAGGCAGACGACCAGTGCCAGTCCGTTGACCATCAGGGAATTGAGTAATGTTGAAAGAAAGTATCCCAGAAAAATCACAGATTTTTTCACCGGTGACACATTAAAATCTTTTCTTGCACCGTTCGCAAGATCCTGCACCATCGTCAGGTTCACGCAGAATGTCACTGTGATACAGCTCACAGACAAAAGTGCCGCCGCAAGTTGTGCCGCCACCGTTCCGTTGATCAGTTTGTCAGAAATCTGTACGGTATCCGGCAATGCAGACAAAAAGGAATCTTTATATACATTTGCAAGGAATGTTGCATATAAAACAATCAGAATTACCGGTGTAATCAGGGAAGAAAGAAACATCCCTCTGTCCCGGAAGAAAAGTTTTCTGTTTCTGCTTATCAGAGCTGTCATCGTTCTCATTCGCGCCCACCTCCTAAGGTTTTGCCTGTCACTGCAAGGAAAACATCATCCATACCGCCTTTTACAACCTCATAATCCTGAAACAATTCCTGATGCTCCACGATCAGTTTCGTTGCTTCTGACGTATTATCTACTTTTATCTGGTAACCATCACGTACTTTCTTATAATTATAATGTAAAGACTTAATTTGTGCTTCGGTTACACCATAAACAGAAATCGTGTCCTGCACATACCTGTTTTTTAACTCGTATGGTGTTCCTTCCGCCACAATACTGCCTTTGTCGAGAATCACCACATACGCGGCATTTGCAGCCTCTTCCATGTAGTGGGTTGTCAGAAAAACGGTCATCTGCTCCTCTATGCGGAGTTTTTCGATCACATTCCAGATCACCTGCCTCGTCTGCGGATCCAGCCCGGTAGTCGGCTCATCTAAAATAAGGATCTCCGGTCTGTGGAGCAATGCCCTCGCTATGTCGATTCTTCTTCTCTGACCGCCGGATAATTTTGTGACCGGGCGGTTTAAATAGTCGCCAAAGTCCAATATGTCCAGCAATTCCTGTAATCTTTTTTCAAACGCCTGTCCTGTAATACCATAGAGAGCTGCCCGACTCTTTAAGTTTTCTTTTACAGTGAGCGGCTTATCAAGCACACTGTCCTGAAAAACTACACCAATCAGCCGCTTTGTCTGTTCTCCCGCTCTTTGGTTATCGATTCCTTTGATCTGTACTGTTCCGCTGTCCTTGGATAACTGTCCGCAGAGAATTGAGATCGTCGTGCTTTTTCCTGCTCCGTTCACACCTAAAAACGCAAACAGTTCGCCTTTTTTCACACAAAAGCCCAAATCCCTGACTGCTTTTACATCACCGAAGGTTTTATTTAAATGTTCAATACGGATAATATCTGTGGATTCATGTTCGTTCTGCATATTGCACTCCCCTTTTTTTGTTATATCACTTAATCGAAATTGCTGGACAAAAGTAACTTTACCGCTTTTTCTCTCTGATCATGGTATAACATAATCTGTTTTGAAAATCTACTGGGGATAAGGTAAGATGCGTTTTAGGATGGGTAAGTTGCAGAAATGATTCTCTGAAAATTATGTCTATCATACACAACAAAAGATGAAAACATACATGAACGTCATCTTTCATGTATGTTTTCTCTGTTTTACATTATTAACTTTTATTCATTTTCCTTTCATTCAACGCAAGCCATCCACTATTATACTAATTCAAACTAGATAAAGATCTCATTACTAAATCAATATCCTTGTTTTCAAGTTCCTGAATAATATGCAGATATGTCTTTTGTGTTGTTGTCATACTTGAATGTCCCAGTCTTCTCGCCACACTTGCAATAGACACTCCGGTAAATAATAAAAGAGACGCATGCGTATGCCGTAATCCATGAACCGATATGACCGGGATATTACATTGTTTACAATGCCGGCTCAAAATATCATTCACAGTCGAATTATATACCTTCGTATTTACAAATATTGGCTTATCTTCCGGCATATTTTTTACAAGTTCTGAAAATTGAATAACGGTCTGCCAGTCGATCTGTATTTTTCTGACAGATGATTTATTCTTTGTAGGCTGAAACCCACCATCTCCTTTATAATCCCATGTTTTGCTAATTGACAAGGTCTGATGTGAAAAGTCAAAATCTTTTGGTGTCAATGCCAACGCTTCTGAAAATCTCATTCCAGTTTTAGCTACCAGTAAAATAAAATAATCCCAGTTTACCTGATCTTTAAGTTCTAACGAAACAAGTAATGTATGTAATTCAAATTGGTTTAGGTACTTTATCTTTTTTGCTACCGGTGTTTTACCTTTTATAATAGCCTTTCTTGTCGGATCTCTGTCAATAAGTCCCTCATCAACTGCATCGAGAATTGCACCTTTTAACTGATGGTGAAAATCCATTGTTGTCTGCCGCTCATGAAATTCCGCATAATCATTCAATAACTGCTGGTATGCAATACGGTTCATATCGCATACTTTCAATTCAGGTACTAATTTTTCCAGCCATTTCTGAGTCATAAGATACTTATCCATCGTTACTTTTCTTATGGCACCTTTTTTATAAACCATAATCCACTTTGAATAATAATCATAAAATAAGTCTGTTTTCTTTGTTTCATCTAACATAATTCACTTCCTCCATTTTTGTACAAATGGCTTACATTGATGACAAACAAATCCACGAAACATATTTTGGGGAATTATATTTCAATACCACCGGTTATAATAAAAGTTCGTAACATACGATCTGTTTTCATATTAACTTTCGGTGGGATCAGCTTTGTCTTTTCCCGCTCTTCAAAAAAAGCTTTTGCCTTTTCCTTATCGACTGTTTTCTTTAATTCATCCAGTCTGCCAAATTCATTAATATTTTCTTCTGTCAATTTCAGATTTATCATATTCCGCAGTTTTTCTTCATCTAATCCTAAAGCTACCGCAAACTGATGAACCTGATTATTTTTTGCACGATATTGGTATTCTGTAATATAATCCCGTAATGTCTTTCCCTCCTCAGGAGTCACGTCTCCTCGTTCAATGTCATGTAAAAAAATATTCGCATATTTTTGTTCTTCCTGTGATAGAGTTGCAAAAGTTTTATGAAGTTCTGCTTTAGCTTCTTCAATTAAATCTCCCGGTGTTCCCTCCTGTTTCAGTAATTTCATATACTTCACAAATCTGCTGTTCATATAATCTGCATCAATTCTTCCTGTGTCAATTTCTGTCAGATAACCTGCAAGATCATATGGAACATCTGTACTTTTTCCGGCATCTACCGGTGTAGAAGCTAACTCTTTATATCGCTGTGCCATTATGAGGAAATTATTCTCGTCAAATCTCATATCTATCGTCATTTCCTGTCCACTTTTCTCATCTTTCACCTGATAAGATAATTGATCCCACTGAAACCGTTGCACTCTTGCCGCCTGTAAGTAAGAATTAAAATCACGGAAAAGTGATGCAAATTTTGCTTTTGCTGATGTATCTTCCGGGAGTTTTTCAAAATCCGGAACCCCTGCACTTTTAAAAACATCTGCGATTTCTTCATATACCTGATTTAATTTTTCAAGATTCTGTGGTAATTTCTCAGCAAACAACCCTATTGGTCTGTCACCCGAATAAAGTTTTACTGCCCGAAGCACATTCTGTTCCATTGTATGTGGCTTTCGGTAATAGCGGATAATCCCAAACGGCTTATCCGGTCCGAACAAACGATTTGTACGTGAAAATGCCTGAATAATATTCTCATATTCTAATACCTTATCCATGTATAAAGTATTCACCCATTTTGAATCAAATCCAGTAAGCATTTGATCTACCACAATCAGTAAATCCAACTGTAATTCCGGTGTTCTCTCAATTCTCTTATACTGCTCCTTATGGGCAAGACGTAACGAGAGATCCTTTTTAAACTTCGCATGGGTAGGAATTGTAAAGTCCTGACCATAATGTTTTTTATAATCTTCAAGGATTTCTATCAAACCCTCCTCTTTGTAAATCATTCCACCATTATTATCGATATTAGGATCAAAAAGACACGTTGTCTTTAATTCCGGCATGTTATCTTTAATCAGTCTATAGTAATCAATTGCTTCCGGGATACTGCTTGTTGCAAATATCGCATGAAACTTTCCATTATGACTCAACGTCAGCCAGTTATCTTTTATGTCTTCCACAACCTTATTCTTATGCTCCGCCGATAAATACTGGCTATTCGGAAGATAGTCTTCGATGCCTTTTATCCATTTTCCATCTTCTCCCGAAAAACCTGCCATAAGAATCTTTGAAGCATCCATATATTGGTAAAAAACTTTTGACTTTTCCGGATCTGCAATTGCCTCTTCTTCCGTTTTTGCATGTGCTTTTTCGAGTGCAACCACTTTTCGAACATCCTTATCCCGATAAGTAAGCACTTTATACGGATCAAATCCCAATACATTTTTGTCCCGGATTCCATCTGCAATACTATAACGATGCAATTCATTTCCAAATACATCGGTCTGTGCATTGTTTTTCTTCGCATTCTCCTCAAAAACCGGTGTTCCGGTAAATCCAAAGAAAATAGCTCCCGGAAAAGTATCCTTAATCACCGCAAGCATATCTCCAAACGTTGATCTATGTGCTTCATCCACAATAAATACAAGACGCTTTTTCCCGATTAATGCTATATCACTCGCATTCCGTCCGCCATCCTCGTCACGTATATTGCTCATTTTCTGAATAGATGTAACGATCAACGTATCAGCTGCTGTATTACTCTTTAATTTTGCCAATAATACATATGTATTTTCTGTTGCCTGCACGGATTCGTTTTCTTCTGCAAATGCACGGTACTCCTTTAATGACTGTGTTCCAAGCTCAATCCTATCAGTGAGAAAGATTACTTTATCCGCATCATGCGAATTTGCAATTAACTGTGCGGATTTAAACGACGTCATCGTCTTTCCTGAGCCTGTAGTGTGCCAGACATATCCTCCACGCTGTCTTGAATGATCCCATTTTGTTTTTGAAACAACATCCGAAATAGCATTGGCTGCATAATACTGATAACTGCGCATCACTTTTAATACACCGTCAGAATCATCTGCCACTGTGTAAAATCCGATCAGTTGATGTGCCATTGGAATAGATAGCAATGATGTTGCTATTGCCTTCCAGTCATTCATAGGTTCATTATTAAAATCTGCCCAATGAAAATAATAATCCTCATTAAACTTTCCATCAGGACCAGGATTAGCAAAATATACTGTCTCATCCGGATTCATCGCTACAAACACCTGCACTAACGAAAACAATCCTGTAAAAACACCCTCATACGCATACTTCTCAATCTGACGATAGGCCTGACTAACCGGAATCCCGCTTCCCTTTAACTCTATATGAATCAGTGGCATACCATTAATCAGCAGCATCAAGTCGCCTCGTCTGTCATTTAACATTTTCGATTTTCCGGGGAAAATAGGCTGTTCCACAATCTGGTATCTGCTCTGCCCTGCTGCTATTTCCTGCCTGTCATAGATTTTCAAGCTGACTTCTTTTCCATAATGAATTTTATCTTCCGGGTTATCTCGCTTTATTGATACTGTTTTTCCATTAATAAAACCATTTAATTTCAGTGGTGTCCGCAGTTCCCTGATCTGTTCTATAATCTGCTGCATTTCTCCATCTGTCAGCGGATTATCACCTAATCTGTCAATACTTCTGTTGTTATCATAAAGAATATCTGCCCAGTTCCGAATCAGATCCTGCTCTGTTGGATATTTTATAACTTCTTTTTCCCATGCATTTTGTTGTAAAACGCGAATCAATGCTTCTTCAAAATCTGCTTCACTTTTGAATGTCATGATATTTGTCTCCCTTGTCCAAAATATATAGTGTAATTTTCTTGTATTAATACTTGATGTTATTTAAGATACTTTTCATTGTGATGATGTATTGTTTGCTATTTTTCTGCATACGCTGATGAAGGGTGATAAGGTGGTCGAGGTTCATTAAATAGTCTGCAAGTTTCCCCTGTTCCTCATAACTAGGAATCTTCAACTCAAAGTCTGACAATGCTTCTTTGGTAATCGTTTTTATAGTCCCACCAGGAGCTTTTCTTGCTTCATCTTCAAATTTTTCTTTAATAATATAAGCCCAAAATCTTTTATCAATGTTCTCAGCATACTTATCAAATATTAGAACTGTTCTATCTACAAAAGCCCCATATTGCGTAATTGCAACACGTCCGATGCTTCCCTGCAGTGTAACAAGTACGGAACCTTTTTCAGCAAAAACACTCATTGGCTGTGCCAATTTACTTATCTTTTGTTTTGTATCTTCAACAAGTTGCATATCACACGCCACATCTGCAACTTGTACAAAGGACATAGCCCCTTCTCCATCATACCAATCTTTATTTCCATATGGTTGTGGAAACGAACCACGTCTAAATCCAGCGCATTCTGATAACTTACGCTGTTCCCAAGAAAAAGTTGAAGTCGCAAATAACAGAGAGAAAACTACCTGAGAAGGGCTGCATAAATTTGCACATTTACGCTGATGAAGGGTGATAAGGCTATCGAGTGCTGTAAAGTATGTACCAATAGCAGCCTGCTCACTAATGTTTGACGGGATGGAGAACACAGTTTTGGACACCAATTTCCAATCTGCCCTCGGCATTTTCGTCCCGGTCGATTGATTAGCTACTTCATCGAATTGCCGGCTCTGAATCAATCGATATAGAAAGCTGCTATCAGCATTTTGAGGCTGTAATACCCAAAAATCGCCCACAGCAAGCCCATCAAATGTGGGCAAAAGCCAGTTTTGCAAGTACGGGCGGAGTTTTCCGTAAAGGACATCACCTTGATGAAATGCGATGCCTGATTTGATACTTTGCTTGGCGTAGATGTCTTTGTTGAGCCGACCTGTCCCTGACACTATATCCTCATATTCAACTCTTGGAAGGGTATCATCGGAGCATATTACCGATGATCGCACAGCGATTTCTTCAAACTTACGCTGTTTCCAAGAAAAATCAAAAGAGCCAAGGAAACACCTTGGCTCTCTTGTTAAGACCGCATATTTTTTCATTTTTCGGCTTGCTTTAGCGGTGATGGCACTCATTACGGCATATCAACCTCAAATCCACCGGTAAGAATGAACTGCCGCAAAAGCTGATCCGTTTTCATATTGACCTTGGGCGGAATCAACTTGGTTTGTTCATATGCTTCAAAGAACGCTTTTGCTTTGGACTTATCGACGCTCTTTTTCAGCTCGTCAAACCTGCCAAACTCATTGATAGTCGCTTCATTCAAGTTAAGCCCCATCATATTCCTGAGTTTATCCTCATCAAGACCGAAGATAGTCGCAAAACGATGAATTTGGTCATCTTTTGCTCTAAACTGATACTCCGTGATGTAGTCACGAAGCGTTTTTCCGTCCTCGGCAATGACATCGCCTCGCTCAATGTCGTGCAGAAAGATATTTGCGTATTTCTGCTCCTCTTGCGTTAGGGCAGCAAAAGTCTTGTGAAGTTCTGCCTTTGCTTGCTCAATAGATTCCTCGGAAGAACCTTCCTGTCGAATCAATTTGAGGTACTTATCGAAGCGACTGTTCATATAATCGGCATCGATAACCCCTGTGTCAATTTCAGTCAGGTATCCAACAAGATCGTATGGTATATCTATGTCTTGTGATCCGGGATCATCGGGAGAAGCAGCGGAAAGCTCTTTATAACGCTGTGCCAAAATCAAAAATGCGTTCTCATCGAACTCCATTGTAATTTCAATCGAATTTCCGCTTTCCTCGTCCTTGAATGAGTAGGTGTGTTTGTCCCACCTAAATCCTTGGATTTTAGCAGCTTCAAGGTATCCGTTGAAATCTCTAAACAGCGAGGCGAACTTAGCTCTTACGGCTCCGTCCGTAGGCAGCTTTTCAAAGTCAGGGATACCAGCATTCTTGAACAAATAGGCAATATCATCAAACACAGCGTTGAGCTTTCCGAGGTTGTAAGACAGTTTTTCAACGAACAGACCTATCGGTCTATCGCCGGAATAGAGCTTAACAGCTTTGCTCACATTCTGCTCCATCGTATGCGGCTTGCGATAATATCTGATGATGCCAAAAGGCTTATCGGGTCCGAAAAGTCTGTTGGTTCTGGAAAATGCCTGAATGATGTTCTCATACTCCAGTATTTTGTCCATATACAGCGTGTTGACCCACTTAGAGTCAAAGCCGGTAAGCATCTGATCCACTACAATCAGGAGGTCGAGCTGCTTCTCAGGCTCTCTTTCGACCCGCTTATATTGCTCTTTGTGGGCAAGGCGTAGAGAAAGGTCTTTTTTGAAGCGAGCGTGTGTAGCAATCGAAAAATCCTGACCAAACATCATATTATAGTCAGTAAGGATTTCGATTAAGCCTTGCTCTTTATAGAAGGCAATCGGCTGCCCCCTGTATTCTTTGTAATCCCCATCTTCATTGCTGATATTGGGGTCAAAAAGGCAACTGATCCTTAGCTCTGGCATTGCAGCCTTCAACAGTCGATAGTAGTCTATTGCTTCGGGGATGCTGCTCGTTGCAAAGATTGCGTGGAATTTCCCGTTATGGCTCAAAGTAAGCCAGTTTTCTTGAATATCCTCAACAACCTTGCTTTGATGCTCCGAGGAAAGGTACTGAGTCTTTGGAAGATAATCTTCAATGCCCTTGACCCATTTACCGTCATCGCCTAAGAAACCAGCCATCTTGACGGTGGAGGAGTCCATATACTCATAGAATATTTTTGCCTTTTTCGGATCGCTGATTGCTTCTTCTTCGGTTGCCGCTTTTGCTTTTTCCAAAGCAACCACCTTGCGGACATCCTTGTCACGGAATGTCAGGACTTTATAAGGATCAAATCCAAGCACATTCTTATCCCTGATACCATCAGCAATGCTATATCTGTGGAGTTCATTGCCAAAAACATCTGTTTGGGCATTGTTTTTCTTTGCATTCTCCTCAAACACCGGTGTGCCGGTAAAGCCAAAGAAGATGGCATTGGGGAATGTTTCCTTGATGATGGATAGCATATCTCCAAAAGTTGAACGATGAGCTTCGTCAACAATAAAAACAAGCCGTTTACCGTTGATTATTTCAATGTCGCTTGCATTAAGTCCTCCGTCCTCATCTCGGATATTGCTCATCTTCTGAATAGAGGTAACAATTAGGGTATCTGCCGTTGCGTTGCTTTTCAGCTTAGTCAAAAGGACATATGTGTTCTCTGTTGCCTGCACGGTTTCGTTCTCGTCCGCAAATGCCCGATATTCCTTGAGCGACTGCGTTCCTAACTCAATACGGTCGGTAAGGAAAATAACCTTATCAGCATCATTGGAGTTTGCAATCAACTGAGCCGACTTAAAGCTCGTCATCGTCTTGCCTGAGCCGGTGGTATGCCAAATGTAGCCACCACGCTGCTTACCGCTGTCCCACTTCGTTTTAGACACAACATCGGAAATTGCGCTGGCTGCGTAATACTGGTAGCTTCGCATTACCTTCAGAACACCGTCAGCATTGTCGGCAACAGTATAAAACCCAATGAGCTGGTGCGCCATAGGAATGGACAGCAGCGAGGAGGCGATAGCTTTCCAATCGTTGATAGGCTCATTATTGAAGTCAGCCCAATGGAAATAGTAATCAGTATTGAACTTTCCGTCAGGTCCGGGATTCGCAAAATAACGAGTTTCTTCAGGGTTCATTGCTACAAACACCTGAACGAGCGAGAACAATCCGGTAAAAACGCCCTCATATGAGTATTTCTCAATCTGATTATATGCTTGACTGACGGGGACACCGCTGCGCTTCAGTTCGATATGTATGACAGGCATACCGTTGATAAGCAGCATCAAATCACCACGACGATCATTCAACATTTTTGACTTGCTCGGAAAAACTGGTTGTTGTACGATCTGATACCGGCTCTGTCCTGCGGCGATTTCCCTGCGATCATATATTTTCAAGCTGATTTCAGTGCCGAAATGGAGCTTATCATCAGGGTTATCACGCTTGATGGACACAGTTTTTCCGTTGATAAAGCCATTGAGTTTTAACGGTGTTCTAAGTTCCGTGATCTGTTCGATGATCTGCTGCATTTCGCCATCCGTAAGAGGATAGTTATTCAAGCGGTCAATTCCACGGTTGTTATCATACAGGATCTTTGCCCAATTTCGGATGAGGTCTTGCTCGGTCGGGTTCTTGATGACTTCTTTTTCCCATCCTTTATCCGCCAAGACTTTAATCAGGGCTTCCTCAAAGTCCGCTTCTTTTTGGAATGTCATTCGATTTCCTCCTTCCTGCGAAATTGATGTCACACGAACATCTTTTCAAGCATAGATTTCTTGATATTTTGGAGTTTTTCCAACTCACGCTGATGAAGGGTGATAAGGTGGTCGAGTTGCTTGAAAAATGCACCAATTTGCTGCTGCTCAGCGTATCGGGGAACCATAATGTTCTTTGCCAACAGCTCATCTTTAGTTATGCCTTTAATCGATGTCCCTTGTACTGCATTCAGCTCTGATTGCAACTTTTTATAGCAGGCATAAACCGTGAAAAGAGGTTCTGCATTGAGCTTGCTCAATGATAGGAAATCTTGGCTTGTAGCATAGGAATACGGCATAAATGCGAGCTTTCCAACACCTACACGGGTAATAATTGCTATTGAGTTTCCCGGTATGAGTTGAGCAGCGGAATTGTTTAATCCATCCTGAGTTATCCACTTTCTTGGTTCTACGCCAAGCAGCTTACCATCCACTACATCAGAGGACTGTATCCACGGAATATCTCCGTTCCAATATGCCTCATTTGATGTTGTAGGAGTACCTCCTCCATAGGTCTTTTCAGCCAAGTCCGACACCTTACGCTGTTCCCAAGAGAATGTATAAAAAGAGAGTGTCAGTTGGACAATCAGAGAAATATCCGGAGTTGAATGCAAAAATGGCTGTCGTTGATGAAGGGTGATAAGGTTGTCAAGCTGGTCTAAATAAGCACCGATCTTCCGTTGTTCCTCGACTGAAGGTACAGATATTTCAATTTTCAGAAAATCGGACTCGTGTATTCTCCATTGACCATAAATGACACCCTGACGCCATTTGACCATAGCATTTATAAAATCTTTTCTGACTAATCTTCTTCCTAAAAAATCCGAGTCAGCAATGCCAGTGGGTTCAAAAATGCTATATACTGGTGAAATGCAGGCTTTTCCGTACTTATTCAGACCTATTGAGCCGGTTTCAAGGTTGTTGGAGCTATATATGAAATCGCCTTTCTCTGTTTTCTTATATAGCTTGTTTACCGTGTCCGTAACTAAGGCGCTTCGGTCATAACGCTCACCTTTAGGGGCAACACCTTCATTTGCTATGAATGCCATAAGGGGATATTCATCGCTCATTGGTGCTTGTTGACTACGCTCTATGAGCAAATCCCCAACCTCACGCTGTTCCCAAGCTATTCGGTTACAGTCTAGCTTATGCGGGTACGAAATATAGGAATTAAGTTCGAAATTTCGGGATTTATGGTTGCTGTTTCGGGATTATATGCTATAATAAAAAGTGTATTTTAGCACTTACTCGCAGGCCGAGAGAAAGGAATGATATGATGGCTATAAGCTATAAAAAACTCTGGCACGTTCTGCTTGATCGAGATATGAAGAAAAGAGATTTGCAGGAAGCTGCTGGGCTCACAAAATACGCAATGAATAAGCTTAGTCGTGATGAAAATGTCAGCACTGAAGTATTGGGAAAAATCTGCTCCGCTTTGAATTGTACAACTGACGATATTATGGAGTTTGTTCCTGACGAAAAGTAAGTCCGTTTTATGGGACACCAATTGTGTGTATCATAATAGAGGGGTAGTGTGTTGCCCTTAGAAAAAGGAAAAGGATGGGGTCACAGAATGAATAAGCAACAACTTGCTCAGAAAATATGGGCTTCCGCAAATCAAATGCGTTCCAAAATTGAAGCAAATGAATATAAGGATTACATACTAGGCTTTATTTTTTACAAGTATCTTTCCGATAAGGAAGTTAAGTTCTTGAAGGAGAACGACTATGATGATGAACTCCTGAAAACCGTCTCGGAGGAAGAAGCCGAAACAGTTGAATGGATTCAAAAAAACATAGGCTACTTTATTGCCTATAAGGATCTTTTCTCCACTTGGCTTACGATGGGTAAGGACTTTGATGTTTCAAATGTCCGTGATGCTCTTTCTGCATTTAGCCGACTAATTTCTAATTCGCATAAAAGGGTATTTGAAAAAGTATTTGACACCCTGCAAACAGGCCTTTCCAAACTTGGCGATAGCTCCGGTTCACAAACGAAAGCAATTAGTGGGCTGCTGACGCTGATAAAAGATATTCCTATGGATGGCAAGCAGGACTACGATGTTCTCGGTTTCATCTACGAATATCTTATCAGTAACTTTGCAGCAAATGCTGGAAAGAAAGCTGGCGAGTTCTACACCCCGCACGAGGTATCTCTGCTGATGTCTGAAATCGTTGCAAGCCACTTGAAGGGCAAAAGCGAAATCAAAATTTACGACCCGACAAGCGGTTCGGGCTCACTGCTTATCAATATTGGTCAAAGCGTTGCGAAGTATATGAGCGACGACAACAATATTCAGTATTACGCTCAGGAGTTGAAAGAGAATACTTATAACCTGACCCGAATGAATTTGGTTATGAGAGGCATTGATCCCGCTAACATTATCACTCGTAACGGCGATACTCTCGAGGAGGATTGGCCGTACTTTGATGAAAATGATCCGGTCAATACCTATAACCCTCTCTATGTGGATGCGGTCGTGTCCAATCCGCCGTATTCGCAGGCTTGGGATCCGTCTAATAAAGAGGGAGATCCTCGTTATGCTCGTTTTGGACTTGCTCCCAAAGGAAAAGCCGACTATGCTTTCCTACTTCACGACCTGTTCCATATCAAACCGGACGGCATTATGACAATTGTTCTTCCCCACGGCGTACTGTTCCGTGGCGGTGAGGAAGGTGAAATCAGAAAAAACCTGATCGAGAATAACCATATCGACGCCATTATCGGGCTGCCTGCAAATATCTTCTTCGGGACAGGGATCCCCACCATTATTATGGTGCTGCGCCAAAAGCGTGAGAACACCGATGTTCTTATCATCGACGCATCCAAGGGATTTATCAAAGAGGGTAAAAATAACAAGCTCCGTGCGTCTGACATTAAACGCATAGCAGACACCTTTATCAAGCGTGAAAGCGTCCCGAAGTTTTCACGAGTTGTCAGTCGTGAAGAAATTCGCAGCAATGATTATAACCTGAACATTCCTCGCTATGTGGACTCATCTGAAGCAGCCGAGCATTGGGATGTCTATGCGTCTATGTTTGGCGGTATCCCGACGGCAGAAATTGAAGAGCTGGGCGAATTTTGGACGGCGTTCCCAACACTGAAAAAGGCTCTGTTTACAGAGAGTGGCATCCCCTATGTGAATGTGTCTGTCGATGACATTAAGAGTGCCATCAAGAGCCACCCCGATGTGGTTGGATTTGAGGATGCTTTTAATGCCGCCTTTTCTACTTTCCCGGCGTTCCTGAAAGAAGAACTTATCGACCGGATGGAAAGCACTGAAATCTCTAAGGCTGAAACCGTTCTGAGCGCTGATATTTTTGAGCGCCTGAAGGATATTCCGCTTATCGACAAATATGCGGCGTTCCAACTCCTTGACGACGATTGGACTGGGATTTCTATTGATCTTGAGGTCTTGCAGACCGAGGGCTTTTCTGCGACAAAGGAAGTCGATCCGAACCTTGTCATCAAGAAAAAGGATGGCAAAGATCAGGAGGTGCAAGAAGGCTGGGTAGGTCACATTATCCCGTTTGACTTGGTACAGGCGACTTTGCTCTCCGCAGAAACGGATGAGCTCCACGGTTTGGAAAGCCGTTTGGCGGAAATCCCGTCTGAATATGAGTCCATCCTTGATGAAATGACAGAGGAGGATAAAGAGAGCTGCAACGATGTTCTCACCGAGGAAGGCGATGCTTTCGTTCCGAAAGAAGTATCCAAAAAGATTAAGGAACTGAAGAAAGACCGTTCTCCTGAAAGCGTTGCGCTTCGTACACTCTTAGAAAAGGTAGAGTCTTTGGTCAAGAGCGAGAAAGAAATCAAGGCGGAGATCAAGGCAAAGAGTGCTGCGTTGCAGGCAAAAACAAAGGATACGATTGAAAGACTGAGCGACGAGCAGGCTTTGGATCTGCTCGAAAAGAAGTGGATTGCTCCTCTCATTGAGAGCATTCACAAACTGCCTGATACCGTAATCGACAGCTTGGTAAGCAAAATTCAAGCCCTTCAAAACAAGTATGCTACAACTTTCTTCGAGGTCGAACAGCAGATCAGCGAAACCGAAGCAACGCTTTCGGGAATGATCGATGACCTTGAGGGTAATGAGTATGATATGCTGGGACTTAATGAGTTGAAGAAATTGCTGGGAGGTAGTGCAGAATGACGAAAAAATCAGATGCTCCCGCAATTCGCTTCAAAGGATTCTCAGACGCTTGGGAACAGCGTAAGCTCGGTGATATTTCAGAGATTAAGACAGGACCTTTTGGCAGCACACTTCACGCCGATGATTATGTTAGCGATGGGACTCCGATTATTACAACAGAACATTTTAAGACTGGTGCCCTACCTCGGAGTAAAAATGGATTGCCGCAAGTTTCTGATTCCGACTATAAACGGCTCACTGCATATACATTGGACGACGGTGACATTGTGTTCTCTCGTGTTGGTTCAGTTGATATAAATGCCCTAATTACGCCATTTCAGAGTAATTGGCTATTCTCTGGACGAGTTCTAAGAGTACGCCCTCAGACAGATATTTCATCTAAATTTTTGCATACACGATTAGAAACCGAGAGTATTAAAACGGACATCCGAACAAGAGCTGTTGGTCAAACTATGCCAAGCATTAACACGGAAATCCTGAAAATCACTCCATTGGTTTTACCATCATCGGCAGCAGAGCAAGAACAAATAGGCTCATACTTTGCCGCTCTCGACAACCTTATCACCCTTCATCAGCGTAAATGTGCATTATTATTCAGT
>ENA-ORTB01001946-ORTB01001946.1-human-gut-metagenome-genome-assembly--contig:-NODE-1946-length-20841-cov-3.643510_pt1 | contig 20841 bp, 16 predicted proteins | sample MGYA00241905_ERZ509174 | MGnify/ENA primary metagenome ERZ509174 (study PRJEB26280, sample SAMEA2338851) | human gut metagenome | biome: human gut; feature: human-associated habitat; material: faeces... | reverse complement strand
ACTATTTCTTCCAGGTGCTGCATAACGAATGCGACCATCCTCGGTAGTAGAGAATAAACCCATCTGATCAAACCTTTCATCAGTTTCACTTTTTACCCCACCAAGGTTATCCCACTCTATTTCAACGCATTCAGTCTGTTCTTTAAGTTTATCCATAAAATCAACAAGCATTCCTATGTTTCCACTCAAATCAGACAAATCATCTTCAATAAGTTTCTGAACACTAATCTCAAATAACTCTGCAATCTTCCATACCACATCAATACTGAGTTTTTTAGAAGAATTTTCTTTTACAGTTCTTGATATGTATCCGGCGCTAATACCTAAAAGACGCTCCAAATCGCCCATTCTCAAACTATATTTTTTAAGCAAATAAGTGATATTTTTGACAAGGCATCCATTGTTAAAATCACCTATTCGATCAATGTACCCCTGTATATAATCCTCCTGCTCCTGCAAAAGAGTCTGCCAAGCACTGTCATCCTCATCATGCATTAACTGGCTTATACCAGTTTGAATTACATCTCTTATCTCAAATGCTTTCATAAGTTCGTCAAAAGAATCTGGTTCTACCATCTGATACATAGTCCCGTTCAATTCAAACTTGTCTGACATATATTCATCAAATTGTCTGGACATATCATCCCCTCCTTAGTTCAAATATCTGTGTATTCATATTAACATTTGAACCACAGAATGTCAATGGTTCAAATTCTTATTTTATGGTACAAAAAATCCGACAGGCATAATCATAACGATTATTACCTATCGGACTATAATCCTCTTCACAAAAGTGGACTCTATTCGTCCACTTCTCGAAAAAAATCTTACCAATAATCGACAGTAAAGATTTGAAGAGTAGAATTGGATATAGTAAACCTAGTTGTCGTACAACATGGCATAAAGCAAGGCATCATAGTTTAAGGGATGTTGAAATATATCAGATGCTAGCGGATGATATTAAATCTGGACGAAATGAGTATGTTGATAGTAAGTCATTAAGCGATTTGTATGAGGAAAAGGTTGGGGCAAAATCGCCTATTCACAGATATCACGTGCTTAGATCAGATGAGCCGAGTACAACAATAATTTCGCATTTGGATAGAGATGGAAATAGGAAGCTTGAAGCTTACACCGGCATTGCCATCAGTATGTTTCACCTACAATGCCTCCAAAATCTCTGCCATCTTTTCTTCTGTCAGATCTCCGGATGCCTTGCGAAGCTTTTCTGCATACACTGGTTTAACCTTAAGTCCTTGTCGATCCACAATATTCCAGAGCATCTGCTGCTCTTTCTTTGTCATATAAGACACATCGACTGCTGCCAATAGTGCAATCTTATTTTCATCCAGCAGATTCTTAAATGGCTGAATCAGATAATTGAGTCTCAGATATCTTGCTGCATTCCGACTGGAAAAAACCATATTCCGAAGCAATTACATCCAGACTGTTTAACTTTTTGCCATTATGGCAAGAAGTTTCCTCTGGCTCGATTCCACTCAGAATCTGCAGTTCCCTGATTATATCATTTCTCTTTCCCTGGCAGCACACCTTATCATAGTGTGCTTCCATGACTGCCGCTTTTTCTGATGGTAGCAATTCCGCAAAGGATCTCTGCATCAGATTCGTTTCAATTACATATACATATGCCTCCGATTCTGACAATCCAACTTTTATAATAGCCGGAACTTCAGAAAGTCCTACAATCTTTGAAGCATTAGCTCTGTTATGACCAGAAAGCATTTCATATCCATCATCCGTTTTAAGCACAATAACCGGATTCAAAATACCATGTTCACGAATACTCTACACCATATCATCAAGGCGTTCTCCATCATATAAATGGAACGGATGATTATGGAATGCTTTTATAGAATCAATTGCAATCTGCTCTATGCCATTCTCTGCCTTAACCTCTGTGGTCTGCACCGAAGTATCCTCTGTCAGCAGATCCACCTTCTTTTATTTGCTTTCGCCTTCATAATTAATCAACTCCTTTGCCAAATTCTTATATGCTTTGGTTGCATTAGACTCCGGAGCATACTCAATAAGCGGCTCCGAATAATAAACCGACTCTCCTACTTTAACAGTATTAGGGATCCTACTTTCAAAGATTCGTATCTGTCCCTCAAAAGTATCACGAACCTGTTCTGTAATAACCTTACACAGATTTGTTCTTGCATCACACATCGTCAACAAGATTCCAGCAACAGAAAGTCTGTCATTCACTCTGGCTCTTATTTTTTTCACTGTCTTGAGAAAGTCCTGTAATCCCATCATTGCAAGCAACTGTGGATTTACAGTGATAATCACTTCATCTGCCGCTGCAAGTGCATTAATGTTAAGTGCTTCAAGTGTCGGTGCAGTATCAATGATAATTACATTATATCTGTCTCTAAGTGGTTCTAATATCTCCGAAAGCATCTTCTCTGCACCCATTTCAAGTCGGAGTTTTGCATCCACAGCAGACAACATCATTGAAGATGAAATAAAATCCACACCATTTCTACTCTGTATATACTCTTTGAATCCAGGTAATTCATCATCATCAATCTGAGCCATCATCAGATGTCCGATTGTTACCGGAACTGCTACCGAATTCTCCACGCCAAAACAGGTACTTAAGTTTGCAGATTATTCAGGTATCACATACGCAATCCCAACCAAAATTGGAATCATAAGCACACATGGCACTATCGTAAGATGCAGCCGGAAGAAAAATGCCGTACCGAGCGTATTTGCTAAAATCTGCTTTGCTCCAAACACAATTAGCAATACTGCAATCACAAATGCGCCTCCCAAATATAGGAATCCCTCAGCCACTAGCATTTTCGATATCTGTTTTTTCGTCATTCCAACAACTTCCAAAAGTGCCAGTTCTTTTTTTCTGCTAATTACAGAAGTTGCTGTTGTATTAAAGAAATTCATAATGCCAATAAAAGCTAAAATAACGACAAGAAAACTACCGATCATATAATATTTACTGACAAACCGCCTAAAGCTCGCCTTCATATCCAATACAGAAAAAACATTTATCATATCATTTTCTTTCAAAACATTTTTATCAATGTATTCTTTTACTTGCTTATCCTCTCCCTTCTTGGCATCAATAGTAGCATACATTGCTGACTGATTTTCTGTCTGGGTGATATACTCTTCTTCTGGGACCATTACTGTAATATAAACAGAATCTGCATACGGATAATCCAGGGAATATGGCATCATAGCTTCTCCGATCACCCCATAATCTTTCTGCTTTCCGTTTCCGTACTCCATTTTAAAAGTTTCGCCAGACTGATAATAAGAAACTGGTTCTTCTGTATATTTATCACTATAGTCCACAATCACATAATCCCCACTTTTAAACGTATCCCAGGAACATTTTTCCCCTTTCCATTCTAACATATCAAACACCGCTTCACTAATTCCGAGGAAATGAACCTTTACAGTATTATCCGCTTTTGTTTCCTCCCAGATTTGCTTTTCATAATCTGTCCAGTTTTCTTTGTTTTTTTCTGCCAATGTCTCCCACGTTTTCATAAGTGCCGGTTCCATCTTATGTCTTTCTTCCGAATAATACACATATCCTGTTTTCTCACTTTCCGGACACTTATTCAGAATCTCTTTGATTTCAGGTGTAATACCGTTGAAATTTGTATTCGATAAAGTGTCGGTCATCTGATCCAGTTGAAAATCGGAAGCTAAAAACACTTTTCGGTAAGAATCAAAATCATATCCCTGCACCAACATCACGATACAGTTGACAACCACCATAGAAAGAGCGATAGAAAGCATAACAATCAATCCCTTTTTCCAATTTCGTAACACATTTTGAACTGCCATCCCCCACCAGGTTACAGAAGTATTCTTTTTTATTTTCCTATGTGACTGCTCTCCTTCTGCCAAACGCAGAGCTTCCACAGGCGAAACTCTTTCCACCATTTTACAAGCCTGCAGACTGGAGAGATACACCGTTAAAAGCGTTAAAAGTATCGCTGCAAGGAAAATCAAAGGATTTGCTGATACTACTGTCTGAGCCGTTTTTCCTGCCTGTGCACTAATTTGGGCATCTGCAGTCAAGGACGGAGCCATACAAAGACCTGCAAGATAACCGAAGATCAATCCGATTGGAATCCCCACTGCTGACAATTTCCATGCCTGCATACGTACAATTTTTTTCAATTGTTTTCCTGTTGTTCCCACGTTCTTCAATAATCCGTAGGCTCTAATATCCGTTTTCACGGATATATTAAAAATATTATAAATAATTAAGTAACCAGCCAATATCACAAACAGTACCATTACAATAAGGGAAGTGAATGAAAATGAATCCTCTTCAAAAAGATTATATGCCGGATTGATCTCCAATCCTGTCCCTGCTTTCGTAAATCCTGCTGTCTTAGATATATTTTCTGTTTTCTTTTCCAGATTCCAAAGATTCTTGTACCAGACAGAATACTCCTTTCCCCCATTATAGATACCATTTTCTAATTCTTTCTGTGTAACAGGATAACAATTCTCCTTCGCATAGGCTTCAGATACCCAGACCATCTGACCTAAAACAGCCTTATCACCCTGCCAGAATCCACATATCTGAAACGTATCTGTCTTATATTGTTTCAGCATGGGATTTACTTCCCAGGTCAGCGTTACTTCTTCCCCAATCTTTGGTGTAACTCCCAGTGCTTCCAGTACCAAGCTGCTGACTGCTACTTCATTTTCCTTCTCTGGCAGTCTTCCTGTAGTTGGCAGACAATTAAAGCTTTCTGCCATATTTTTATCTGCATATCTAACTTCTACTGAAAAGCCAAAATGTTTATCTCTTCCTGCTCCCAGAAAAATGCCTGTTCCATATCGTTCCACCTCATCACTTTGTTCTATTGTTTTTTGCAATCTCTCCGCATCTTCTTCTGACAAATTCTGCGCAATAGCATGGGATGAATCCATAAATTGCTTAATTTCCGTTGCTCTTTTGGAAAGTATCATGGATACGCTCCCCACAAAGAGGCTTGTAAATAACAGTGATGTCAACATGATTGCAATAACAGCAATAATATTTCTTGCTCGGTTCATTTTCATAAAACGTTTCGTCAATAATCGTAACGTTTCTTTATTCTCTACTTTTACCATATAATCGCCCTCACTATACCAAACCACTGTCTGAAACAATTTTTCCGTCTTCAATCTGTAAAATCCTGTCAGCCATCTGGGCAATCTCCTCATTGTGAGTAATCATTACAATCGTTTGATGAAAACGCTTACTGGTGACTTTTAAAAGTCCCAATACATCCTGACTCGTTTTGGAGTCCAGATTGCCTGTCGGTTCATCTGCCAGCAAAATAGCAGGTTTTGCCGCTAATGCTCTTGCGATTGCCACCCTTTGCTGCTGACCCCCTGACAGTGCACTTGGAATATTTTCCAGTTTTGTCCGAATGCCCAGTGTATCTATGATTTCATTTACATAACCTTTTTCAATCTTTTTTCCATCCAGTTTTACAGGAAGAACAATATTTTCCCATACATTCAGCATCGGAACCAGATTATACTGTTGAAATACAAATCCAATATTTCTACGCCTAAAAATAGTAAGCTCTTCATCTGTCATATGGCTTAAATTCTGTCCGTCAACAATGACCTGACCGGATGTTGGATTATCCAAACCACCAATGATATGAAGCAATGTAGACTTTCCACTTCCAGAGGTTCCAACAATCGCTACAAACTCCCCTTTTTCTACTTCCAGGTTTATACCATCAAGAGCCCTGACTTCTGTTTCTCCCTGCCCATATATTTTTCGTAAATTTACTGCTTTTAATATATTCATGCCATCCTCCCATCAAAAAAGCCTGTATTGATCTTTACAATACAGACTTTATCATAACAATGTCTCCATCTGGTTTCTGAAATGTCACAGTTTTGATACTATTCCTTCTTTGCTATCGGAAGAAACACAGAAAATGTAGAACCCTTTCCTCTCTTTGATGTCACTTTTATATACCCCTTTTGTGCCTGAATGATCTCTCTTGCAAGGAATAAGCCAATTCCTACTCCTGGCTGGTCTGCCACTGACAGACTCCGATAAAACCTTCCAAATATCTTTGGTATTTCTTCTTTTTCTATTCCAATGCCATCATCAATGATATCAATCTTTACAAAAAAAGAATACTGCTCGACTTTTATCTGAACATTTCCCCCACATGCTGTGTATTTAATCGCATTGTCTACAATATTTCCGAGTGCCTCCACGGTCCATTTTGAATCACATCGAACATGCAAATCCGTGTCACATAGGCTCAGAGTAATATTCTTTTCCCTTACTTTTACGTTAAACTGCTGCTGTATAGATTCAAGCATCTGCTTAATAGTAGTATCCTCCGAATGTACTGCGATAATTCCACTCTCCATCCGTGATAATTTGACCAATGATTGTATCAAAAAATCTAATTTCTCTGTTTGCTCCAAAATGGTAGATATCTCCTCCTGATTTTCATTACTCACTTCAGAGAGTATTTCTCCATAAATTTTCAGATTTGAAATAGGAGTCAGTGTCTGATGCGCAATATCTGAAATAAGTTTTTGTATCACTTCTTTCTGTTCCTGTTGATTTTTTCCTGCCAGAAAACTACTGTCTATATATTGTTTCATGCTGTTTTCAAGAGCAGAATACTTTTCTTCTGATACTTCTGTCCGTTCCAGTTCTCCATCTATTGCACAATCCAGCATTTGCTGCAACCGGTTAAAAAGCTTTTTTTCTTTCTGATAAAAAAAGCTGTACCAAAAAACTCCGCTCAGGACAAATATAACTACAATCAACATAATTGTTTCTATCATCCATTCACCGCCCATGTATATCCAATTCCATAAACCGTCTTGATATATTCAGGCTTCTGCGTATCATCTTCTAATTTGTCTCTGAGGCGTTTGACAGCAACAGTCAGAGCATGAGCATCCACAAACTCTGTATCTCCCTGCCATACCTCGTCAATCAGATATTCCCGTTTCAATACTTTTCCTCTGTTTTCACACAGCACTCTAAGGAGCTTTTGTTCTGTCTTACTAAGTTCAATAGGTTCTCCATCTTTGAAAAATTCCATTTTATCGAAATAGAACTCAAAGCCATCAAGCTCCATAGAATTTTTAGCTGCTGCCTCTTTATTTCTAAGCTGCACAGACACTCTTGCACGCAAAACCATCAAACTAAACGGTTTCGTAATATAATCATTTGCCCCAGCTTCCAATCCTGTTACAATATCTACTTCCATGTTATTTACTGTAAGCAGAATAATCGGCACCTGACTATTTTTCCTTATTTCTCTTACAAAATCAATCCCATTCCCATCCGGCAAATTCACATCTAATAAAACCAATGTGATATCTTCCTTTTTCAAGATTTCTCTAGCTTCCTGCAAAGTTCTGCACTGATAAAAGAAATAAGCATCATTCTTTAAAGCCAGACGGATTCCATCATTTAATTTTTTGTCATCTTCAACAATCAGTAACTTTTCACTCATATTTTCTCTGCTTTCTTACAAATTACGCTAATTGTATCATTGCCAGTTTTATAAATCAAATCATTAAATCAAAACCTCCGACAGAATTTATCTTATAAACAGCAAAAAGCTCCCGAAGGAGCTTTCCACGCTTTAGATATACACCAATTCTTTTAACACAATCTCTTCTGCAATATTACGAATACCATTTACCAATCAGCCAGCTTTTATCCTAGTTTGGACAATAAACATACTGTCTCTATATGATAAGTGCTCGGGAAAAGATCCACACACCCAATCCGTTCTACCTGATATCCTCTTCCCTGCAGAAGCTCCAGATCTCTTGCCAAGCTGGTCGGCTTGCAGGCAATATAAACCATTCTTTCCACACCAAAATCAATGATCTTTTCCAGTGCTTTCGGATGCACACCGTCTCTTGGTGGATCCAATACGATCAGATCCGGTACTTCACCCAGATCATCGATTACTTTCAACACATCTCCAGCCCAGAAGGTACAGTTATCGAGTCCATTTAAAGCAGCATTTTCTTTTGCAGCCTCTACAGCCTCTTCAACGATCTCCACACCTACTACTTTTTTTGCCACTGGTGCAAGGATCTGTGCAATCGTTCCGGTTCCACTGTAGAGATCAAAGATTACCTTATCTTTCGTCTCACCGATATAAGATCTTGCTGCCTCATAAAGCACTTCCGCGCCAAGGGAATTAGTCTGGAAGAAAGAAAATGGTGTGATCTTGAACTTCAGTCCCAGAAGTTCCTCATAGAAATAATCCTGTCCATATAAAATTTTGGTTCCTTCATCTTTTACCACATCCGCAAGGCTGTTGTTGGTTGTATGAAGAATTCCGGCAAGCTTCCCATCATAAGAAAGACCGGTAAGCTTTTCCACCAGTCTGGCTTCATCTAGCTGTGCCTCCGATGTTGTTACCAGATCAATCAGAATTTCTCCGGTGCGAACTGCCTTTCTCACAAGAAGATGACGGAAAAATCCAGTATGGCGCATTCTGTGATAATACGGAAGACCTGTATCTGTCGCAAACTCCAGAACAGCCTTTATAATTCGTCTGAAATCCTCATCCACAATCTTGCATTCTGTAACATTTACAATATCGTGAAAGCTGCCTCTTTTATGCATGCCAAGTGCAAGAGGTCCGTCCTTATATTCGTCTCCAAAAGAAAATTCCATTTTATTGCGATATGCCTCTCTGACCGGACTTTCTTTAACACCCTCCCAGATATAATCACCATCAACCGCCGCATCCATCATTGCATGGATCTGCGCTTCCTTCATCTCCACCTGCTTTTCATACGGCAGATTCTGATAAGTGCATCCGCCACAAACTCCAAAATGCGGACATGCCGGCTGACATTCTTCCGGTGAATGCTCCAGAATTTCCAGAAGCCGTCCCTCTGCCTGACCTTTTCGTATCTTATTCACCGCGAAACGCACCTTTTGTTCCGGAACGGTATTCTTCACGATCACTTTTTTTTCTTCGTCCTCTACCACGGCAAATCCTTTATTCGGGAAATCTACCCTTTCTATATATCCTTCTAATATCTGTCCTTTTTTCATCTATCTATATACCCTCACATAGAAAAGGCAGGAATCTTTGACAATTCCTGCCTTCGCTGCTTTCTTAATATTACTGTACTTCATCTTCATCACTGAAGAAATCATTGTCGAAATCATCGTCAAAATCTTCTTCAAAGTCTTCCAGATAATCCGGAGTAAAGAAACAATATACTGCATATGCAATTGCTGCAACTGCTGCTACCGCACCGATAATTGCAAGAATCCAGAGAACAGTTGTCTTCTGATCATCATCTTTCTTATGCATCATATCGTTGAGTTTCGTTGTTGCAAGTAATTCTTCGATTCTGTTCATCTCCATACACGCCCTTTCTGCCGTCACTCTCTGCTTCGGCTCACTCATTGTTTATAGCTAGTATACCACAAATCCATGCATAATTTCCACCATATTGCACAGATTTTCCGAAAAAGAATGTGTTTCTTAGGCACATAGTGCAATTTTAGTCAATTTTCTGCAGTTTTGCAAACATGGCAAACATCTTCTTCGTGCCCGCCGTATCAAAGTCCACAGTCACTTCATAGTCTCGTCCGCCTTCTGTGATCTGTGTCACCAGACCTTCCCCAAACTTAATATGACGCACTCTGTCCCCCACATCATATCCCGGACCTTTTCCCTTGGTCACAGTAAACTGCTGTGCAGGCTTTGTCGCTGCGAACGCTTTTGTCGCAAATGCCTGCTTTGCCTGACGGTAAGTAGATACCTTTGGTTCCTCCTCTGTCTGCTCTTTTTTGAACAGGGCACCGGTAGAAAGCAGACTCAGCGGAATCTCTTTTAAGAATCTGGACATCTTATTATACTGTGTCTCACCGTGTACCATCCGTCGTCTTGCACAGGTCAGCGTCAGATTCTCCTTTGCACGGGTAATTCCCACATAGCAGAGTCTTCTCTCTTCTTCCAGCTCTGCCGGATCATCTGCCGTGATCGTCATATAGCTTGGGAAAATCCCATCTTCCAGGCCGGCGAGATAGACGTGTGGAAATTCCAGGCCTTTCGCACTATGTAAAGTCATCAGCACCACATAGTCCGTCTCCTCATCAAGACTGTCGATATCTGCAACCAATGCCACTTGCTCTAAAAAACCGGAAAGTGTCGATTTTTCATCTTCTGCTTCACAGGACTCCTCGTATGCAACAATTTTATTCCGGAACTCTTCAATATTTTCCAGACGGCTTTCTGCTTCTTCATCAGAATCTGCCTGCAGTTCTTCCACATATCCAGTTGCATCGATAATCTCATCCATCAATTCCGCTACACTCATGCGTTCGCCTTCGGCTTTAAAATGCTCAATCAGGGCTGCAAAGGATTCGATTTTGCCAAGCGCACGTCCGATTCCCGGAACCGATCCTGCAGCCAGGATTGCTTCATAGAAACTGATCTCCCGTTCCGTTGCATAATCCTGCACCCTTCCGATAGTTGTCAGTCCGATTCCCCTCTTCGGTACATTGATGATCCTCCGTACTGCCAGATCATCTTTTCCATTATCTACTGTTTTTAAATATGCCAGCAGATCCTTTATTTCGCGTCTTGCATAGAAGTTTACTCCACCAACGATCTTATACGGAACATTGGATACCACCATCTTTTCCTCGAATATACGTGACTGCGCATTGGTTCTGTATAAAATAGCGAAATCCTTATATTCTCTTTTTCCACTGTTCACCTTGTCTTTGATATCACTGACAATATAATCCGCCTCATCGTAAGCAGAATCAAACTGACGGAACTGAATCTTCTCACCCTCACCATTCTCGGTCCAGAGCGACTTCTCTTTTCGTCCTGTATTGTGACGGATCACTTCATTTGCGGCGTTCAGGATTGTGGATGTGGAACGGTAATTCTGTTCCAGCTTGATCACTTTCGCATTCGGATATTCTTTTTCAAAATTCAGGATATTCATGATATTCGCACCCCTGAATTTGTAGATCGACTGGTCGTCATCACCAACTACACACAGATTCTGATACTTACCGGCAAGAAGGCTTACCAGCTTAAACTGTACCGTATTCGTATCCTGATACTCATCCACCATGATATAACGGAATCTTTCCTGATAATACTCCAACACGTCCGGCTGTGTCTGAAGAAGCTGTACTGTCTTTAAAAGCAGATCGTCAAAATCGAGTGCATTGTTAGCTTTCAGCTGCTTTTCATACTCGGTATAAACCTGTGCAATCTTCTTTTTCGCCCAATCCCCTTCCGCACGAAGTGTCATCTCTTCCGGTGTGACAAGCTCATCTTTTGCAGAAGAAATCGCACTAAGAAGCGACCGTTCCTTAAACATTTTCGTATCAATCTGCAAATATTTACACACATCCTTGATCAGTGTCTTCTGATCATCTGCATCATAAATCGTAAAATTTGTATCATACCCAAGCCGGTCAATATATCTGCGCAGGATCCGCACACACATTGAATGGAAGGTGCTCACCCAGATACTCTCCGAACCGAATCCAACAATCTGATCCACTCTCTCACGCATCTCCCCGGCTGCCTTGTTCGTAAATGTGATTGCCAGGATATTCCATGGGTTCACACCTATCTGATCAATCAGCCAGGCAATCCTGTGTGTAAGGACACGTGTCTTACCGGATCCTGCTCCGGCAAGGATCAGAAGCGGGCCCTCTGTATAGAAAACGGCCTCCTGCTGTCTGTCATTTAATGTATCATAAATACTCATATTTTTGTTCCTCTTTCTTCTCCTCTCTCGAGGCTCTATTGCATCATTATATTATAAAAAAAGTGGGGTGTCAAAGAATCTCTCGTCCCTATTTTTCGTCGTAAAAATAGAAAAATCCAGCTCCTTTTTTCTTATCTGTAAAATTTTGCAAAATATCTGGACTTTAAAATTTTAATGTGCTAATATGTCATTGTATGAATGAGTGGGGCAGTTTATGTCACACTCTTATTGATTATTTGTCATGGAGGGATAATATAATGAGTAGAAAAATCAGAACAGAAGCGGTCGATTCTTTATTTGATGCCGTTCTCAGTCTGAAAAGCAGAGAAGAATGCTACACATTCTTTGAAGATGTCTGCACGATCAATGAGCTTTTATCGCTTTCACAGCGTTTTGAAGTAGCTAAGATGCTACGTGATCAGAAAACATACCTGGAGATTGCAGAAAAGACTGGTGCTTCCACAGCAACAATCAGCCGCGTAAACCGCTCTCTTAATTATGGTAATGATGGATACGATATGGTATTTGAGAGACTTCAGGCAGGGGCTGAAGAATCCGAATCTTAATTTTACAGACACCGGCAGGAGTTGGTAGTAACAGCTATTGCCAAACACATAATAGCAAAAAGGAACGAATTTCAAAATCTGAAATCCGTTCCTTTTTTTATTCTTCTTAAAAAAGCTAACGCTTTTATTTTTTCTTATCCGGCTTTGGAAGTTCGTCCACCATTTTTTCAATCAGTTGCTTTTTCACATACACATCAAAACTGAGATTACAGATAAAGGCAAACTTCTGAAGCTGTTCTCTTTCTTCATCATCCACACATACAAAAGAATGCTCAGCAGTCTCATACGCCTTACGAATACTATCCTGCAACTCTCCGATCCTGCTTTTTTCTATCTTACAGACTTCTTCATAGATACTTTCCATGTCAAATTCCGAATCCACAGCAAAATATTTGTCTGTCAGTGGCTTTAACAAAATCTCAATATCTTTGATTGAGAGCAGGTTTTTAAAATAATAGACAAAAATTAAAACCAGAAGGTGCTCTTTGGAATACTTTTTCTTGTTCGGAGGCGGAAGCAGATTGTTTTTCGCATAATTATTGATCATCGTTTTCGTCAGGATCTTATCATCCTCATAACGCTTCGTCGAACTGAGCTGTTCCTCCATAAAAGTTGTTACCTGATCCATATATAAATCTATATTCGGAATATCTACCGGATGAATATAATCAATTCTGCCGACACTTTCCAGGATACTGTTTAATAAATCTTCCGTATTTATCGTCATTCTTTTTCACCTCAATATAGATATTATATAGTATTAAAAACTAGATATCAAGTCTTTTCTCTATCTTTCATACAGACTTTTTTAACGTAAATGACGTATTAACAATTCACTTTTTTCTGTTTCCACATATTCCGTTTATACTGAATACATGATTTCAGAAGCTCTGCAGAAGTATTAACGATCAGTTCTTCCGGAAAATGACTCTCCTCGATCACCGGAAGCGCATAACTGTAATCTGCAAGATCTACATCCATATGTGCGTCGCTTCCCATCGTAACCGGAACTTCGTATTTCTTACAGTATTCCAGCATTTTTAAATCATTTTTCCTGGTATCCACGCGGAATCCGCCAGGTCTTAACGAACCGTTATTTACCTCCAGAACGGTTCCTGTCTCTTTTGCTTTTTTGGCCAGCTGTTCATAATCCACCGGATATCTTCCGTCATCCGGATGTCCAATAATGTGAATCAGCGGATTCTCCATTGCCGCAAGGTATGCCGCCGTGATTGCCTCTTCCGTCCGCTCGCCTTTATAACAAGGTCCATGAATACTTGCAATTGCAATATCCATCTGACAAAGTGTGCTCTCCGGAAGGTCAACCTCTCCCTTTTCATTCATAATATTCAGTTCCACACCCATGAACAGTCTCACGCCGTACATTTCACGCGGTACGATATGCAGATTCTGGAAATAGAACTCATGACAGGTTCCCGGCATCTGCGGTGCATGTTCAGTCAGTGCAAATGCCTCCAGTCCTTTCTCTTTCGCCATCTGTGCCATCTCACGTATCGTATTGTATGCATGTCCGCTGACAATGGTATGTGCATGTGTATCTAAAACTATTTTCATCGGTCTTTCCTCCTGCCTGCTCTTTGTCTGTGTTCTCACAGCTCATCTTTTCTTATATTCTTATGATAAACTGATTCTTTCTTTTTTACAATCCGTTTTTCCCCACTGTTTTCATTTCTAAAATTTCTATAAAATGTGCAGTGTTTTTGTTGTCACATGGTACAATAGACTATAAGAATATTTAACGAAAGAAGTTTTTTTATGAATCTTTTAGCAGCACTTGCAAGTGTACGGATCTTTCCCAGAAAAGCTTCCCATCAGACACTGACTACCCGTTGGGGAAAAGCTCTTGATCCGCAGCACATACTGGAAGAATATCCACGTCCGCAAATGATCCGCGATCAATATATCAACCTGAATGGAGAATGGAATTACACAGTTCTTTCAGAAAAAAATACCATAACCAAAGAAGGAACTCTTCTCGTTCCTTTTTCTCCGGAAGCCCCTCTTTCCGGTGCCGGTTTCCAGTTAAAGCCGCACGAAAAAATGCTCTGTGAGCGCCTGCTGTCGGTCAAGTGCCTTCCTTCCGACGGATCCCGGTGCATCTTGCATTTTGGTGCAGTCGATCAGTATGCGAAAGTTCTGGTAAATGGAAAAGTAGTTGTCTCACATATCGGCGGATATCTTCCATTTTCTGCTGATATCACAGATGCTCTGCAGGAGGGTTGCAACACTCTGACTGTACACATTGAAGACCGTTCCGACACTTCTTATCACAGTGTTGGAAAACAGAAATTAAAGCGTGGCGGAATGTTCTACACTGCCCAGAGTGGAATCTGGCAGACAGTATGGATGGAATGGGTTCCGGCTGTCTATGTCAAAAAACTGGAACTCACCCCTTTATATGAAAAAGAGACGGTACACGTATCCCTTCTTTTAAATCATCCGATTTCCGGATGCAGCGATGCCGAAGCGGTTGTCTGTCACGTCAGAGACATGGACGGTCGCCTGATTTCCAAAGGGATCTGCACCAATCAGTCTGACTCTCTTTGCTGTTACTCCTGCTACTGTGACGTCAACAATATGCATCCCTGGAATCCTGATGATCCTTATCTTTATACAATTGAGATACAAGCAGGCGAAGATAAAGTCACCGGCTATTTTGCAATGCGTACCTTTACCATCGAACCGGATAAAAAAGGACTTCCCCGCTTCTGCCTGAACCATGAACCACTTTTTCTGAATGGAGTCCTGGATCAGGGATACTGGCCGGACGGGCTTTACACTGCACCATCTGATGAAGCGCTGATCTATGATATCCAGACCATGAAAAATCTCGGCTTCAACATGATCCGTAAGCATGTAAAAGTCGAGACTGCAAGATGGTATTATCATTGCGACCGTCTTGGAATGATCGTCTGGCAGGACATGGTAAACGGTGGCACCTACAATGCTCCGTTCATGACCTGGCTGCCTGCACTCTTTCCAAAATTCAAGCTTCACACCAGTGACCGGATTCATCCTCTCTTCGGCAGGAAAAATGTACATGGCAGAGAAGAATTCATCCGTGAATGCAAAGAAACTGTCACTGCCCTAAAAGCATTCCCATGCATCAGCACCTGGGTAATCTTCAATGAAGGCTGGGGACAGTTTGATTCAAAAAAGCTCACTGCCTTATTCCGCGAACTGGATGACACCCGGCTCATCGATTCCGCCAGTGGATGGTTTGACAGACGGCAGGGAGATTTCAAAAGTGAACATAACTACTTTGCAAAGCAGTTCGTAACTCCATCTGACCGCGCTTTCGTCATTTCCGAATACGGAGGCTACACCTGCCAGGTCAAAGGACATACCTGCTCCGGCAAGACATACGGATATAAAATCTGCTCTTCACAGGAAGAATTCCAGGCAGCCTATCATAAACTTATGTCTGAAGAAATCGACCCCCTCAAAGAACAGGGATTGTGCGGAGCAGTATATACACAACTCTCCGACATCGAAGATGAAATAAACGGGCTGATAACTTACGACAGGGAGGTTTGTAAGTTGTAGGTGGTTGGCAAAGTTACACACCCATGGATTCGGATTCACCCCCGCTCGCGCTTAGTCCGCAAACGTAGCGGATACTAAGTTCGATGATGTCTGACGACGTCCTCTCACTAAGTACCGACGTTTCCGATGGGGTTCATTCCGAATGCATGGGTGCTTGCGTTTGTCGCTCCAGTACAAGTTGTACGGAGGCGCTTCGCTGCCGCACTGGGAAAATACTATTTTAATTTCAGTGGGATAGGTTGCTCAGGAACGTAAACTTTATACCTTATCAATATACCTCCAGTACTTCTGCAAATCCATTGCCACCACTTCCCGTCAGACACCACATCCAGGCGATGCGCAGCGGATGCCGTCCCCCCTGGTATTAGTTTTTTGTGCGCTTAGTATGGTGCCGTCTTCCCCCCTTCGCCGATGCGGTTCTGGTGTCATAGCACAGCCCGGGGCAGAACGATAATTCTGCTGGCGGGCCCTCAAAAAACGCCGGCACTTAGTGAGGGGATAACGCTTGCGGTATCACCGAACTTAGTACCGCTGCGTTTTTTGCGGAGCGAAAGCGCGCCCGAAAGCAGAAATATCGTTCTGCCCCGGGCGTCCCTTTCCTATCACCTAACTCATCAGCAAAATCCCCGAAAACGGCGGCAGGTCCAGCGTCACATGCGTCCCTTTTTTTGCTTTTGCCGGCAATGTCTTTTTCTTTTTTGTATTTCCTCCATATTCGTCCCAGTCCGTATCCAGTATCACACTGAGTTTTCCTTCTTCTTCGGTATCCAGTTCGTAATCTTCCTGTTCTTCGTCTGAGAAGTTGAATATCGCGATAAAGTTCTTATTTTTTCCTTTTCTTTTGATCGCATAGATACAGCGTTCTTCCTGATGGCAGTCCAGCCATTTGAAATTCTCCGGATCATAATCATGCCAGAATGCATCATTTTCCTGACCGATGCGATTCAGTTCGATCATATAACGGTGAAATGCATCATGGAGCGGATATTTTAGGATATCCCAGTCCTGCTCGCGGCTTTCATCCCACTCGCGAAGCTGACCGAATTCATTTCCCATGAAATTCAGCTTCTTACCAGGATGCGCCATCATATACAGGTACATAGCTCTTGCCTGCGGGAACTTATCCTCATATTCTCCGTTCATCTTCTGGAGAATCGTTGCCTTTCCATGTACCACTTCGTCATGACAGTATTCCAGCAAAAAACGCTCATTATAATAATACATCATCGAGAATGTCAGCTTATGATAATCTCTGCTTCTGTATTCTGGTGCACTCTGGAAATATTCCAGTGTATCGTGCATGAAGCCAAGATCCCACTTGTAATCAAAACCAACTCCTCCCTGGTCAACCGGTTTGGTAACACCTGGAAAATTGGTGGAATCTTCTGCGATCAGCATGGCTGTCGGATGAAGGGACTTTAGTCCCTGGTTCATCACCTTCAGAAAATCCAGTGTCGTTCCGTTAACACCTCTGGCCTCGTCACCCTGCCAGTAGATCAGACGGCTGACTGCATCCATACGGATTCCGTCAAAATGGAACTCACTCAGCCAGTAATTTGCTGCCGACTGTAAGAAACATCGTACTTCCCCTCTGGAATGCATGAAATTACAGCTTCCCCATTCGCTTTCACCTACTGCCGCATTTGGATATTCATACAGACAGGTTCCGTCAAATTCTTTCAGTCCATAATAATCGACTGCAAAATGTACCGGAACAAAATCCATGATCACACCAATTCCTGCCTGGTGACACTCATCCACAAATTTTTTCAGCTCATCCGGTGTTCCATAACGTGCGGTCGGCGCAAAAAATCCGGTATTCTGATATCCCCAGGATCCGTCAAAAGGATGCTCGGAAAGCGGCATCATCTCAATATGAGTATAATGATTCTTTTTTACATAAGGAATCAGAAGCTTTGCAAGCTCAATATAAGTATACCAGTCGGTCTGCCCTTCTCCTTTTTTTCTCCAGGATCCTGCATGGATCTCGTAGATATTGACCGGACTGTCAAATCCGACTGTCCGGTTCTTCATCCATTTTTCATCCTTAAATTTATAACTATAAAGATCCGTTAAGATTGAGCAATCTCCTGGTCTTAATTCCATCTGGAAGCCATATGGATCACAGTGCTCTACCCTTCCGCCATTTGCTGTGTAAATGCAGTACTTATACAGCTGACCAGTCTTCGCCGGAATCGGCTCTGACACATATACACCGCTCTGTCCCTCCTGATACATCGGGATCTCTGTCCAGTTACTGAATTCTCCAAATACGCACACTCCTTTTGCCGATGGCGCAAACACACGGAAAATAAAATTTTCACCCTCTTTATGCGCTCCAAAATAACGATATACATCAAAAAGATGCCCTGTATAAAACTCCTTCCGCATCTCTTTTCCCCCTGTTTATTTATTTTTTTGAAAAGATATGTTTGATAAAAACATACATTACAATAGCAAATGCCATCAGATATCCAAACGCACCGATTGCCGGAATCCCCCACAACCTTGGCTGCATATTGGTTGTACAGATAATGCTGGAACTGATCAGAAGTGCCATCACCCACAGCCCCATTACAATATTCCGCACCAACCTCCTGAGCAACCCGGAAAGCTCATCCGAAGTATGAAGATCCAGATTGACTCTGGTCTGTCCTTTCATGTGACCCTGCAGGATGTCTGCTGCAAGGGAAGGAATATCCATTGCCTTGTGAAGAGAACGATACAGTCTTTTTGCATCATTCTTTATCTCTTTTTTCCACTGTTCCTTCGTCAGAAAGCTCTCCTTCATCCGTGCCGCCGCAATCTCAACCATGTTGATCTGCGGACTGATCTCGGCAAGCACACCTTCCATATTGGCGAGTCCTCTTGCAAGCATAGTAAGTCCATGAGGCATAGAAATTTTATTTTCCTTCATCACTTCCATCAGATCCTGCATAACTTCCGCAATATCGATATCACCCATATCAATCGTTCCATATTTTGCCATCAGATTATTGATATCTTCATACAGCTTGCTCTGATCCGGCTTTCCACGGAACTCGCCAAGTGCCATCACCGCTTCCTGGATCAGACCGATGTCATTCTCTGCCACACCTTTGACTGCATTGCTGATCTGTTCCCGGTCACGCTCGGTAAGTCTTCCCATCATTCCCATATCGATCCAGACAATCTTTCCTTCCTGGATCCGCACATTTCCCGGATGGGGATCCGCATGGAAAAATCCATCCTCCATGACCTGTTTGATGAAATTATCCACATATTTCGTTCCGACCTCATTAAGATCATAACCATTGGCCAGAAGCGCAGCCTTGTCATTGACAGCAAAACCGTCAATATATTCCATCACAAGAATATGCGGCGAAATATACTCACGGTAGAGAATCGGTACTTTAACGAAAGCCACATCTTTGTTCTTTTTTGCAAATCCTGCCATGTTTGCAGCTTCCGTCAGGAAATTCATCTCCTCCTGGGTCACAGTCCACAGTTCACTTAAAACCATGTTCAGATCCACCATGCCCTTAATACTCACCGGCGGCATCAGGCGCACTGCTTTATGCATCAGGCCGATATCCCTGGCCATGGTCTCATAGATTCCTTTTCGCTGAACCTTGATCACAACCTCTTCACCTGTTTTCAGCGTGGCCCGATGCACCTGGGCAATCGATGCTGCTCCCAGAGGTTTCTGCTCAATATGCTGAAATTCTGCCTGCCACGGACAGCCCATGGACTCTTCCAGTACCTCGATCACCTGGGAAAAAGGCATCGGCGGTACCTCTGAGCAGAGCTTCATCAGCTCGTCACAGTAGCGTTTCGGCAGAATATCGGAACGAAGAGACATGATCTGACCCAACTTAATATAAGTTGGGCCCAGATCTTCCAGTATAAGACGAAGTTTCTCCGGAGAGATTCCCCGTGTGATAGAATGTTTCTTCAGAACAGCTGTGATTTCCTTCAGACGGTCTCCGTATCCGTTTTTTTGTTCTGTTTCTCTGTCTGATCTGCTCATTTGCTGCTCCGTTTCTCTTTATTCTTCCGGTGCTTTCTCTGTTTCTTCTGCCGGTTCTTTATCCTCTGAGATTTCTTCTTTCTTTTCCTCTCCTGCCTTCGGTGCTTCCATCTTGAGAATCTGTTCTTTCAGCTCTGCAAGCTGCTCCGGTGAAAGTTTCGAAAGAGTATCCCGGATATCTTCCTTTGGAGCTTCCGCTGAAGAAGAAGTCTTGGTCTTGATCGTTTCTTTGATGTTGTGCTTCAGTTCCTGATTCAGAACCTTGCCCTGCTCTACAGTGAGTTCACCCTTCTTAACCAGTTCATCCAGAATTTCTCTTGATTTCTCTGCTGTCACTGCAACCGTTCCTACTCCTGCAAGTAAAAGTTTCTTAAGTCCGTCTCCTAATTCCATAATGTGTCGCTCCTTTCGTTGGGTCTGTCATTCATTATGAACGACTCCCTGCAAAACAAATCTGCCTTATAGTTGTCTCAGAAACATAAGTCCCTTCGGTACAAATATCAGAAGCCCGATGACCGCAGCCATGATCGCAGCGATCAGAACCGCTCCGGCAGCTGTGTCCTTGGCAATCTTCGCAAGCGGATGGCGTTCTGCAGTCACAAGATCTACCACCGCCTCCACCGCTGTATTGACCAGTTCCAGTGCCATCACAAGTCCGAACAGTCCCAGACAGATGCACCATTCTGTAACCGAAAGTCCCAGAATAAATCCTGCAATTATAACAAGAAGCGTAACTGCGACATGTATCTTCATATTCCGTTCGTTTCTGATACAGGTAAAAATCCCCTCAAACGCATAGCCAAAACTTCTGTACAGAGGATCCTTCTTTCTGCCTGCCATTTCGCTCACCTGCCTTCTGATCTTCTCTCTCTGGTAGTTAAAGATATTATACCAGAATTATCTTAAAACAACCAGTCCTCT
>ENA-ORTB01001927-ORTB01001927.1-human-gut-metagenome-genome-assembly--contig:-NODE-1927-length-20999-cov-4.987156_pt1 | contig 20999 bp, 22 predicted proteins | sample MGYA00241905_ERZ509174 | MGnify/ENA primary metagenome ERZ509174 (study PRJEB26280, sample SAMEA2338851) | human gut metagenome | biome: human gut; feature: human-associated habitat; material: faeces... | reverse complement strand
ATCAATCAATTCGTTGCGTAATTATTGGACATTTCACGACAGTCCCTAATTATTTATCGAACACAATGCCTGTTAAAGGAATTCACGTTAAATGTTTTCAATCCGAGCGAAGGAACGACCAATCCCTTCAATTACTGCATCCGACTCATCAAAATTTCAATTTCATATCTGTATACGGTCGTTTCGGCCTGATTTTTTGTCCGTTTTTCATGGCGAGGATACAGTTCCCCCGCAAGAGATCCACATTGGCTGAAGTGTCAGTGTCAGGCAGACGCCAAACGCGCCCTTCGTTCTATCCTATCCGCCAACTGCACGCCACCATGTCGCTGCCGAACAAGAAGCACAGGATTTCCGTCCGCGTCTTCCAGCTTTGACCCTTTTGACACCGTAGCACTACCCCGAACACATCCGACACCTTCCGAAACCACGCCACACCCAGATCGTCCAATGAAACGTTTAAAAAAAAGACTCTAAACCAACACTACAAAAACATCAATAATACAACTCCCTCACCCAGCTTCCACCGCCCAAACAAAAAGCCCCGCAAACAACACGCACCTCCAAACTTCCAAGCCAAAGATTAAGATCAATGCCACTGCAGACCACCCACCTCCCAGATACTTGTCAATGAAAATGCACGTAATAGTCTCATTGTCACCCAAACGAAAAAGATTCGCCCGAATCTTGTATAATCCCACAGATTACTCCAAAATTCGAGCGACTAATTCATCTCTCTCCCCTACAGTCCACGAACAATCTCCACGAAATTCTCTATCACGTACTCGGCGTCCTCCATTGACATTTTGGTATTCAGAGGAAGCGTGATTTCATTTTCGAACAGGTGATAGGCATTCGGAAAATCGGCGATGTCGAAGCCGTGAGCCTTGTAGGCGGTCATCATCGGGAGAGGCTTGTAGTGGACATTGGTTGCGATGCCGCGCTCGGCCATCTGCTCGATAACTTTGTTGGCCTCTCCGCGGGTGCGACCCTGAAGACGGACCAGGTAAAGATGGTGCGAAGAACAATGATCTGGAGCCCTGTGATTCAGATACTTGACCTGATGGGCTGCATCAAGGCCAGCGTTCAGAGAATCGATGCCGGCATTGTACAATGAAACCATCTCGTGACGCTTCTCCAGCATTGACGGATAACGCTCGTACTGGACTAGACCAAGAGCCGCCATGATGTCGGTCATGTTGCATTTGTACCATGGGCCAATGATATCGTACTCCCATGCACCTAGCTTCGTTTTTGCGAGCGCATCTTTGTTCTGACCATGAAGCGAGAACAACTGGGAGAGACGGTAGATAAACTCGTTCCAGGACTCACCCTCAATGAAAGGCACAGGACTTCCACAATACACCTGCTGACGCTCCACCTTCTCGTTTCCGAACGGCAGATTCCATGTCAATGCGCCGCCTTCGGCAGTAGTGAAATTCTTCACCGCATGGAAAGAGAACGAAGAGAAATCAGCAATCTCGCCAGCCATCTTGCCATGACGCGAAGCACCGAAAGAATGAGCGCAGTCATTGGAAATGGCGATACGGCCCAGAAGCTTCTGAATGTCATTCGCAGGATGGAATTTTACCAGAATTTCAGGACGGTTCACTATCTCACGAACCTTATCCACATCAGCGCAGATACCGGCAATATCCACAGGGACAATGACTTTGGTGCGTTCCGTGATAGCATCCGCCAGTTTATCGTAATCCATCTCGACATTGTCCTTCTGAGAATCCACCAGGACAATGGTAGCACCGACATGAGCGACGACAGATGCCGACGCAGTATAAGTATAGGCCGGAACAATCACCTCGTCACCGGGACCGACACCAAGTATATGAAGAGCCATCTCCATAGAAGCAGTTGCAGAATTCAAGCAAACCGTCTTCTCGGTATGGACATATTCTGAAATCTCTTTCTCAAGTTTCTTAGTCCGCGGGCCGGTAGTAATCCAGCCGCTAAGAATAGCATCACGAACTTCATTTGCCTCTGCCTCCGTCATATCTGGCGGGCTAAAAGGTACATTTCTTCTTTTCAAATCTGTACTCATTGTATTGTTATTTTAAAAGTCTCTAATTTAACGTTCTTTGACGATTACCCAAAATGTTTTGAAGATCAATTTGATATCATACCCGAAAGATGCGTTTTGCACATAATCCAGATATAACTTGATCTTCTCCTGCATAATCACATTGATATAATAATCTTCAGGATTCTCTGCCTTCTCCATCAACTCATTTTCATTGCGGAATTTAATGGATGCAGGGTCAGTGATGCCTGGTCGGACATCCAGCACATGCATTTGTTCCGGTGTCCAATAATCGACATAATGCCTTACCTCCGGTCGCGGACCCACCAGACTCATGTCGCCGATGAAAACATTGATTAGCTGAGGCAGTTCATCGATCTTGAACTTGCGTATGAAGTAGCCGCTGCGAGTAACACGCGGATCATGACCACCGATAGTTACAAGGCTTCCCTTGTCAGCCCCGACCCTCATTGACCGGAACTTGAAAATGCGGAAATCCTTATTGTGCCGTCCAACGCGTACCTGCCTATAAAAAGCTGGTCCCGGCGAGTCTAATTTTATCCATATCGCAATGACCAAAAACAATGGACTCAAGACCAATAAACCAAGACCGCTTGCTACAATATCAAATATTCGTTTCATTATTGAATGTTATTTTTTCCATACATTTTTTCGGCCAATGCCCCATTTCCAAATCAGCCATGACCGCATTCTCTTGAATAAGCCTAAAAAATGACTATCTTTTCCATATACCAGATTATATTTCCATCTGTTCGCAAAATAGCGTCGGATTTTTTCAGCTAAAGAACTCGCATTGACATAATTGGCATCGATGATATCTTCAAGCACCTTTTTCTCCAGTTCAGCATCTCGGCTCCAGTCCGGGAAACAATCTGATGGAAAGCCAAGGTAATCAATGCATATTCCATTGAGACAGCAGAGAAATCTGAAGAACCCACCTTTAACTGCAAACTCTCTGACCTTATTCCAGTCGATGCTGTCTTCGGCAGAATTCTTTACCATCATGCCGTAGTCCAAAATCTGTCTCAGATTTGCACCTCCGAATACAAAATGACCGCCAAGATGTAACGGAAGAAAGACCACATTGAACATATCAGATGGAAGATAGCATCCGGAGGTGTCGTCATACGTGGAATGTTCTGTAAGCTCTTGTTCCAGAAACTTTTCTATGTCAGACAGCGAGTCATGTTCCAGTTCACAGATAACCGTAGCATGATTCTCTACATGGATACCGTGATAAACGAATGTGCTGTGTTTCTCCTCGTTTTGCTTTACCTCAATGCCCAATCCTTTTATCAATTCATCGCCCCGTTCTCCATCTGAGAGAAAAAGGTCAATGTCTCCTGAAGGACGATGATTCGGTCGCGGATAGTTCAGAGACAAGCCAAATCCCTTCATCAATACAGGCTTAATGCCATGCTTATTGTAGAAATCCGACAATGACCGGATTACCCTCAAATGCAGTTTGTAGAGATGCTCCAGTTGAGTAGTGATGCCAATGAGATTCAGCAGCAGCTCTTTAGGAGGACGACAATCTTCCGGTAAACTCCCCAAAGAATCGAGACATAATCCGGCCAGCCCCTGTTTATGGGCAAACGCAATCACTCCTCGCCAATCCTTATCCGAAAGGGAAGAAAACAGATTGCTGTCAATGACTTTACCATTGACCTGAAATGCAAGCAAGTGGTAGAAAGCTCGCCTGGAAATGGCATCGGAAACCGTTTTCATTGACTGTCCTTTATAATGAGAAAACATATGAATGCTCTATCCTGCGATATTCAAATCCCAAAGCTTCGATTGCGGGACAAGGGATAATGGCGCCATTATCCGACGTGGCTTTTGATTCAATTTGCAGATACCTGGAATAAGGCCTCGTGTGGATTATGGAAGTGTCTCTATATGGTTCGATCTTATATGCCATAAGACAAATCCTTTTGGCATAAGCATACAAGACTTCTGATATAGATTGTACATCCATTAAATCCCTAAAGCTGCTATACAATTGGAATTCGCACTTTTCAAACTTCCCTCCTAGAAATGCAGTTGCTCCGTCTGTCTCACGTACAATCGCTTTCTGAAGATTTGCAATACTTCCCAATGCAGAGGTCATCTCTATCAGCAGCACCGTTTCACGATTATCAATACACGTCAATATCAAGTCACACTTGCATCTCCCCCTCAAGAACGAAGCGGGACGTTTGCATTGGTTTACGAAATTTTCATAGTGAATAATCTCCAGATTACCTTTTTTGTTATGAATGGACAACTGGCCCATACCTAATGGAAGTATCTTTATCGGGAAGTCATCCTTCAAATCGAAATCGACAGAATTAGTAATCTCCGGCACCACCATCACGCCACGTGAACTAATATTGTGTCCGACAATATAGTCACTTTCCAACAACTCTTTCATAACCGTTCATATTGTTCATATATCTGATCCAGTGGAGCCGAAAGATATTCAGGGTTAATCAGATGCGCATTACGAAGTTTCAGATCTCTAATTCCTCCATCCTCAATAGCCCATACAGAGACATCGTTCCAGTCAAGTGAAGCGATTCCATCTTCTTGCACGCCGACATCATTACGCTTGACCAATAAATTCAATTGATTCAAGATGTATGGACTGTGGGTCGTAAGCAGAAATTCATGTTCACATTTTCCTTGGCATAATGAGACTAGCATATCGATAAAACTCATTTGAGTCGAAGGGTACAAGTTCTGCTCGGGTTCTTCGATTATGAATATCGTCTTGGAAGGGACGGTCAATCTTTTGAATGCATTTTGATATGAATTCAAGAGTTTCTTATATTCAGGATTCCCTCTATGAAGCCCCTCGTTAATTGACATAATCAATTCGCGCCTGTCAACATTTTTGAATTCCGGAAAAACACGTTTGAGAACTAATTCATCAATCAGTTTCTCCCGTCTGTTTTTGGTCTTTAAATCCAGATCGAAAGACGTCTTTTCTTCAAAAGCATGGAAATACTCATCCGTATAATACCTAAGCATCACTATCATTGGCACGACGGACTGCAATCCGCTGGAAGCAGCGCCCAATGCAATACCATAAGACATTCCATTTGAATGTTCAATCCTGTCTTTAAGTTTGAACTCGCTGGCATCATAGAAATACTTTACGCCGAGATTCAGCACATCAGTTTTATTCTCCGGAGCAAAGAACTCTCTTGCATTGAACCAGTCAAACAAGAAACTTCTGAGGTTTGTCTGCCCGAACTCAAATCCCTGCAATTCCGGCAGAGTTACAAGATTTCGTTCGGAAGGAATATAACAAATCTTCGGGCGAGAATACTTTTCCAGCGCCTTATGAGTAATCTTGAAGTTTCCCGCCTCGTAATGCAGATGGATATAGTCAGATTCGAAGTCGACGAAAGACTCCTCGCCGAAGTAACCATCCAACTTATGAAAGTTTTCAACCAGCTGAAGGAAAGCCTTACCATCAGCGACGACATTTTCATCCAATGCAGTCAAAGATTCCTTCTCAATCCACTTGCAAGTACTGAGGATCTTCGCGATAGTACTCTTACCGCAACTTTGCGGTCCAATCAAGAAATTGAACCTGTTGAGTTCCATATCGACCTCTCTAATCGGGCCTACGTTCTTTATCGTCAAGTGTTTCATCTTCGCACTGGGTCAATTACACTCTTCAAATCTAATAATAATTTTCAGTATAGACAAACTGGGATGGCTCACTGACGTTTCCGAGGAACCGCAATACCGATTGGTCGGCAAGCTTCGCGGTACTAACTACGTTCTGATTACTGACGCCAGTTTCGCACCTGCATCGCTACCGCTCGCTTTGATAATCGAGGTAGGACCGCTTCTTTGCTTTTTTCGCCTAAGTTATGACGCTTTTTTCTGGGTCCAAAAATTGACCACTAATAACAGTATTATCAAAGTGGAATTGCCTCATCAAAAGGTCTTAAATTATACCAAGTTATTTTTTTAATGTTTACTTAGTCAAATTTAAGTAGTGCCCGACCGACGTACTTTCCCAAAACAAATTACTGTTGTTTCACGCCTCCGGTAAACCATTCCTCAGAGACTTTACAATTATCACTATCCGGGTCCGGTTTAGCACGAGGGACCTTAACTTGTAAAGGCATAGGAACACATGTGCCGAATATCAGAGCCTCACCGGGAACAGATTGCTTAATTTTATTGACAAAATCATCAGAAAAGTATGGCAATACGGAATAAACGTATTTTAAATCAATCTCATTCTGGATACGATGAACAATATAGTTTCCACACTGAGACAACACCGTCTCTGATAGCTCCGAAGGCCGCTGAGAAGAAATCACCAAGTAAAGGGAATACTTCCTTCCCTCGCGAGCAATCTTCTCGAAAATATTCTCACGTAGGATATATACTCCACTCTTGCGTATATAACGATGCGCCTCATCCATAATAAGGTGAATTGGCTGCTGACGACGAGCTTCACCATAAAGGCGCTTCCGATAATCAAACAGCATACGACTTACAACACTGGTGAGAAGCTCCAGTGTTTCTGAATTAATCTCACTTAAATCAATAACTATCAACTGTTTCTTCTTATCATCACCCTTTATGCCAAAGACAGACCTAAGGTAGTCGTCAATATCTTTATAATCCTGCTTGTCAGATTTCATAAAGTCGCATACTGGATTGTTAAGGAAATAGTCAAGCCGCGTTATCATCGTTGAAGCATATTCCCTAATGCGGACATTACCACGTGCCTCTTCCTCGAGCAATGTCATCTCGACCGCTATAGCCAAAAACCGATAATCATAATACTCTCCTGGCTGAAGCTTTAGCACGTCAATAGACATAGCTGAATCTTCGTCAATCTCATCCCTCTTTGATGTAATAAAATTAAGCAATTGAGCGTTGTTATTACCAAAAGTAATGGTACATTTGCTTTCTGCTTCAGACAAAAAGTCTTTAACAGGTTTAAGCCGTTCTTCCTCTACAAGCAATTGCCCGCATCTGAAAATCACACTCCGTGCAGCTGTAACACGAGCCGTATCGGAATCTATTTGGGAATTAACGAGAGCGAGTATATTTAAGATTTTCCATTTGAAATAGTTGATAAAAGACGTGTTGTCATGATCACTTTCGTTGACAATCTTGTAGAACTTGAAGGTTGTTTGGAGTACCTTGTCCCAAAAAGGCTTTTGAGTTAATTCTGATGCCATAAGGAATCCCAACCATTCATCAAGATTCATAAGATAATATGGCATGGGAAATGACTCCTGACCATCATCCAAATTACTATCAATCTTGGTAGGCTTATAAAACTTGATATCAATCTCATCTGTTAACCCAGCCGAAGTAAAGGCGTTCTTATACTCCCCATTTGAATCGAAAAGAATAGTCTTGGCGCCGATTGCATAGTTCCTCTCTTTCTTGAAAATCTGTTGCAAGATGTGAGCGACTGTATTAGATTTTCCGCTGCCACTATTTCCCAGAATTGCAGTATGGATATTAAAGAAAGAGTTAATATTCAGGTTTATCTGATAATTCAGCATACTCTTGCTCACGCCGATACTGAATGTCTTGTGGATTCCCGAAGTATCCTTCTCATCATCTTTAACTCCTTCCAGAATCAAATCCAAATCAGATGTCAGAACGATCTCAACATCTGCATATAGCGACGGGAAAATTCCTACACCAAGAGAAAACTTATTGTCACGATTAATTGTTCCTATTGGCTTAAGAACAATCTCACGGGAGCTGTCAAGGTTATACTTGGAGACCGGTACATTCGGAGATACATAGTCCATTACTGACACGACTTCGCAAATAATCACTTCTCCCGACACGTTGCACGTCTTGAGATAGCTACCGATATTACCAAAGTAATAAACAGAGCCATCAATGCTCGTCGTGGAGTTTCGCGTTGACTGGAAAAGACGAACGCGAAACTGATTATACTCGACCAATATGATTTTACCTATTTTCATGAAGTTCTTTTACAAACTGTTTCAAGATTGGTTCAGGATCGAAGGCGTTCTTCGTCGGGAAAAGCTTATCCACAATCTCGCTGAAATGGTAGATTGATTCTTCTCCAGAAGCCGCATCTGTTGACCATAACCGATATATTCTTGGATCGTCAATCTTCGCGACCACCTTATCAGAGCCAATTTCGTTTATGAGAACAAGATTCATAGTAGAGTTGGTGGCAAGAGCACGATAAATGATATCGTTCACATGTTCATCACTGAAGCTATACCCGATTACAAATAGTACGGTATTCGGTTCTAATAGTTTGTGTTGAAACTCTCTAAACAAGTCCACATATGGAGCACCAAGACTCTTGTTTTGTTTTGTTTTAAAGGGGTCGGATAAACCAGGACATTAGCCGTGTTCGAATCATTTCGCAAAGGAAGTTCTTTAATAGTAAAGAAAGAATCGTTCGTTGCCTTTTCGTCTTCTTTCATCTTTAACAAATCTTTTTGTTTTTGGCGAACGATATTCAGTCGATTTCATACTACAATGCGGAAAAGTGGACGCGTACTCTTCCATCACATGGGTTGTTTCTCCACCTGTTCCGGCACAATATTGAATACGGTGTCGGTCGTTGTAAGCACCACCACCTCATAGCCACTCTGCTGCAGTCTCAACGCAATGTCATTATATAGATATGCCGTCGATACTCCATCGGGACTAAATATCAGTGTATGTATTAAAACTCTCTTCATTTATGCTTCTTTCTGTATTATTGACGTTAAAATCCCTACACTAAAACTCCAAATAGTTCAATCTTGTTAAGTTGCTGTTGTTCAGCCAAACCTCAATATTCTCATCCTGAAAGTCCGTTGTTGCCAACAGCTTAGCTATTTCAAGCAACGAATGACCTGCATGTATCACCTGCAAGTCCAGGTCTCTCAAATCTTTGTCTTTATACTGCAACAGTAGCCGGTATAACATATCAAGCAACTTCTTGTCCTTTTTAACCTCTTCACCGCAGAAATGTACTGCAACAGAGATGGTCACCAAACACTCGGAAATCCCGGGGGACTTCATCATCGTACATTTACTCAACAGCACCTCAAATAGATAGCGGTTCTCTTCAAACTTACCATCTCGATACAGCGCATTCAATTCTTTAGTGGCATTCTCAACCGTTTCTGGATCATCGCTATATAGCCCATCTTCCACTTTATCGAAATGACGGGCCATAGCCAACTTTTCTTCTATATCCTGTTTAACATCTTCATCAGCCACAGGATACAACTCAACAAAGTGCTTCATTTCTTGCAGCAAAGTCTTGTATTCCCGCTCTAGGAAGGCATTCTCTATGCGTTTCTTTGTAAGTCTGGCAAGATTCGCTTTCAGGTTTTCATATATCTTCGCCGTCTCTTCTATCGACCATATATACTCCTTCCCAAGATGCATGATAAAGAAAGGTTGGGCTTCCTCTATAAATTGCTCACCAACTCCACTATCCCAAATATTTCGTTCCAGTATCACCTCTTTCAACTTCACCACCATGTCAGGCATATCTGCAGCGAGACAACACAAGTTGAACAACGTATAGCGGCCACTGTTTTTAACATCATCCATCTTAGCCACATGAGAGCGTACAAAAGTGTCTTTTACTTCCTTTGCTAACAAGCCTTTCTCATTGAACTCATTCAGCAGGATGGCCGTATTAGCGAGACCTCCTTCAGCAGCCATTTTCTCTATCAGCGTTGTCTGTTCATCGTCCAACGCGTCAATCTTGTCAAGTCTAGTTTGATGTATCAACATCCCAAGCACGGTATCAGGCATCGTTTCAAACAAGTTCAAAAGAACTGTCACCACCTTGCTGACGTGCTCTTTCTCATGCAGACATACCAATGCGTTGCCAACAAAGCTCTTCGCATCGCTTGAATGTAGGTATTGTTCACCCTCAACCGTGAATGTAGAGGCGAGATACTCATAGAAGTCCTCAAACCAAATGGCCTCATTCATCCCCCAGAACATTTGCGAACCAATCTGCAACATACCGGGCAGTAACGTTCCAGGTGTGTCTTTACAAGCTTGCGCATTGAAGATCTGTTTCAGCATCACGGGCAAGTCATCTTTCAAAGACTCTTCAAAAGCGAAATCCTGACCTATGCGTCGTAAAGCTTTCTTGTTGTTATATTGACTGCTATAGTACAGGCATGCATATGGGTACCGAGTGTACATCTTCTTGAACACCAGATACCAGTCTGCCACATTGATTACATTCGAGATTCCATAGCACAGATTAAAGCCCTCACGGCTAATAATATTCAGGAATCTGTATGCCCTCCTTACATCGAGCTCATCCTCGCTACTGCCGTCCATCCTCCTGTAGGAGATTTCCGTTCCATAGACATTCAGTTCTTCTTTCTTCTTCCGTATTTCGCTGATGATATAGGTCAGCACATCATACATTCCAACCAGCCCTTTATTCCTATACTGGTTCAATGGATAGGTAGCGACAAAGTTTCCTTCTACACAGTTATACATCAAACTGGCCGCATATCTTTCGCTGTCCTTTTTCGTGTTCATAATCACCACATCCAGTTCTTTCAGCGAGTCTTGTCGGGTAAAGAAATAAGCCAGCGATGCCTTTACGATCTCATATCCTGCCCCAGGAATCCATTTCGTCAACAGTTCTTTAGCCGTGGTGAAATCCATACGGTATAGTGCCCGAAGCACATTCTCTTGCTTAGTGAAGTCATCGTCTCCTTCCACCTCTGCACCTTCTCCCTCCAACGTTGCTTCGCGTATCTGCATTCCCTTCCAGTTGGACCGGTCTTCCATCTGCTCCTTTATTCCATCCGGCATTACACCGGTAGGCACCGCCACATCCTGCATAGCGAAAGGCAACACTTCCTTTTCATCTTCTGTCAGGGAGTCTTTCTTATAATACAACTCGCCAACTATGTATTCCTGCGAAGTATTGCCCTTCACATATTTACACTCCGCAAGCACAGACTTTAGTTCGTTCACAGCATCGGTTATAGGTTCCTTGCTATTAACCTTGCTGGACACTTCCCTCCAAGCTTTTGCAGCAGTTGGACGTTCCTCCTGCAAATCATCAGTCACATCCACCTGTGTTCCGATGATATATTTCAGCAAGTGGTCTATCTTGTGTCCAACTGGTGCTCTGTCGGAATATCCCAACTGTGCTCTTATCTCCGGGGCATCAAGGTGAATCACCCCTATATGGTGATTTTTGTAGTATAACTTCTGCTCCTCTGGAATGGGCTCGTTTTCAGTCAATACCAGGAATACTTTGATATCCTCTTCACCTTCCGATACCAGTCTCTCACCGTTATTATCCTTTTCTGTATTCTTAACTCCACCACTGTCTTTGTCAAGAATGTCCTTCACCCAGTTCAGCCACGACTTGAAATTGGGATCATCACCAGAGAATCCAAGCAACAGGTAACTGCCCGATAACATAGCAACACGCAGAAGGTATGAAAACGCCTCATGTCGTTTGAAATAAGTGTCGAAGTCCTCTTTTGATATAATGTACCTTCTTGACTGGTCTCCATCAAAAACAAACGGCATATCCAGCGACTGTTCTGCCGGTACTAGAGATCCATGTATCTTTACTATGGGGCGTGCCATCTTCTTGCGAGACATTTCGTAGTCAGCCTTGATAGTCAGGTAGCCCATATCAAACTGCTCGTTGGTAAACTCCAGCGCATTGTCGAAGTTTGTGGTAAAAACATACTGCCATTTGCCCATCAGAAAACGCTGGTGAACTGTAAAATCTTTAGCCGTCAACTCCGTTTCATCATCACCCTTTACTCCATACAGCCCCGTGCTCTTCTGGTAGAAATAGGGGTTATGCGTCTCTATGTAGTAGTCAATTGCTTCGCGATAGCCTTTATGTTCTATGTATCTTGACACCACATTCAGATACCCTTCCTTGACAATGATATCCTTCACAAGTTGCGCTTTCATCTCCTCGTAGGTCTTCACCTCAACACCAAAGCGCTGGTGTACATACTGCTGATACATCTCTTGCATCTCCCTGTTGTAAGCCTCCTCCACCAAGTCCATCAACAGTTCGGTCCAGCTTAATGCTTTACCATAAGCGTTCTTGGTGAAGCCAGCACCTAACAGTGCAGACACCATCTCTGCATCATACTTACGCTTCAGTTGCGCGAGTGTCTGAGTTTCTGTCATCTTACAAAACTAACTACTATGCCAAATTCAATATCGTCTGAAGATAGCTCTCCACATCACCAATTATCTGCTCCGCCTCGCTCTTTGTAGGGTACTGGCCGGCAGCATGGAGAAATCTATTCCTCTTGTCAACTACGGTAGTCTGTATCCTTTTCGACAACTCTCCATTCAGACGTCCGAATCCTCCATCCTTTCCCTTCCGAAACTGAACAAGATATGCGCCCATCGAGTATTGACCAGCGGGCATAGCTCCATATAGTTCAAGTAATGTTCTCATACCCGTATCCATTGCTCTCGTTGAATGCAACACCTTGTTAAGCATCAACTGCGACTGGTTCTTTACAAGTTTATCCACTGTTTTCACTTTGTTAAACTCCTGTTGAACTATCTGAGCCTTTGCCATCAGAGGTGCATTACCGTTGCACAAGGTCAGCAACTGTAAAGCAGCGGAGTCAGCCAATTTCTTATTAACCTTACCCATAGACTACAGATATTTTTTCTCCTTCATAAACCTATAATAATGGTCACGTAGCTCCGTGAGGTCATCATCAACTCCAATCCTTCCAGGCAGATAACCCAGAAACACCATCGTACGCAGATTCATTTCATTCTTCATCACCTCCTCAATACCCTCAGAATTCAGATACATAAACGTATCATCAGCCTCTGCATTCTTCTTCAATATGCCATCAGACATCGAATAGTTGAACATTGTCGTCACTGTCATCAGGTCTTCATAGCCTTCCTTGAACGACTGCTTAGTACGTCTTTTTGAAGAAACAAGATAAGGATGCACATAATCAGCCGCTTTCGAACTTCTTGCTTTGTCCGGATTACTCCAACTCTTCACTGTCAGCACCATCCGTTCATCTTGGTCTCCAAATACATTATGTACAATACCATGCTTTTCTATGAAATCAATAGTGCCCCAAAAGCGTCTCATCCGCTGCCTTCTAATAGCCGGACGTATCGGTGTCCTTTGGTGTATATCATCTCTCAGATAATTCATCAAGTCACGGTCGTTCTCATAGTTATGTATAGCATCAAAAGCCCCCTTTACCTCTGGCATATTGTCAAAGCTATGATTGCTATCTTCCGACAATATCAGAAGTGTACTTACAACTTTGCTCATTGAGAGCCTTGACAAGAACAGACGCCTCAGAAGAAGGTCTGGATTATCCAGTTCCTTCTTCAAAGGTATATAAAGACCTGTCAGCGACCTACCGTTATACACCAGTGCGTCAGGATTATCAACCGTAAATGGGTTAATGGGTTCTATGACACTCTGCTGATAGTTTTCAGTAATAGTCCTAAACAAATTTTTCTTTTCCATGTTCCTGTTCACACATACGCATCACCATTGAACGGGTTCAGATGCTTCTCCTCGATTACTTTCAGCAGGCGATACTTCCCATATCTCATATCAACTACATCCGATATGTGCCAGATACGGATGCCTCCGTTCAAAGCTAACATATCGACTCCAGTTTATTGATGAGTTCCTCGAGACTCGTATAGTCTAGATTGTTATGCTTGACAAGAAGACCGTTCGAGAACATCACCTCCAAATGCTTGATCCGAGTAGAAGGCTTCAACTCCGCCTTGGACTCTGGGAGCGAAGAAGGATCGACCGCCTCCACCGGTATCACGCCATCCGTATAAGTCCGCTTGTACCATTTTTCAAAATGGGAATATACTACCCGTTCATCTGACAGAAACGGGCTATTGAGATCTTCGCCGGGACGCCCTCTTTCTGGAAGCGTTCCCAAAGGTTCTTAAAATCTGTCCCGGTTGCCATAACTACAAAAAAATCATTATGGCGCGAAGGTCTCACTTAATTTTTATACGAGCAAAAAAGCAATTGAGTACTTACACAAGATTCGCACTCCATTGGGATACAGAAATTCGATGCTGCCACTTTTGCAGGCATCGTTTGAATTCGCATCTAACAACACCACATCGGCGAAAGCCGGTTTCCAGCTGCGTCTCTCGACCGGACTTGGTTCCTGTTTCTTTCTCATCTTTTACGTTTTTGCGCGAAGGTATAACTCTTCTGCAATCACGTCAAGATGGGGTTGTGGGGATGGCTACGGTCCAAAAATTGACCACTAACGATAATCGGTTAAGCATTAATCAAGCTTACAATCCACTCATTGAAATGAACGCATTTTTTACAAAGTTCATCAATACCCACCTTCTGAGCCACAAATTTTCCGGCTTTAGGCTTATCGTAGATAAAATGCACTCTTCTATCTCCCTCAATAGCCTTAATTATTCGCTTACTCGGAGCCGTATCTGGACGGTCATTTATTAGCTCTGGATTGTTATTAACCACTAATAAATCTGATTTTAGTCTCTTAATACCGCTCTCACAGCCTTCATACATCTGAGACAAATAATCTAGCCCACAAAAAACCAGAGCCTCATACTCATGCAGTTGAATATACGGCACGAATCTATCACAGCTAACGGCGTTGTAAAATGCTCTTTCAAATGACTTGACCCTAGAATACTTGTCAACAATAGAGCATGACTCCTCATAACCTGGAAAATCGTTAGGTAAAGCATACAAATCAAACATCGTTGTAAAGATATGTCTCTCATATTCTCCATCAATATTTGATTTAATCATAATAGACAAATCACCTAACGCATGTTGGTACGAAACCAACCCTCCACGGACATTCTTCTTCTTATTTGTAGTAACAAGTATGCTCTTCACTGAAGTAATACCTTTCAATATTAAATACGGTTTCAGAACATCATCTACAAATCCCTGTTCAGTCTGCCCTTCACAAAGAACATGAACTATTTTAATCATACAGGCCGACCTCCTATAATATTCTTGTCCCACAATTCGCTAACAGTGTAACGTTCAAGCCATAACTTATAATCACGCTCATTCAGAGTTTTCACTGTTGTACAAAATCGAGCCTTATCCATCTCCACAACTGATATATTATCAATATCGAAATAATCCACTAAATCTTTACTCTGCGATGCTATGATTATCTGAGAATGGAGGGCTGCATCCTTAATCATTTGAGTCAGCTGGGTTATCGCAAATGGGTGAAGCCCCAATTCAGGTTCATCCAGAATTATAACTTTCGGCATTGTTTCTTTAGGCTGTAATAGAAGTGTTGCCAGAGCGATAAAGCGGATAGAACCATCAGAAAACTGATGAGCATTAAAAACATAGTCAGTTGCAGAATTATCCATCCACCTAAGTGAAATGTAATTTCCTACAGATTCCAGATAGAAATCCTCAAACTGAGGAACGGCATCTTTCACATAACTTACAATGCGTTTGTAAGAGTCATTATAATGTTCTCGTAAAAAATAAAGAAAAGAGGGTAAGTTATTTCCGTGAGCCTGCAAATAGTTGGATGTCTCCACAGGACAAGCCTGACGCAAAGGACCGGCCGCAGAAGAATCATGAAATTGATATACTTTACAGTATGACAACATGCTATAGATGGATTTTGCCACGGCATCATTACTATCTGCTAAAGCTGATTCCTTAAAGATCGGTTCTATCGGCACATCATATGGCTTATCTTCTCCTTCTCTGTACCACTGGACAGATTCCTCTGTAACAATCAGACGATCCGGAGCCGCATTAGCAAGTTTAAAATGATAAGTGTCCACCGACTTACCATCAGAAAATTTTAATTCCCCCTCCATAACAGGGGTATTCTTCGCACCATAATGCAACAGCGAATTTGCAGTACCGGACATCTCTACATAACGAGCAAAAGACTTGCTCATCATATAACCCAGCATCTTAAAGAAACTCACAATGTTGCTCTTTCCTGCACCATTTGCCCCAAGCAAGATATTGACAGAACCGATGGAAAGAGACACTGGAGCATCAAAGCAAATTGATTTATATCCTCTGATAACGACGCTTTTGAGTTTTATCCTCCTATATTTTCTTGTCATATACAAAATATTATACGTAACCACCTACTAAGCCACCTTATCCAACATAAGGTAACATTTTTTATCTAATCAATATTTGACATTAACAAAAATAGGAATAATCAATATTAACTCCAAAAATTCGTACGCCTCCACTTTTCCGCACACCATCGTTAACCGCTGATTACCAGCAGTTTTGTCAATATTATTATTTTTGAAAATTTTTAGTTTCTTGCCAAAACGATATGTAAATAGCAAGCAGCACGCCAAGTCTTCTCTTTCTTTCGCTATCTGCAGTCGACGAAGTAGATCTTTCAAACACTCTTTCACCTCCGACATCACAAGCATTCTTCAAATTCACCTCCATCCCCCACCTCCTCAACAACACTCCACCCCTTCCGACCAATCCCCGAATACAGCATAAATTATTTATATCCCTCTTCCCCACAGAATCACCTCGTCGAACCACCTCCGCCAATACTTCCTAAGCACCAACTCGCCCACACCCAATTCCAGCCCCAACAGCCTCCCAGAATAATTCTCCCCACGGTTTAGGTCAATGCTAATTCTCTTTTTGAGGTATTGTCTCCTCTATTTCATTCTATGCTTCTCTTAGATAGAACTGAGAATCCCACAGTTCCACTGTCGCCAAAATTCATCCAAATTTGGAACAAATCTAACAGGGGGCCTTCTAGCACAATACCTTCAACTAACAGCAGAACAGATTATTTCTCTCATAGGTAACGATTTCTCACAATTCTATAAGCAACACATATAGAGATTAGGTCCCTATGATTTCAACTTTCGACCCGTAAAGAGCCCAACGATAGTACCCCAGCCATAGGAAACATGCACACAGAAAAACATTATGAATAATGGTAACAGATATTTCCAACCATGTTCTTTAGCAGCCATTACTGAAGCCAATAAATCACATGTAAAATACAAGCACAAACCAGCTAATAATGCAAAGAAGAAAGGCAACCATACGAATGACAAGAACACACCACATATTATACCTGCCACAAACAATAGAGGAACAAGATGACGTAGGCCTATTGATTCTCTGTCTATGTAAAACAAATGACCGATAGATTCACCATTTGCATACATCTGCTTACAAGATGCACACAAAGTAGGACGAGCATAATATGAACTCACAATCTCAGGATTAAAATATACTTTATATCCAAATTTACGAATTCTTGAATTATATTCATTATCCTCCGCTCGTGGAAGATCTTCTCGCATGCCTCCAACTTTATTAACAACAGCACGTGGAAAAGCTCCAAATGGAACAGAATCTACGTAACCAGGCTTAATTCCTACACGAAATGCGGAACCACCTATCCCAAAACGAGAACAATTCAATATTGCATTTGTTTTTGCCCAAAGGGAGTCATGAAATGGACGAATAATACAACGTCCACCAACATTTCCTATAGACTCATCCTTTTCAAGACCAATAATACACTTTTCCACATAATCAGTATTATAAAGAGCATGGGCATCCAAGCGTATTATATAAGGTGCATCAGATGATTTGACACCTATATTAAAAGCTATTGATTGAATTTTACCGGGATTATTGAGAAATCGTATATTCTTATACTTACGTTTATAGTCATCCACAATATCTCTTGTTCTATCTTTACTTCCCCCATCAACTACCATTACATCCATATCTTCAAATGGATATGACTGAGCAATGACGGAATTTAGACAACTGGCTATGAATTTCTCCTCGTTTAAGGTAGGGATGACTACTGCTACTTTGAACATATCACTTTTGAATATTTAGCCTTCCGCTATTAACTTTATAATCATAACTATGCCTTCCTTCTTCTCGAAAATCAGCATTATAGCGTTCTAATACATCCTTAAAAACCTCTTCATACTGCGGAATGAAAAGATCGTCTTTCTCGTAAAGATGCTGGATGATCTCTTTTGCAAGCGGCTTAGTAACAGATAAATCAGTCTTTCCTTTATTAAAGCTAGTGCCCTTTATATTTCCAGGGGAAACATTGAGAATTCGATTGTCACTACCATTTTTTTCCAATTCTATATTTACACTTTCAATAAATATTTTAAGAGCAGCTTTAGTAGCTCCATAAACAGCAAAAAATGGAGACGACATAAAACCCGCAATACTTACCATAACTCCGCAATAAAATTCATTTCTCGACATTAATCTATCCATAAAGTGATGAATGATTCTAATAGGAGCAACAGTATTAACGGAGAACGAATTATTAATATAATTTTCAGGAACATCTTTAAATAGGCTTAAACGACCAAATCCAGCAGTTATCATCAACGTATCAATATCATTAAATTTGTCGAATAAGCTATAGTCTTCCGCCATTAAGTCAAATTGAAAGTTTTCAAATTTAGAATTAATAAATTCGTCAGAAACAAGTTCCTTGTCAACTATATATACTTTATCATAATCGTCACGATTTGCTAATTGAGTCGCTATCGACAACCCGATACCATTAGCGCCTCCCACCACTAGTGCTCTTTTCATAACTCTTTATAATTTTCAGATTGGTTATATTTTTCAATAATTTCAGTTATTGCCACACTTTCGCGTCTACGTAACTTATAACTACTCATTCTATGATTGACAATCATAGACATAAATTCCTGAATTTCATAGCGAAGACCGTCTCCATCATAGCTATAAAAAAACTTTTTATTTTTCGTCTGATCTTCATATCGAATTTCAAAGAAGTCCGTCAGCCACCAAGGTGCAGGAACATACACATATCCTTTTGTTCCGGATATAATCATATTACCTTCAGTCTTTATTCCAATACCCAAGGTCATTGAAGCTGTTGCATGAGGATAACAAATGTTGGCTTTTGTGTATATGTCGACACCATTTTCAATTTTAGAATAGAAATTTACTTTCTCGTATTCTCTACCGAGGATCTTGATGATAGCCATCATGTTTAATGAGGCATGTTCATTCATTGCTCCACCTGCTTGAGATTTGTCCAGTTCACGTGTAGGGGCAGATACCATCTTTGATAGAGATGTTTTTACGTCTACGACATCACCAATTACACCACTTTTCACAAGAGTAACAAGATGATTAAACGATGGGCAAAATGCTGTTTTGCTCGCTTCTAAAAGCACTAAATTTCTCTTGTCTGCATAATCATATAGTTTGCGTGCTTGCATTGCAGAAAGCATGAATGGGATTTCGCAAAGCACATGTTTTCCTGCGCTAAGCGATTTCTTAGCATAATCATAATGAGTGAGATGTGGTGAAGCAATGTAAACAGCATCAATTGTCTCTAGGAAATCCTCTAACTTTTCAGAGTATACGTCTAATCCAAACTTCTTTCCAAAAGATAAAGCGTTCTCTTTGTTGGGATCATAGACAGCGGTCACACTGGCACTGCTTACAAATTTTGACTCGGGGACAAAACGACTTGCAATACGGCCAGAACCGATAATGCCTATGCGGTAAATTGTTTCAGTTCGTTCTCTAAGTAATGTGGAAGATATTCCTTCAGTACGTGGAAGATAGACGACCTTGCAATATTCGTTTAAATAATCGAATTTTCCTTTCCAATCAGAACCTATAGCGAATATATCAATATCATATCGCTGAATATCGTCAATCTTCTGTCCAAGATAGTCTTCAATAATAACTTCATCAGCATAACCGGTAGCCTTTACAGCCTCTACGCGTTCGAGCACGTTGTTTCTAACATTCAGTTTTCCCCTGCCTCGATCAAAGCTGTCGCTAGTAACGCCTACAATAAGATAATCTCCCAACGCTTTAGCTCTGCGTAGAAGATTAATATGACCTTCATGTAGGAGATCATAAGTGCCATATGTTATAACTCTTTTCATTTTTGTTACTCCTCTTCAAAACTTCCATAATCGACATTGAGTAAATGATGTCCTCTCCTTGATTCTTCAGGAGGCAATTTCATATAGTCTCCAAAGTAAAACTCCAAGAACGCATTAATATTCTCCGGTGCCATCAACGAGATTGTTTCAAATGGCACCTTTGTCGCCGTTCCCCATAATGTCCTTTTTGTAAAAGTATTATTAAATCGAGACACTAAAGAATGGCCACCCATAAAAAGTGTTTCCCTATCATTATAATGCTCAATTTGTCTTTCAAAGAAATGCCTAATACAGGAAATCCTCAAACAAGATGACATTAGCATTGCAAATTTCCGCAAGACTCCTTTCGGAATATAACCTTCATGAGTAGACTGTTCATAAGCGACCAAAATCTTACCGCAGAAGTACCACCAATATTGGCCTAATTTTCCATTTGGGACATTATCTAGAGGAAAAATATCAACAAATATTCCTTGCTTATTTCTTGGTACTGTACCCTCTGACGCAACTTCATCAAAATAGGTTCCTAACAATCTAACCTTAGAAAAATAACCAGTCCAGTCTTTTCTTTCCTGCTGAAAATAAAACTGAGAAGAATCAAACTTTTCACTATTACACAGTTTGATAAACTTGTTATAATTATTTCGCGTCATAGCAATATCCAAGTCATCATCCCAAGGAATAAATCCGCCATGACGAACTGCACCTAATGCAGTGCCACCAATGATATAATATTCAATACCATTCTCTTCGCAGAGAGTATCAATGTATAGCATTACATTGAGGATGTAATTTTGCAAGCGGAGAATTTGGTACTCGTCTTTCAGTCCTTCCCTTAATAGTCTTTTTATTATCATACAGCGAAACTAATACTTCATTAGGGATTGTCGTTAAATGTTTTCAATCTGAGCGAAGCAGCAGACAATCCCTTCAATTTCTGCCTCCGACTCATCAAAATTTCAATTTTATATCTGTTTCCGGTCGTTTCGGCCGGATT
>ENA-ORTB01001918-ORTB01001918.1-human-gut-metagenome-genome-assembly--contig:-NODE-1918-length-21089-cov-2.598317_pt1 | contig 21089 bp, 19 predicted proteins | sample MGYA00241905_ERZ509174 | MGnify/ENA primary metagenome ERZ509174 (study PRJEB26280, sample SAMEA2338851) | human gut metagenome | biome: human gut; feature: human-associated habitat; material: faeces... | reverse complement strand
TTTTATAAATTTTCCGTAAAAGAAAAAAGCCGCCCTTTGCTTAGACAAAAAGCGACTTTCTGATTTTCATATTTTATTCCTTTCTCTCGGAAACGCCGCGGACTGCGCCCGTATGGGGGTCCATGATGAAGCCGAGCACCTCCAGATCCTTTGGCAGCAGCGGATGCTCCCGAATGGCATCGACGGTGCTTTGCACAGAATGATTGATATCCCCGAAGCCGGTCAGCCATTGCTCCACGTTTTTATGGTTTTCATCCACATGGTCAATCGCCTCCTGCGAAATGCCGCGTTCCTTCATCTTGGCAATCATTTCCTTCGGGTCAAGCAGGCGACCGCCGCAATCATCATGCCCAATGACAACGACCGTATCCACGCCCAGCTCATAGACTGCGACCAAAAGGCTGAAAATGACACTGCCATAGGGGTGCATCACGCGGCCGCCTGCGTTTTTAATCAGCTTGACATCGCCGTTTTTCAAGCCAAGGGCGGCAGGCAGAAGCTCCGTCATGCGGGTATCCATACAGGCAAGAATGGCGATTTTACGGTCCGGATACTTGGTTGTGGTATACTTTTCATAGAGACCATGCTCCACGAAGGCACGGTTATAATCCAACATTTTCTTTACGAAATCATTCATAAAAGGGTTCACCTCGTTCATCGTTTTTTCATATTATACTCTTTTTTAAGGATTTTGTCTCTTTTTGTATGGCAAAATTTTACAAAAAAATAAAAAGGCACTTGTCTTTTTATGTAAATATGCTATGCTATTCTTATATAAAACAATGTAACTATTTTTATTTCTGTGCGGACGCAGGAACGGGCGTATGTACAGAAAAAGGCACAATCGGCGAAAGCCGATGTCGCAAAGCCAAGGGTCTAAACGGCGAGGGGATTTGCCGCAGGACAGCCGGCTACCGAAATACATATTGTTTCCCTGTTCCGAAACCCGCAGACAGGAAAAGGGGGGTTTTTATGACAGAGAAAAACAAAGGCAAGAAGCTTCTCACTTGGACATTGGCACTTTCTATGACGCTTGCCCTGCCGCCGGTTGGGGTATTCGCAGAGGAAGGTGCCGGGGGCGAAGGCTCTCAGCAGACGAATATCGTGCCTGCTACAGAACAGCCTGACGGCTCGTCCAATGGAAGCGGAACAGCCAACAACAAAGGAACAGAACCAGTAAGCACACCTGAGAACGGCGGACAGAAGACCGAAACTGCCCCTTCTTTAGGGACAACCGGTGCTCCTGCTTCTTCTGGCGAGGAGAAGAAGGGTGAAAATGAAACCTTAACGCCTTTACCTACACCTGTAAGCGGTGGAGAAGCTGAGGAAGGCAAGGACAACACTACTCCTTCCGAGGGTAAAGATGAAAACAAAGACGAAAGCAAAGGCGAAACAACTGGCGAAGTAGTGACGTATGCGGCAACCATCGATGGTAAAGAGGGAACCTACGAAACACTACAGGCGGCAATCGACGCGGCTGAAAACGGCGAGACCGTTGTACTGGCGAAGGATGTAACCGAAAACATCAATATCAACAAATCTATTACACTGGATTTGAAGGGGAAAACCTTAACAGGTTTCGGTGACGATTCCGTTGTAACCATTACCGGCGCGGAAACTAATGTTACCATAACAAGCAGTGCAGAAGAAAAAGGTAAGATTACCGGAGGTAATAATCTTTCTAATGGCGGCGGTTTCTCTATTCAAGATGCAACCGTTAACTTACACAACTTATCCATTACTGAAAACAAAGCAATCGGTATCGGCGGTGCCGGCAGTGAATGCACAGGTGGTGGTGGTATCTATGCAAAGGATGCAAATCTAACCTTGGACAATGTTCACGTTTATGAAAACACTGCTGACCTTGAAGAGCATGAGGCTGCTGACGGCGGCGGCATTTTGTCTATCGGCGGTGCTCTAACCATTAAAAACAATTCTGTTATCGAAAATAATACTGCCATAGATGACGGCGGTGGTATTTGTGCAAGCAATACTTTGGTAAACATCGAGGCTTCTGTAATTCAAGATAACCATTCCTTATATGGCGGAGGACTTTATGTTACTGGAAAAAACTCTTGTACAATTACCCAAAACACACGTATTCAAAATAACCGTGCAGAGTATATGACCTCTAAACAAAAAGAAACTGAATTCATGGTTCCTATTGGCGGAGGTATCTACTGTGGTGACGGACTTGATTTGACGATTCAGAATTCTACTGTTGCCTTGAATATCGGCGGTGACCAAGGCGGTGGTATCGTAGCTTATAGTATGGGTGAATTAACCTTAGATCATGCTGAAATTACCGATAATAACGCCTCTTTTGGCGGTGGTATTTTTGCTTTGTGTACTGCCGCAGCTAATACCCATATTACTTTACAGAACGGCTCCTCCATTAACAAAAATGAAGCTGCAAATGGTGCAGGCATTGCAATTTGCAATCTACTTGAAACAAAAAATAATGCAATACTTACTATTAAGTCCGGCAGTGAATTGTATGGTAATAAAGCAACAAATGGTTATGGTGGTGGTATTTACAGCCAAAGCGCAACAATTACTATTGGTGAAAATACCACAAATTCGGATTCTAATGGAGGAGAATCTATTACAAATAATAACAGTGCTTCTATCTGCAACAACCAAGCAAGCTACGGCGGTGGTATTTATGGAGTTACCTCAAATATTATACTCGCCGAAGACAATGCATTGTATAACAATGCTGCACAAACAGCCGGTGACGATTTATTCACATTTGGTGCTAATAGTATGATTTCTCTTGCAGATGCAACAAAAATGTCGGGTGACAGAAAGCTTGCTTCTGATGGCGAAAAAATTACAGGTTGGTTCTATGACGGCTATAAGGATGGTCGGTGTTCTCGTTGGGGAGCAGAAACAGAGGATGGTCAAAAATATTTCGATGCCTATGTAACAGATGAAACCGCTCCTACTCAATTTGGTTTAAAAGCGGCACATGAACAGCTTTACAAGGTTACGGTTCATTATGCTTACTCCGACGGCACAAAGGCTGCGGAGGCTGCAGTTATTAACGTAAAAGCAGGTGCGGCTTATTCCATTGACAGCCCTGCTATCGAAGGCTACAAGGCAGATAAAGCCACAGTTTCCGGCACAATTCCTGCCGACAAGCCTGCGGATACGGTAATCACTGTAACCTACACCAAGGAATCCTCCGACGGCGGTGGTGGCGGCGGCGGACATCGTCCCAAGCCCAAGCCGACAGTAGAAATTCCTGATGATGACGCACTGGGTCTGAACAACACTGACCACTTTGCTTACATCGTTGGTTACGGGAATAGCGAAGTACAGCCACAGAATTCCATCACCCGTGCAGAGGTAGCGGCAATCTTCTTCCGTCTGCTTGAGGATGGTATCCGCAGTGAAAACTTCACACATCAGAATGATTTCTCCGATGTGGCGGCGGATGCATGGTATTGCAGTTCCGTTTCCACGCTGAGCAGGATGGGCATTATCGCAGGGTATCCCGATGGGACATTCCGCCCGAACGCACCCATCACGCGTGCGGAATTTGCGGCAATCGCAACACGCTTTGACAACAACGGCGACAAAACGCCCGTAAGCTTCACCGATATCATCGGGCATTGGGCAGAAGGCGAGATTACGGTTGCGGCGAACCATGGCTGGGTAAGCGGCTACGGCGACGATACATTCCGTCCCCAGAATCAGATTACCCGTGCAGAAACCATGTCTCTGGTAAACCGTGTGCTGAAGCGTCTCCCTGAGACTCCGGCGGATTTGCTTCCCGACATGATTACATGGACGGATAACGCTGATACAAGCAGCTGGTATTACCTGCCCGTACAGGAGGCAACCAACAGCCATTACTACGAATTCAAAGAGAATTCCAAGCATGAAAAATGGACAGAGCTGCGCGAAACACGCGATTGGTCTAAATTAGGATAAAAAAGGCAATAAAAAAGGAAGGGTTAACATCCCTTCCTTTTTATTGCCTTAAAACCATCAGCTTTCAGACAAAGCAAGCTTTATGGTTGTATCCGCATAGGGTACTTTTACCTCTGGCGAGCCTGCCGCGTAAGGCAGAATATCATAAGGATTATAATACAGAACCAGTGCATCCTCGGTCAGGCAGAAATTGACTGCGGAGAGTGCTTTCTCGATATTCTCCTGGTAATCAATCAATTCACCTGCGTCCTCTTTGACATACGCCTCAAATTTTTCCTTCACATAGCTGTCTGTATCGGCGGCATTCTTCCCCAGAACCTCGCTCAGCGTAAGCGCTTTATTCTCCGCCAGATTGAAGGTCTTGGAGCTTTTCAGCGTATTGGGATGTGCGCCGTAGGTATTCGCATAATCCAGCTGTGTGATAGAAAGCAGGTTATCCTGATTCAGACTAACCTCAAAGGAGCGTGTGAAAACCATTGGATGGTAATTCTTGCCCTCGGAAGCAAGGACTGCCGCGGCAGAATCCTTAAATTCCGCTTCCGCTTCGGAAATAGCAGCTTCGGCATCCTTTTTATACTGTTCATTTACCGCTGTGATAAAGGCGTTATTGTCCTTATTTTCAATGACGGGGTATTCAAACGCTACCGTAATCAGAATATTTCCCTTATCATCTGTTATATTCTTGGAAATATGTGCGGAGGAAACTGCATACTGCCCCTGTTTTTTCTGAATATCCACAGTTTTGGTATCGGCAGACCAATCAACCGTGCAGTCCAGACCTTCGGAAATGGCTCTCAGCGGCACAAGAGTTCTGCCGTTTACGATTTTCGGCGCAACATCCAGCTTCTTTGTTTCGCCATCAACGGTGATTTCGTTTTTGCCGATTTCCAGAGTGATCCATTGATTGCCTCTGTTTGCCGTAACCACCTGCGCGCCATTCTCCTTCGTATAGGAAACGGCACAGTCCAGTGCTTCAAAAATCTTTCTGAACGGCACAAGGGTTCTGCTGTTTTCAATCATGGGATTTACATCAAACTCCATCTGACTGCCGTTCAGCTTTACCGTAACAGCATCCGCCGCATAGGCAGGAACTGCACCGAAAACCAGCACCGCACCTAAGGCAAGGCTTACGTTTCTTTTTACCATATTTCTTTTCATCCTAAATCCACTCCTTTTTTATTCCGCTTCAATGGCATCCAGAAAAGCATAGAAATTTTTGAGCCTGCTCCATCCCTCTGCGAGGAACTGTGGTAATTCAGGGGAAAAGAGGATATCCTCCATACCGCCGTGTGCCACAAGCAGGACATCCTTTTTGGGATACCACGCCTGCAAAAGCGGGGAAAGCGTTTCATTTTTGAATTTTTTATATGCTCTCCCTTCCAGACGGAAAAGAGGGTCTTTCTCAAATTTTTTCGCCATACGTTCAAACGCCGCAGGATTGCTTTCGATTTTTCTGCGGTATGCCGCAAGGAAGGCAGACGGACTGCACCACATGCCAAGACCATGCTCATAGCCTTCGGGGTTCAGCTCGAAATAGAAGGAAGGGCATTCCTTCCATGCCGTTCCCTGCAATGCCGCATCATACAGCACAACCCAACGGCTTGCGCGGTAAGGGCTTTTATCCTTGGAAAAGCGGATATCGCGATTGATACGGGAAACGGAGCATTTCATTTCCCTGCCGCCGAAGGCTATGCTTTCCGCCACAAGCGCCGCCGCAAGGCTATCAAAGGGCTCCTTCAGCACGCGCTTATAGCGGTCGCGGTTCTCCTCCATCCATTCGCGGCTGTTATTCATCCGCAGCTCCCAGAGGAAATCTATTGTTTCCGCGGTAAAGCCTTCAAATGGTTTCATGGCTTAAAACTCCATTTTTTCCTTCAGATAAGGAACCAACTCTGCGATAGGCATTCTTACCTGTTCCATGGTATCTCTGTCACGCACGGTTACGCAGTGATCCTCAACGGAATCGAAATCGTAGGTGATGCAGAAGGGTGTGCCGACCTCATCCTGTCTTCTGTAGCGCTTACCGATAGAGCCTGCGTCATCATAATCGCAGTTAAATTCCTTCGCCAGTGCTGCATAAACCTCTGCCGCCTGTTCGTTCAGCTTTTTGCTCAGAGGCAGAACAGCCGCCTTGATGGGAGCCAGTGCGGGATGGAATTTCAGAACGGTTCTGACATCACCTTCGCCGACCTCCTCTTCGTTATAAGCATCGCACAGGAATGCCAGCGTTACACGGTCCGCACCAACAGAAGGCTCGATGCAGTAAGGCACATATTTTTCATTCTTTGCCTGATCATAATATGTCATATCCTCGCCGCTTGTGTTCTGGTGGCAGGTCAGGTCATAATCGGTTCTGTCCGCAATGCCCCACAGCTCGCCCCAGCCGAACGGGAATTTATATTCGATATCTGTTGTACCCTTGCTGTAGTGAGACAGTTCTTCGGGAGAGTGATCTCTCAGACGGATTGCATCCTCTGTCATATTCAGGCTCAGCAGGAAGTTTTTGCAGTATTTTCTCCAGTAATCCAGCCATTCCAAATCTGTACCGGGTTCGCAGAAGAATTCCAGCTCCATCTGTTCAAATTCTCTGGTACGGAAGGTGAAGTTACCGGGTGTGATTTCGTTACGGAAGGATTTACCAATCTGACCGATACCGAAGGGCAGTTTTTTTCTTGTGGTTCTCTGCACATTTTTGAAGTTTACGAAGATACCCTGTGCGGTTTCGGGACGCAGATAAACCACGTTTTTCGCATCCTCTGTTACGCCCTGGAAGGTCTTGAACATCAGGTTAAACTGACGGATATCTGTGAAGTTATGCGCGCCGCAGGAAGGGCAGACAACCTGATTATCGTCTACGAATTTCTTCATTTCTTCATTTGTCCAGCCGTCTACAACCACTTCGGGCATATCATGGGATGCCATGTGGTCTTCAATCAGCTTATCGGCGCGGAAACGCTCCTTACATTCCTTACAGTCCATCAGAGGATCGGAGAAGCCGCCAACGTGACCGGATGCCACCCATGTCTGGGGGTTCATCAGGATTGCACAGTCAACGCCGACATTCTTGGGGTTTTCCTGAATAAATTTCTTCCACCATGCTTTTTTCATGTTGTTTTTCAGCTCTACACCCAGAGGGCCATAATCCCATGTGTTTGCCAGACCGCCGTAAATTTCGGAACCGGGGTAAACAAAGCCTCTGTTTTTTGCCAATGCTACGATTTTTTCCATAGATTCTACTGCCATTTGAATTCCTCCTTATTTCTGTGGGACTCACCAATGTATCTTGCAAGGGACGAATAGAAACTAGAAAAGCTCCCGTCTCCTCGCTGTTCAGCAAGGGACGAAAGCTCTTAAAATCTTCCGCGGTTCCACCCTCGTTGATTGATGCCGACGCATCAACCCTCTCTTGTGACACTGCTCCAAAGTGCCCTTCTCTGTTTCGCACCGCTGCCTCACACCAACCGACAGCTCTCTGCAAATGCTCCGCAGATACTCCTCTTCTTCATCGCAGTAATGATTAACTTGTGGTTTATGATAACGCTTTTCTCTTTTTCTGTCAAGGCAAAAAATTGCACTTAAATCCATGTATTTTTCCGCCTTTCTGCAAAGGAATAGACAAAAAATGTACGATACTTTATTCACTGTTCAAAAAAATCGCGTGTTTTCAGCCTTATGCCCATGTGAACCTCCATATATTTCCGCAGGATAAAGGTCAGCTGTTCGAGTGCTTCGGCGGAAAGCTGAAAGCCAAACGCCGCGCGGCTCTCTCTTTCCAGCACAAACCGAACCGCCCTTCGGACGGCATCCAGAACAAAAATGCTATCCTCTGTGCGGTGCTTTTCACAGTAAAACGCACCCATCCTGCCATCAAAATAGAGTGTCCCCTTGCCTTCGCCGCAGATATGGCATACATCTGACGCAAAGAGCCCATTCAGCTGCAAAAGCTTCAATTCAAAGATACGGGAAATCAGCTTCGGCGGCAGAATCCCCCTATCCATCACAAGAAAGGCATAATACAAAAGCTCCAGCACGGCATCCTGCTCCATACCGGCAGGGCAGCTGCGCTCCGTCAGCTCTGCCAGATACATGGCCTCGGAGAACTTATCCATATCCAGCCGCAGACCGTAAAAGCTATTTTGCAGCTCTGCCTGTGTGACGGAATAAAAGCCCTTACCCTCATAGACCACAAAATCGGCATAGCAGAACAGCTGCGTTGCCGCCAGAAGCTTACTTTTCACCCTTCTGGCACCGCGGGCAGAAAGCAGCACACGACCCACGCCCTGCGCCAGAAGCACAATCTGCTTATTGCTCTCGCCCTTTGCCTGCTCACGCAGGACAATGCCGCGCAGCTTTTCCGTTCCCATAGCCGACCTCGTTTCCTTCCTAAAGCACTGAAAAAATGCTTAATAAAAATGCTTATACCTTGATGCTTCCTCTATACGGCGGCGCGGATTTTGCGATTCCTTTTCCGCCTGTCTGCGGTAGCGCAGATAATCCGCCACCTGTCCTGTCTGCAAAAATCTCTGCCAGTGTTCTCTTTCGTTCATACAGCACATCCCCTTTCGGGAATAGGATATGGAGAAAGAAAACCGCCCATACTATAAAATTCCTACCATATCAGAACCCTTTTTGGGGTTTCACCCCAAACCCCACTAGGGAAATAATTTCCCTAGGACCCTTATACCTTCGCACAAACATCGTTTGTGCGAAAAATCAGGTCAAGGGCATGATGCCCTTGTGGGGGTGTTGGGGGCAAAGTCCCCAAGGTCTTCCCCCAAGGTCTTAAATATTCTTCTTGTCGTAGCCGAAGTTTTTCAGCAGGAAATCACTGTCGCGCCAATCCTTCTTCACCTTTACCCAAAGCTGTAAATAAATGGGCGAGCCAAGCAGTCTCTGCATATCATAGCGTGCGGTGGAGCCAATGCGCTTGAGCATCGCCCCCTGCTTGCCGATGATAATGCCCTTATGCGAATCCCTCTCGCAGTAAATGGTTGCCTGCACATCCACAATATCCTTATCGGGACGCTTCTTCATGGACATAATCTCCACCGCAATCCCATGCGGCACCTCATCCTGCAACAAATACAACGCCTTTTCGCGGATAATCTCCGACGCAATCTGACGCTCGGGCTGATCCGTCACCATATCCGCAGGAAAATACTGCGGGCCCTCCGGCAGATATTTCCGAATTACCTCCAGCAGCTCGCCTGTATTTCTGTCCTTCATGGCAGAAATCGGCACCACCTCCGCAAAGGGATATGCCTTGCTGTAAACAGAAATCACCTCTAACAGTGCTTCCCGTTCTACGGTGTCGATTTTATTGATAACCAGTACAACGGGTGTTTTTACGTTTTTGATGCGTTCCAGAACGTATTCATCCATTGTCTGCACCTCTGTGGTGGGTTCAATGAGCATCAGCACCAGATCCACCTCATTAAAGGTTGTTTCCGCAGAACGCATCATATATTCGCCCAGCTTGGATTTCGGCTTATGAATACCGGGGGTATCCAGAAAAACACACTGAAAATCATCCTTCGTCAGAATGGAGGTAATCTTATTTCTTGTGGTCTGCGGCTTATGCGAGGTAATGGCAATCTTCTCCCCGATCAGGCAGTTCATCAGCGTGGATTTGCCGACATTCGGTCTGCCGATCAATGCAACAAAGCCGGAGTGAAATTTTTTCATTCTGTTTCTACCCCTCTTTCCTTCAGCATTTCCTTCTGCTCTGCCAGGAAGATTTCATCCTTTTTCTCCCAATCCTTCGCCATATCCAAAAGAAGCACATATTGCAGCCATCTTTCGTTTTTGGTATCAATATCCTCCTGCGACAGCCCCTTAATCAGACACAGCGCCTGATAATATTTCATGCCGTTTTCGGCTGTCATATATTCGGAATTCATCCCCAGAACAACGTGGATTTTGTTGGTATTGGGCAGGCGATATCTTCTGATATCATCCTGAAAATCGGTTACATCCTTTCCCATCATTTTTGCAAATTCGCAGGCAGCCTTATAATGCGCCATCAGCTCGCTTTCTGTGATTTTCACACGAAATGCGCCCCAGTTTTCCTCGATATAGGCAACCACCTCTTCCATGGTTCTTGCGTTTGCCTTCAGTTCCACATCTGCAAATTTTGCCTTCAAAGCGTCAATGCCGTTCATGTTTTTTCCTCCTAAATTCTCTTTCCATGTTCCTTCAACTCGTCCCACTTGGCACGAATCGCCTGCATATCCTCCCATGCAGGACGTTTTTTTGTGGCATCCCTGAGCAGTGCAGAGGGATGATAGGTTGCTATGATATGATACCCCTTTCGCTCAAACCACTGCCCTCTCTGGCGTGTAATGCGAAATTCGGGGTCGATAATCGTTGTGGCGGCAATACGCCCCAGACAGACGATGATTTTCGGCTGAATCAGCATGAGCTGATATCTGAGATAATTCAGACATGCCTCCTTTTCATCATCATGGGGGTCACGGTTGCCGGGCGGACGACACTTGACCACATTGGCAATATAGGCATCCTCTAAGGAAAGTCCGACACTTGCCAGCATTTTATCCAATAATTGTCCCGCAGGGCCTACAAAGGGTACGCCCTGCAAATCCTCCTGCTGACCGGGACCCTCCCCGATGAACAGAATATCCGCATTGCGGCTGCCCTTGCCAATGACAACATTGGTGCGCATTTCCCATAGCCTGCATTTTTTGCAGGAATGGCACGCGCCCTCTAAAATTTCCCAGCTTTTTTCCGCCATGCCTTCCACCTCAAACTCTTACTTACAAATATATTCCGCTAAAGCGTCCCGCGCCGAAGTGCTGAAGCTTGCACCTGCGCCACAGTCAAAACGGAAAATCACCCCTTGACCGCCACCGCCGGCAGAAAGATGCACCCTCGTGTGCTCCTCCAGATTATCCGCCAGAAAGGTCAGCGTGGCTCTGTTGCCGGAGCGCATATAGTATTTCTCGAATAAAACCATGATGATTTCCTTGCCATTCGGCAGGATTCGCACATATTCATCCAGAATTTCTCCCGAATATAAGCCGGCTGTCACTGCCTCCTTGACCTTCTCCGCCGCTTCTTTCGGGGAAAGGTATACATAAAAATCCATTTTTTCCATCGGGATTCCTCCTTACCGAATGTCCTCCTTGCGAAAGCCCATCGGAAGCAGCTCTCTGACTGTATATGTTACCATGCCCTTTCCCTCGCTGTAAAGCAGGACTTTGCCTTCGGGCATAAATTCCGCTAAAACCTGCCTGCAAATGCCGCAGGGAGAGGCATAGTCCCCACTGCTTGCCACGATTGCGATTTTCTCAAACTCCCGATACCCCTCGGAAACCGCCTTGAAAACGGCTGTCCGCTCGGCACAGTTCGTTGCTCCATAGGACGCATTTTCAACGTTGCATCCCTTGAAAACCGCCCCATCCTTCGCTAAAAGCGCCGCCCCGACCCGGAATTCGGAATAGGGCGCGTAGGCGTTTTTCATCGCATCCTTCGCCTGTAAAATCAATGCTTCGTCTGTCATAAAGGGAATCCCTCCTTTGCTGCCTGCCATCCGGCAAAAAATGCTTTTCCGAAGATTTAAAAACGCTGTCAGAACTTTGCTCCGCAAAGCCGCCTGCGGCGGTGCCGTTTCTCTTCGGCATTCATCGTTTTCTCCAATGAAAAAGTTTTTATATAAACCGCTGTCATCCGGCAGAAAATACTTTTTTGAAGATTTTAAAGCGTAGCTTTTCCTAATGAAAAAAAGTTTTTTCTGCACAAGGATGACTTTTCGCCGCCCGATAGAAAATACTTTTCAGAACTGTTTAGCCTGCGTCTCTGTTCTGAAAAGTTTTTTCTATGCAAGGGCGGCTTCAAGCACTTTTACTTCCTCGGAAAGCCTGCCTGTAATAAAATCTCCTTCTGGCGGCGGAACATCTCCGCTTCCTCCTCCGGCTCCATGTGGTCGTAGCCTAAAAGATGCAGCATGCTGTGCGCCGTCAGAAACGCAATCTCCCGTTTCAGAGAATGTCCGTATTCCTCCGCCTGCTCCTTCGCACGCTCCAGAGAAATAATAATATCCCCCAGAACGATTTCGTCATTCTCGTTGACCTCTGCTTCTTCCCCCTCCGCAAACGTCAGCATGGGAAAGCTGAGTACATCCGTTGCTCTGTCAATGCTTCTGAACTGGCGGTTAATCTCACGGATTTCCTCGTTATCCACAATGGAAACGCTGATTTCGCAGTCCTCGTCAAATTCTTCGTATCGCAGGGCCTCTGCCGCCGCCCTGCGGATGGCATCCTCCAACTCCGCCGTCAATGGCTCGTCCGTTCTGTTGTCAATCAGTAAATTCACTGCTTTCTTCCTCTCTTTTTTCTTCTTCTATTTTTTCTTCTCTTTTTTCTTTCTTTTCTTCCGCCTTGCTTTCCTCTGCGCCCTTCTTCGCCGCCGCATTGATTTCTTCCTGCTTGGGATACGCCACTCTCTCGTGATACATCCCCTGGAATACCTTCAAAAATGCTCTGCGGATGATTTCCAGCTCATGAATCCCTAAGCCGCTGTTGTTCAGCTGTCCATCATCCAGCTTGTCCTTGATGAGCGTTTTAATAACACTTTCCGCTTCTGCCAGTGTTTTTCCGCTGCCAAGCATGGAGCGCACCGCCGCTTCTACCGTATCCGCAAGCATGACAACCGCAGATTCTCTCGTGCTCGGAATCACACCCTGATAGCGGTAATCCGCTTCATTCACGTTATCCGCACCATAAAGCTTGAGCGCCTTAAAATAGAAAAACTTCACAAGGCTTGTCCCATGATGCTCCCGAATGACATCCAGAATGACATTCGGCAGACCGTGTGCCCTCCCCATTTCCACACCGTCCTTCGGGTGCTGTGTAATGATTTTCGCACTCGTTTCGGGTGCAAGGTCATCATGGGGATTATAACCCGCCTGATTTTCCGAAAACATCTGCGGATTTTTCAGCTTGCCGATATCGTGATAATATGCACCTGCTCTTGCCAGAGCAGTATTTGCGCCGATTTCATACGCCGCCGTCTCTGCCAGATTTGCCACAATCAGGCTATGATGATACGTTCCCGGTGCTTCAATCATCAGCCGACGAAGCAGCTCATTATTCGGATTTGTCAGCTCCAGCAGGCGCAGGGGCGTGTTCGCCTCAAAGGTTGCCTCCCAGAAGGGCAGGCTGCCCACCGCAATCACAACGGAAACCAGTCCCATCACCGCCGCAAACAGGCACTTTAACAAAAGCCCTGCGGAATAGCCGCTTTCAAAAAACAGCCCTACCCCAAGCATTGCCGCAAAGCTGACCGCCGCCATCGCCACAGCCACCCAGACCATCCGCTGACGCTTTTCCGTTTTCTGGATGAGCAATGCACCTAAGGTGCCGACCAGAAGGGAATACATCAGAAACTGCACATCCCCATTGAAGATGAAGCAGCCGATGATGCAGAACAGCGTATTCATCACCAATGCTACGCGCCGCCCCACCAGAAGGCTTGTCAGCATGGCAAACAGCCCAAGTGGAATCAGCGTAAAATAAGCCGCGCCGCCCATCAGCCGCAGCAGCAGTATCATAATCACATAAATCGTAAAGAGCATTTTCGCTTCATTGGGCTTCAGCTCAAACTGTCCTCTGCCCCATACGAAGAAAAGATACAGCGCAACAAACAGCAGCACAACCAGCAGAAAGCTCCCCAAAAGCGGCAGCACACTGCTTTTATAATCGGCACCGCCGACCAGATGCAGGCTCACCAATCTGTCATAAATCTCCTGCGTGATGATTTCGCCCTCATCCACAATTTTCTGGTTTTTGCGGATCATCACATCCGCAACCTCTGCGCGCTTTTCCTCTCGCGCCGCTTCGATTGCCGCTTCATCGGGCAAAAGGTTCGGTGTAATCGCCGCATCGAAAACCGCCCCTGCCATTTCCTTTAAGCCTTTATTCCATGCCGTTGCCGCAAAGGCTTCGTTTGCCTTCTGCCTGCCCTCCTCCAGCGCATCGGCGGTAATGCCCTCGGTATAGAGATTGTTCATCGTGACCAGACAATCCTCCTGAAAGAGAGTGCGGTTGGATTTTTCCAATGCCTGATACGCCTTAAGCTCTCGTTCGGAAAGCACAACAGGCAGCTTCCAGGGGGCCTCCTGCGCCTTCACGACAAAGCTTTCGCCCTCCTTTAAATTAGCAAGAATCTGTTCCAAATCCTGAAACAGCTCCTTCACCTCGGCATTGCTTTCCTCCTCCACCGCGGCATCCTGCTTATAAATAGGGGCAACGCTGTCCGCCGCCGCATCCTTGAGCTTATTGGTCGCAACCTCATCCACCGCATCCGCTTCGGCAACATAGCGTTTTTCCGCCACAGAGCCGACCTGCACGGTATCTAGCTCCTGCACATAGGAGCCTGTGCCGATGCAGAGAAGCGTCAGCAGAAAGGCAACCGCAAACATCACCTTGCGCGCCTTTTTCTGCTTTCTGTTATTTATGAGGGATTCGTCTTTCCTTCTTGCCATCCTGCTCGCCTCGTTTCCTGTTTTCAAACTTTTCGTATGCCAGAATGATTTTCTGCACCAGAGGATGACGCACAACGTCCTTATTCGTCAGGGTAATCTGCCCGATGCCCTCGATACCGGAAAGAATTCGCGTTGCCTCCATCAAGCCGCTGCGCTTGCCCTCCGTCAGGTCAATCTGCGTCACATCTCCCGTAATAACCGCCTTCGAGCCATACCCGATACGGGTCAGAAACATTTTCATCTGCTCCGGTGTCGTATTCTGCGCTTCATCCAGAACGATAAACGCATTATCCAGCGTGCGTCCGCGCATATATGCCAGAGGGGCAACCTCAATCAGACCCTTTTCCATGTTTTTCATGAAATTTTCCGCGCCCATGATTTCATACAGCGCATCATACAGGGGACGCAGATAGGGGTCTACCTTCTGCTGCAAATCTCCGGGCAGAAAGCCCAGCTTTTCCCCCGCTTCAATGGCAGGACGGGTCAGGATAATGCGGTTCACCTCGTTATTTTTAAAGGCAGTAATCGCCATTGCCATTGCCAGATAGGTTTTCCCTGTACCGGCAGGGCCAATGCCGAACACAATCGTATTATTCTTGATTAAATCAACATATTTTTTCTGCCCCAGTGTTTTGGGCTTTAATGGTCTGCCGTTTACGGTAATGCAGATGAAATCATCATACATTTTTTCCAGTTCACGCAGGTCGGTTTCCTCCGCGGAGGAAATGAAATATTCCAGATTCTGCTCCGTAATTTCCTCGCCCTTTTTCACCAGAGCAACAAGGGAATGGAGAATATTCCAAGCCTTATGGACATCCTTTTCCTCGCCCGAAATCTTTACATCATCCCCACGATTGACAATGCTCACGCCGCACGCCTTCTCGATTTTCTTGATATTTGCATCAAACTGCCCGAATACAGGCAGAATGATATGGTTTTCCATCTGTATGGTTCTTTCAAAGCTCATTCGCGTTTTCCTGCTCCTTTTCTTCGTTCTGATTTTCTGTTTCTATGTTCTGCTTTTTCTCCTCTATTCTTTCCGCCATGGTAATTTCCGCATCTGCGCGGACACTGTTGGCGTAAACCTCATATCTGATTTGTATATCCTCTATTGTACCGTAAGAAGACAATAAATTCTCTGCATTTTTTTTTAATTTTTCTTCCAGAAGCGTTTTTGCTTCCGCCGCGGTGCGCGTTTTCTGCACCGTTTCGTATGCTCGCCAACGCTCCCTCCGCCATGTGAGGGGCAGCTTCCTATCCCCCAGACCGAGGGTTTTCTCGGAAAGCAGCTCTCTTTCCCACTGCACATCACTGTCGGGGTGAAGGATATCCAATTCCCTTCCCGAAAAGAGAAGGCTGTGGTTTTTCCTTACCTCACCACTATAGACGGCTTCCTCATACTGCAAGGGCAGCTCCTCAGTCAGCCGCCGCCAGATGCGCGCCGTTACGGTGCCCTCCGCCGCGGTGTATTCAGTATGCTGTTCCTCCCCCTCCAAGCCAATCGTCAGCGCGGAGGAAATCAGCACATCCCCCTTTTTCACTACATCCCCTGCGGCAACCAGAGGGGTTCCCCGTTCCGCAGTAATCTGCAAAATCACGCCATCCGTCGATGCAACAATATCACAGGGCGTTTCCTTATCAATGATTTCGACCCCTTCAATCGTTTCCGCAAGTCGGATGGTCGCATCTGTTCCGTGAATCCCGACGCTTACCCACGAAATGTCCGCAAAGTCCTCCAAAAGTCCATTGGTGACAGCCTGTGTATCCACACTCCGTTTCCGGACACCGGGGTATAGTCCCATTTCCCTGCAGGCGGAGAGAAGCTCCTCCTTGGAAAGGCGTTCATTCCCTTCAATCCGCATTACCCAGACAAAGGAGGACAGAAGATACAGCCCTGCCGCAAAGCACAAAAGCCCTGCCGTCCAGACCTGCCGCCTGCCAAATCGCCCCAGAAAAACGGGCAGACCGCCATAGGAAAGCACCTCCAGCGCACAGCCCGTTTTTTCGGCACACGCCTGCAAAAGCTCCAGGCTGTTTCCTGCTGCTTTCATCGTCATGCTGGCACCTTCGCGCGCCACCTCCCATAGATAGACACCGCGATACGCCGCCATATTCATAAAGCGTTCCGCCGAAAAGCCTTTCACCCTTATTTTAACATATCCACATAAATAATACCATAACGCTAGGAACAAAATCCTCCCCCCAATGTCCTGCCCGGATGCTCATTGCAGAAATTCCATTTTTTCCACTCTGCCCGTCACCACCATGCACTCCGCCGAAAGCTGCTTCAGGCAAAGCCCCTGCCCCTCCAGCCGCAGAACCCCTGCCGCCGTGCCGATGCGCACCGTCTCCTCGCTGTATTCCAGAATCCCCTTATAATTTTCTATCGTAACCTCCTCCTGTCCGATAAAGGAAATCAGCGGCAGATGCAGCAGTATTTCCTTCGGCAGCTCCAGTGCCTCTGTCATATTCCTACGAAATCCCATGCCATCACCTCATTTATTCACTTTATGCAAGCAGGGGATAAACTAGAATTTTCTACATGCTTTTCTGCATGCAAAAAGGCAGAGCCTTTGCTCCGCCTTTTCGCTGTGCGCATTCATTTTTTTCAGAGGAACTCTCATGTGAGAGGAACTGCTTCATTTTTGATTGCTGCTCTTTAGTTTTCGATGGCTACCATATCCTCGGGAATGGTGATATTCAGTGCTTCTGCGATGTCAGCATTGTATTTTTCTGTGATGCCGTCAGTTACATAGCCGATAGCCATCTGTGCGGGATCTGCGCCGTTTGTCAGAATTTCATAAGCCATTTCCGCTGCCTTTACGCCCAAATCATAGTAGCTGATGGACAGAGTTGCCAGACCACAGCCGCTGCACATGCCTTCTTCGCCGGTTACAACAGGAATCCCTGCGGGAACCGCTACGTTCTTTACGATTTCTGTGTTATTTGCGATGGTGTTGTCTGTAGGGATATACAGTGCATCACATTCGCCGACTGCCTTTGTTACAACAGACTGTACCTCGTTGGAATCTGCTGCTGTAAATTCAGCCCAAGCAATGCCTTCCTTATCCAGCTCAGCCTCTGCCAGCTTCGCCTGATATGCAGAGTTGGGTTCTGCAGAGCAGTATACGATGCCAACCTTCTTTGTATCAGGAACTAGCTTCATAAGCAGCTGAATCTGCTGATCAACGGGTGCCAGATCGGAAACACCGGTTACATTTCTGCCGGGCTTTTCATTGGAATCAACCACGCCTGCTGTTTTATAGTCTGTTACGGAGGTACCAACGATAGGAATATCCCCTGTTGCCGCTGCTGCCGCCTGCAAAGCTGTGGTTGCGTTTGCCATAATCAAATCAACATCATTGGAAACAAATTTTGTTGCAATCGTGGTGCAGTTTGTCTGCTCGCCCTGTGCGTTCTGATAATCGAATTTTACCTTATCGCCCAGAAGCTCTGTCAGCTTATCCTCAAAGCCCTTTGTTGCCTGATCCAATGCAGGGTGCTCCAGCTGCTGAATGATGCCGACTGTATATGTTTCGCCTGCATCAGCGGAATCGTCTGCCGCATCATTGCCGCCGCAGGCTGTCAATGCCATCGCTGCAACCATCATTGTGGCTGTCATTTTCATCCATTTTTTCATAAGAATCTCTCCCTTTTTCCTCAGTTTCCCCTTCCGGGTTTTGCTTTATTACATGCACGCATATCCGCGTCACACTGTTAAAGTCATTATAGCACTCAAATCTTCAATGTCAAGCATAATCCTCCCTTTTTTGCAAGTATTTTGTATACCTGTATCCACCGTCCGCGCACAAAAAAAGGACACATCCTATAGAGTGTCCTTTTTGTTTTTTCTGTTTTCAAATCAGCCGAGCAAAGCACGGTCGTTTGCAAATTCCTTGCCACTGGCAACGGTGAACTGATGCAGCAGGTCATCAACGGTCAGGTTTTTCTTTTCCTCTCCCTTGATGTCCAGAATAATCTTGCCGTCCCACATCATAATCAGACGGTTGCCATGCACAATGGCATCCTTCATGTTATGCGTTACCATCAGCGCAGTCAGGTTATGCTCCGCAATAATCTTATCGGAAAGCTCCAGAACCTTCGCCGCTGTTTTAGGGTCCAGTGCCGCGGTATGCTCATCGAGCAGGAGCAGCTTGGGCTTTTTCAGCGTTGCCATCAGAAGGGTCAGTGCCTGTCTCTGCCCGCCGGAAAGCAGACCTACCTTTGCGCGCAGACGGGTTTCCAGCCCCAGATCCAGTGGCTTCAGCAGCTCAACATATTCTTCTCTCTCTTTTTTTGTAATCCCCCATCTGAGGGTACGGGTCTGTCCGCGGCGTTTTGCTACAGCCAGATTTTCTTCGATTTCCATATCGGCAGCTGTCCCGTTCATGGGATCCTGGAATACGCGCCCCAGATATTTTGCTCTTTTGTGTTCGGGCAGCTTTGTGATATCCTCGCCGTCAATGATAACAGAGCCGCTGTCTACAGGCCAAACGCCCGCAATGGCATTCAGCATGGTGGATTTCCCTGCACCGTTTTTTCCCATCAGGGCTATCCGGTCTTTCTCATTGATCTGAAAGGAAATATCTTTAAAGAGGGCTCTGTCACCGAATTCTACCGTAAGTCCGTCTACTGAAATCATTTTTTATCTGTCGAAAATTTTTAAATCCATCTTTCCCCCTTCTTTTTCCTGCCCCTCTGTTCTTTTTATCCTGCCGCAAAGATAGAAAGAAGTCGAATAAAAATGCCGGAATAAGGATAAATAAAGTAAATATAGTTATCTTCCCCGGATTATCCGATAAATTTACCTTCCTTCCAGATGCCCGAATTCCGGGTACCGTCGGCCCAGGTATAGGTCCCCTGTCCGTGTCGTCTGTCATTCATCCATTGGCCTGTATATTTATCTCCGTTATTCCAGGTGAACGTCCCTTGTCCTTGTTTCATATCGTTTACCCATTGCCCTTCATATTTATTTCCGTCGGCATGATAATAAATACCCTGACCGTGCATACGATCATTCATCCATTGTCCTACGTATTTATCCCCATTGACCCACGTGAACGTCCCTTGTCCCTGTTTCTTATCGTCGAACCATTGTCCTTCATACCGACAACCATTGGCATAATAATAAATCCCCTCTCCTTGTTGTTTGTCATTCACCCATTGTCCCTTATATTTGCTACCATCGGGATGATAAAGTGTTCCCTGACCGTGCATACAATCATTTTTCCATTGCCCTTCATACCTGCTTCCACTTTTCCACTGGTAAGTTCCCTGTCCTTGTTTTTTGCCGTTCTCCCATTGTCCGTCGTATTTACTGCCATCGGCAAAATAATAAATGCCTGGTCCTTGTTTGTGATCATTCTCCCATTGTCCGTCGTATTTATCCCCGTTGGCATAATAAAAAACGCCTTGACCATGCATATAGTCACCATTCCATTGCCCTTCGTACCTGCTTCCGTCTTGCCAGTCGTAAGTTCCCCAGCCTTGTTTCTTATCGTTTACCCAATCTCCTTTATATTTGCTTCCGTTGGCATAATAAAAAATACCCCGTCCGTGCATATTCCCGTTTTTCCATTGTCCTTCATATCTACCCCCGTCGGTCCAGCAATAAGTCCCCTGTCCGTTGAATTTTCCATCTGCCATTTCTCCGGTATAGCTCCCATTGTCGAACTTATGGGTTTCCATCTTTGAAGTATTGGAAGCCGTAGAGGAGGAGGTAAAAGTATTCGAAATAGGAGTGCTTCCCGAAGTGCCGGATGTTGTCGAAGACGGAGTTAAACCACGTCCGAGGCATTGGGCGATCGAGGCGACAAGCTCTTGAATATGATGGCTTTCGAATGGACAAGCATCTATCCGGTCCAATTTCAATAAGTGATAGGTCATATCGCTGGGTCCCAACTTCTTGGAGATCTTAAACGGGACGATATTTTTCTCGAATTCCAGTGCCAGGCTAATCTCGTTCGCCGTATTCTCGGAATTATTCGAATGCTCCGACCATATAAAAAGTAAAATCTTACTATTATACACAGCCTGTGAGATCGCTTTGGCATAAGAAGTCCCTCTTTTTATCTCCTCTTTATCTATCCAATAAGATATATTCGCTTGCGTCAATGCAGCTCTGATCTTTTTCACCAATTCTTCGTCTTTTCTCGAATAACTGATAAATACATCATGTTCCATATCGGTTTGATTTTTCATTATAATTTGTTTGCCAAGTTATGATTATTTTGTCAAAAATTTAGATAAATGTGGTATATTTGTTCGCACTAAATCGTTTCGTTGACCATTGTAAAATATGACAAACCGGCAAATTTCACCTCATACAGCCTCTTTTGAAAAGATCTTCCGGGAATATTATCCGGTATTGCTGCCTTTTGTGGAACGGCATGTCGGAGAACGGGAACTGGCTAAAGATTTGGTGCAGGATGTCTTTTTGAAATTATATAAGAGTTATCCTTATTTTTCCTCAGAGGTAAATATTAAATCCTGGTTATATACCTCTTCACGAAATGCTGCATTGGATTATCTGCGGCATTTGAAAGTTCGGGATAACAATAAGCTACTGATGGCAGAAGCGATGATGTATGCTGCCGATGTGGATGAGGTGATCAGTGAAGAACTGACCCGCAAGATCCATGAAGCTATC
>ENA-ORTB01001909-ORTB01001909.1-human-gut-metagenome-genome-assembly--contig:-NODE-1909-length-21198-cov-5.529584_pt1 | contig 21198 bp, 16 predicted proteins | sample MGYA00241905_ERZ509174 | MGnify/ENA primary metagenome ERZ509174 (study PRJEB26280, sample SAMEA2338851) | human gut metagenome | biome: human gut; feature: human-associated habitat; material: faeces... | reverse complement strand
ATTATATGCTTCAGGATTATTTATACCTCAAGGATTATGTGAAGATCTTTGCGGCAATCATCCAGAAGGCTGACGATTTTGAGCAGATCCGCTTTTTGAGCGGAGAGCTGGCGGACACCATCGGAGAGACCTTCCGCACCCACATTCCGTATATGAAGCGCCTTGGCATTACGGAGGAGGAGATCCACAGCGCCCGTCCTCACATGGACAACAACGCTTATACCCATTATATGCTTTGGGAGGCGCAGACCGGGGATGTGCTGACTGGACTGGTGACGCTTCTGAACTGCTCCTGGAGCTATGCGTATGTGGCAGAAAAGATAGTCGAACGCTGCCCGGATGCACTGCGGGACAAGCGTTACGGCTCGTGGTTCGCAGGCTACGTTTCAGAAAGCTACCGGCGAACCAATCAGATGCTCATTGACCGAATCGACGCACTCAGCGGATTCATCGACGAAAAAACAGCAGAGCACCTCTGCGAGATCTTTGAAAAGTGTTGCCTGTTTGATTTGCGCTTTTGGGACATGGTCTACGCTATGGGTGGCAACTGAATCGAGCCCTTTTGATACAGAGGTCTCTACCCGCAAGACCTCTGTATCACAGAGAAAACAGATCATCGCCATCGCCAACAGTCACATCAGCGGCAGAAAGCTCGGTGCGCCCCTGACCAATATGGCCCTGAGTATTCTCCGGGACAAGAGCTATGAGCATACGGACTATCATCTCCACTATTACAGCATCAACGTCAACGGTAAGGACCTCCGATCCAGCACCTTTTTCATCAAGGACAGCGGCAAACTCATCGGCCTGCTGTGCATCAACTTTGACGACAGCCGCTATCGGGCCATCAGCGACCATATCCTGAAGCTGTGCCACCCGGACCTGTTCGTAACCGATGTGCTGGCACAGCCGCTGCCAGAGAGTGAAGATGACATATCCGCCCGATCCTCCCCGGAAAAATTCCGCAACTCCGCAGATGCGGTGGCTTTGGACGCCATCAACCGGGAGTTGGAACGGATGGGGGTCACGCCCGGCCACCTCACCCACAGCGAGCGGCTTCAGGTCATCACTTCTCTGGAATCCGCCGGCATTTTTCTGCTGAAGGGCGCCATTAAAAGCGCCGCGGCCGCCCTCGGCTGTTCCACCGCCAGCATTTACCGCTACCTCTCCCAGATCACCCCCTCTGACTAAGCCCGAAAGCACTGAAAAGGCCGAAGTGTACCCCTTAATTTATATATGTATCAAAATCACCTCCGCCGAAAATGACGGAGGTGATTTGATTCTTTATGTTCCGCTCTCGCCGTAGTTGCTCAGCACGCGGGCAGAGGGATCGTTGACGTCGCAGCCCTTCCAGCTCTTATTTGGCATCCAGAAGTCCTTCACCATAGGAGCCTGACCGGGATAGTACTTCTCGAAGATCTCCCGGTACAGCAGGGATTCCTTGGTGAACGGCTGGGCAAAATCGTATTTCTTCCGCTTTTCCTCAAACTCGGCGTCGGTGTACTTGGTCTCGGCGTACTCCTTCAGGTCGTCCACCATGGAGTGGCCCACGGCGTCGGAGAATGCTGCCTTCTGGCGCCAAAGGATGTCGTCAGGCAGCAGGTGGTCCTTTTCAAAGGCGTGGCGCAGAAGGTACTTGCCCATGTCGTAGGTGTTGACCTTCATGGCCGGGTCGATGCTCATGACATACTTCACGAAATCCAGATCACCGAAGGGCACCCGGGCCTCGATGGAGTTGGCGGAAATGCAGCGGTCCGCCCGGAGCACATCGTACATATACAGCTCATCCACCCGCTTCTTCGCCTCCTGCTGGAAGGCTTCGGGGGAAGGGGCGAAGTCGGTGTACTTGTAGCCGAAGAGCTCGTCACTGATCTCGCCGGTCAGCAGCACCCGGATGTCGGTCTGCTCGTGGATGGCCTTGCAGCAGAGGTACATACCCATGCTGGCCCGGATGGTGGTGATGTCATAGGTCCCCAGCAGGGAGATCACCTCTTCCAGCGTATCCAGCACCTGCTGGCGGGTCATATATACCTCGGTGTGATCCGCGCCGATGTAATCCGCCACTTCTCTGGCGTATTTCAGATCAATGGCATCCTTGTCCATTCCGATGGCGAAAGTACGGATCTTCTTCCCCAGCACCAGGGCGCTGATGGCGCACACCAGAGAGGAATCCAGTCCGCCGGAGAGCAGGAAGCCCAAAGGGGCGTCGGCGTCCAACCGCTTATCCACACCGGCGATCAGCTTGTTGCGGATGGTACGGCAGACAGTCTCCAGATCGTCATGGCAATACTCCGTAACGGTGGTCAGGTCGGCGTAGCGGACAAACTTGCCGTCTGCGTAATAATGCCCCGGCGGGAAGGGACAGACCTCCTTGCAGAGGCCGATAAGGTTCTTGGCCTCGCTGGCGAACACGATGCCACCGTCATCCAGATAGCCGTAGAACAGCGGCCGGATGCCGATGGGGTCCCGGGCGGCGATGAGGGAATCCGTCTTGTGGTCATAGATGATCATGGCAAACTCCGCGTCCAGCTTGGCAAACATAGAAAGGCCGTATTCCCGGTACAACGGCAGAATGATCTCGCAGTCGCTGCCGCTCTTGAATTCGTAGCCCTTCTCCGTCAGCTGCCGCTTCAGGGGACGGAAGCCGTACAACTCCCCGTTGCACACCACCATATCGCCGTCCAGCTCAAAGGGCTGCATGCCGGCCTCGGTCAGGCCCATGATGGCCAGCCGGTGGAAACACAGCCAGCCAGAGCCGGTGTCCATGATCTTGGACATATCGGGTCCCCGGGAGAGTGTTCGGTCGAAATACTCCCAAATCTCATGCTTGTCCAGTTTCTTCGTGGAAAATCCCATAATTGCGCACATAAAAAAGCACCTCCGGAAAAAATAAAAGCAGCGAACGATCCTAAAATTTTAGGACGAATCGCTGCCGCATCCGTGGTGCCACCTAACTTGCTGATCGAAAATCAGCCCCTTTGCGGGGTTCCAACAAACCCCTGTGCTTTAACGCCGCACGCCGCGTCTCTCCTACTGGGCTGCCGCCGTTCAGATCGCTGCTCCTGAGTGTTATTCCCGCCGCCCCGTTGTACCGGGCTTCCACTGTCCCCGGCTCGCTGTGACCGTTTGGCCACGGTACTTGTCTCGATCCACGCATTTTCAATATGGCCGGAGCGTTGGCCCGCTCCGAAATTGATGGACTGATTATAGCCCCGCGCAGTTCATCCGTCAAGATTTCAGATGTCAAATTTTCCGCGCTTTTCCTACCAATTTTATGTGTATTTACAACAAGGACAGTTGTTTCTCTTGACACCCCTCTTTAAATGTGTCATGCTGAAAAAAATGACACAGGAGGGATCAATATGCAGAGGATCAGCTGGATCGGCGTAGGCATCATGGGGAAAGCCATGGTGCGGAACCTGATGAAAGCGGGCTACGAGGTCCACATTTATGCCCGTCACCCGGAAAAAGTGGCAGACGTGGTATCCGAGGGTGCCGTACCCCACGGCAGCATTGCGGAGTGCGTAAAGGCCAGCGAGGTGGTCATCACCATGGTGGGCTTCCCCAAGGATGTGGAGGAGGTCTACTTTGCCCCCGGCAATATTCTGGACAGCGCCGCCAAGGGCATGACGCTCATCGACATGACCACCACCAGCCCCACCCTGGCCCAGCGGATCTACCAAGAGGGCGCCGCCCGGAGACTGCGAGTGCTGGACGCCCCCGTCACCGGCGGTGACAGCGGGGCCCGTGCTGGAACGCTTTCCATTCTGGTAGGCGGCGATCAGGCAGATTTCGACGCTTGCCTCCCCATTTTCCAGGCAATGGGCACTAACATCACCTATTTCGGTCCCGCAGGCTGCGGCCAACACGCCAAAATGGCCAATCAGATCATGATCGCCGGGGCGCTTTCCGGCGTGTGTGAGGCTCTGACCTACGCCAAGGCGGAGGGGTTAGACGGGAATACTTTGCTGGGCGCCGTATCCACCGGAGCCGCCGGCAGCAAGCAGCTGGACTTTCAGGGCAAGAAGATCCTGGCAGGTGACTTTGCCCCCGGCTTCTTCATGAAGCACTTTGTGAAAGATATGCGCCTTGCGGAAGAGGAAGCAGAAAACGCCGGGCTGGATCTGAATGTTTTGCAGCAGGCGCTTTCCAACTGTCAATCCCTGATCGACCGGGGCTGCGGTGATCTGGGCACCCAGGCTCTGATCAAATTCTACGAAAAATAACAGATGAAAACAGGGGGCACAGCGTCAGCGCTGTGCCTCCTGTTCATTCCGTCTGTCAATCCGTCTCCTTGGGAACCGGTTGAATTTCCAAATAATAATGGGGCTGGTTTGGGTCCAACTTCACCTCCGTAACGCCGTTTTCCGGATCAAAACCGACGTTCTGGCCTGTGATTTGGACGTTTTCTGCATGGGTAACGGAGGCCGTCTGAGCCGTGAAGGTCAGCGTGGAATCCAGCGTGGTCATCAGATCATATCCTTGCAAGTTCCGGCGGCCTGAGCCGGAGCAGGCAAAGTCAAAGCTGGGGGCCTTCCAATACTGCGCCGTGACCTCCGCCGTACCGCCAGTCGGAACGGTAACCTCCGTTTTCAGATACAGTACCCGATCCACAGACAGCACCTCGTCCATCAGCTCATCCAGCCGTCCGCTGTCATAACGGTCCACCGGTTTATCCGACAACAGGCCGTATTGCTCCAACGCCCGCTCCGCCAGCAAGCAATAAGTTTCCGGGTTCAAAACCTCCGCCGCCTCGCTGAGCCAGCCGTAATAGTCAGGATTTTCTTCCATTGTGTCAAGGATCTCCCAGCACAGGGTCAGCAGCACCTCATGAAGCGTAGTCGCACTCCGGGTAACGGTGCAGGAAACACCGTCGATCTCCTCGCCGGGATCGCAGCCGCCGTCCCGATAGCCTTGTAATGTGTAGCCCGTCAGGTCCGCCCCGATCACGATCAGCTTCTTGCAGATTTTACTCCGCCGCTGACCGTCAGGTACAAAATAGCTGTAAGTGATCTCTCCGGTGCGTTCATCCCAGCCGTACCCCTCAAAGCCGTAGGACAGCACCGTGGTGCGGGCTTCATCCGCTGTAAACGTCACCGCCTGAGTAGCCGCCTGATACTGTTCCGTAGGCGCTTCAAAATCCGTAAAGGTGTAGACTGTGACCGGAATATCCGCCGGTGTATGCGTCCCGGCGGCTGCTTCCCGGTAACCGCCGCCGTCCAGAAGCGTCTGATAATCCGTCCATTGGCTGGGATACCGCAGATTCAGGGTAGAAGTGTCACCGCCGCCGGCGCCGCCAAAGCCGCCCGCATAATCGCCGATGACCAACTCCTTCTCCGCTTTCTCTCCGTTCACCGTCACGCTGGGATCTATGGAAAGCAGATCCTTGATCCCGCCCACAATGGGATACAGCAGGGTCAGCGTCACATCCGTATCGGTTGGATTGCCGAGGATATAACCGTCCGTTATCGCCGCGCCCCACTGAGAATCGTACCCCTCCGGGTCTGTCCGGGGGGTAAAATCCCAATCCGTGTGGCGTTCCGCCGTCACGCCGGGGGTTTCTTCTGCTGTGGTCAGGGGCAGCACCGGCCCGGCGTAGGACATGAACGCCACAGCGTCCGCAGCGCTGTCCACATTATTGATCCCACTGCCGCCCGCACTGGCTCCATGACCGCGAAAGCCGCCGGTAACCAGATAGGCGGCTCCCGCCCCGCAGAGCACCATCAAGCAGGCCGCCGCAGCCGCATACCGCCGCCAGACGGGCCGCTTTTTCGCAGGGGTCTCAGCGGCCGCCTCGATCAGACCCTCATCCACCAAACCGATGGCCCGGAACAATCGCTCTGCTTTCATACCGTGATCCCCTCCTTTTCCAAAAATGCCCGCAGGGCCTTTCTCGTGCGGAACAGGGCAGATTTTACCCGGCTCTCGCCGCAATCCAGACGCTTTGCGATGGCGGCGATATCCTCGCCGTACCAATAGCGCCGCAGGAAGATATACCGGTTATCCGCCGTCTGTCCCCGCAGAAACGCGCTGACACATTCCGCCAAAACCCGCTCCTCCGCCGCCTGCTCCGGTCCCCGATGGTCGGGGATGCACTCGTCCAGTTCCCCCAGCAGCGTCTCCATACCCGCGCCCCGGCTTTGGGTCCGCCCCGCCTTCCAGCGGTCCAGCGACAGGTTCCGGGTGATCCGCCCCAGCCATGCCCGCAGTGCACTTGGTCGCTCCGGCGGCATGGCGTTCCAGGCCCGGAAATAGGTATCGTTGACGCACTCCTCTGCATCGTGATGGCTGCGGAGGATATTCCAGGACAGTGCATGGAGAAAACTGCCGTACTTCCCGGCGGTAGCTGTAATGGCTCCCTGATCCCGGTCCCAGTAGAGGTCAATGATCTGCGTATCGTCCATAGCCGTGCCTCCTTTTTGTCTCTCTGCCCATATAGACGAGAAATCCGTGCGTTCCGTCGCGTAAAAAGCAAAAAATTCTCCGGGGAATCTTCCCCGGAGAATATGGTATCAGATTTTCATACCGGCATCAACCGTTCAGCGGCCTGCCGTGTTCTGATAAGGGTCCAGAAAGGGGGTCGGTGCCTTCCGATAGGTAGACAGACTGACTCCAACCAATGCAGCAGCGCAGGCAATGGCGCCGGGGACCGTAGGCCCGAGGCCGAAGGGCACCCCCGCCAGTTTCCAGCCTACACAGACCGTGAAACCCGCCACCATACCGGCGATGATGCCGGCCTTGGTGGCCTTTTTCCAATACAGCGCCGCAAATGCCGGCAGTCCCGCCGCCGCCGCGTAAAAGCTCCACGCGAACATCAGGATGCTGTAAGCGTTTTTGATGTACAGGGCGATCACCAGCGCTCCCAAGGGTAGGATCACCGCGAACACGCGGGTCAACCGCAGTTCCTTTTTCTCAGAAATATTGGGATTGAAGACCTTATAAATATCGTGGACGCAGGTCTGCACGGAGACGATCAGGTAGCTGTCCGCCGTAGACATGATGACGGACAGAATTCCCGCCAGTGCCAGACCCGTCAGGCCCACCGGCAGGATCTCAATGGCCAGAGCCGGGACTACCGCGTCCGTAGAGCCGTACTGGGCCAGCTTTTCCGCCGGCACCAGCTGATGTGCCACCACGCCCATGAACCACACCAGCGGAATGGTAAGGCCGTAGGCCAGCGTCCCCAGGAACAGGCCCTCCTTGGCCGCCTTCTGGCTCTTGGCGGCAAAGGCCCGCTGCCACATCTCCGCTCCCGCCAGAGTAAAGACGAAATAGGTAATGATATCGCCCACGATGCCGCCATCCAGATAGGGCTTTGCCAATTCCGGAGCAAGTCCCTCCAAAAAGACGGACAAGCCACCCAACTTAACCAGAGATGCCGAGGGGATCAGAATGTAGACAAACAGGATCAGCATGACAAACTGGAATACATCCGTATAGATCACGCCGAACAGGCCGGAGGTGGCCGTATAGACTATAAACACGACACAGGCGATGAGTGCGCCCATCTCGTAGGAAATTCCGATCTCATTGCCCAGCATATTGATGATGGTGGCGGTGGCCGTCACCTGCGAGGCCACAGTGCCCATCATGGTAAAGGCGATCAGGCCGCCTAAAATCACCTTGGTGGTCTTGCCGAAGCGCTGCTCAAAAAGGTCCGGGATTGAGGTCACATGGAACGTAGTGCCCACTGCGGAGATCCGCCCGGCAAAGCCGGAGAAAATAAACATACCCAGAAGATAGGGCAGTGCCGTCATAATGGCCTTGAAGCCGCTGGAATAGGCCACGCCCGCCCGGCCCATAAGGCCGCTGCCGCCAATGATGGTGGCGCACACGGTAGCCATCAGCACCAGTGGACCGAAGGACCGGCCGCCCAGATAGTAGTCGTCCATGCTCTGAACTTTCTTGACCACCACCACGCCGATCAAAACCATGGAAATCAGGTAGGCTGCGATGATGATGAGGTCGATTGCGTGAAGTTGATTGTGAACCATAGGCTGCTCCTTTCCGATTAAGGACCCTTGCCGGATCCGGTTTCCTGCTCTGTGTTCAGGAAGCGTTCCACCGCCTCCTTCGCTTTCTTTTCGCCCACAAAAATAACGGTATCCCCGGCGTACAGCTCCGCGTAGGGGCCGGGGGAAAGAATATCCGTGGTGCCCCGGCGGATGGCGGCCACCGTAGCGCCGGTCACCTGCCAGAATCGCAGGTCACCCAAATTTTTTCCGATGCCGTACCAGCCATCCGGCACCCGGCAGCTAAACGTAGGCAGCGTCTCCGCCGGTTGAACAGGATAGAGGGTATCCTCCAGAATACTCTGGCACAGTTCCCCCATGCGGCGGTTCAGCGCCTCCTTTTCCTCGATCAGTTCCCGCAGTTTCCGGCGTTTGCTCATCAGATCTGCCCTGTTCTCAAAGTTTTGCAGATAGCGCTTGGCGTTGTCCGCAGAGAGCACATATACGCCGCTCTGCTCCTTCACCGCCACCACCCGCATATCACTGAGAAGCTGGATGGCCCGCCGGACAGTCTCCGGCGACACCTCGTATTCCGATGAGAGCTTGGACCGACCGGAGATTTTTTCCCCTTCCCGCAGTTCTCCCGCCGCGATCCGCTCAGCCACAGAGATTGCGATTCGCATATACTGGGTCAATCCGTCATTGTCCATAAAGCTCACCCCTTTATTCATACGCCTATTATACAAACTGACAACCTTGATTGCAAGAAAAGTTTTTAGTTTTTACAAAATTTTTACGTCGCCTTACGCAATGCAAATCCATTTCAATTTCCGTTTTACACGGCTCTTATAAAACGTGCCCAGTCCCATAGGCTGTCTTGCCGGTCATACGCCCGTCATTGCAAAAAACAGAGGTATGCGTCAAATCAACGCATACCTCTAAAATTAAATAGGTGTCAGCGGACGCCAATCAGGGCCTTCCGTCTTTTGATCTTAAAGCAATCATACCTCATTTTCCACGGTTCCGGGCCCGGCGGGCCGTAGAGGAACCGATTCCCAGCTCGATCCGATATTTTGCCACAGTGCGGCGGGCCAGGAAAACCCCCTCCGCCGCCAGCAGGTCGCAAAGGGTCTGATCGCTGAGAGGATGGCTGGAATCCTCATCCTTGAAGCGAAGCAGCATCCGCTGCTTCACCGCCTGACGGGACAGTCCCTGCTGTCCCACCGCCCGACTGAAAAAGTATCGCAGCGGATAGATTCCCTGACGGCATTGCAGGTATTTATCCCGCACGGCACGGGAAACGGTGGAAGGGTGCAGGTCCAGCGTCTCCGCCAAGGAGGACAGCTTCATGGGTGACAGTTCCGCAGTCTGCCCGGAAAAGAATGGTCTCTGCGCGTCCAGAATGGCCTGCGCGCAGCGGCGCAGGGTGCTGCCCCGGCGTTCCAGACTGTCCAGCAGCCATTTGGTCTGCCGCAGCTTCTCCTTTAAATAAGTGCGGGCCTCCGGATCGTCACTCTCCTTGGCCATACTGCTGTAATAAGGGTTCACAGTGACCTTTGGAAGATAGTATTCGTTCAGCAGCACCTGCAATTCCCCTTCCAACTCCACAATGAACACATCCGGCCGGACATAGAGGGTCGGCTCTGCCGGCTGAAACGCCTGACCGGGGTGAGGATCCAAGGCAGCGATGGCCTTCTCCGCCGCCTGAATTTCAGAGATACTGGCCCCAAGGGCCTTGGTGATGGGCCCATAGTGGCTGCGGCTCAGTTCCGTGAGGAACCGTGCGGCAATGTCCATAGCGTAGGGAACGTTGTCCTTCCGGCGGCTCAGCTGAAGCACCAGACACTCCGACAGATCCCGGGCACCCACACCGGCAGGCTCCAAGGACTGAATCGCATCCAGCGCCTGATCTACCATCGTCTGGGGGATCTTCATTTCTGTCAGGCCGTCCAGATCCTCCTGCGTCAGATATCCGTCCTCGTCCACCAGCTCCGCCATATATTTACACAGGGCCAGCATGGGCTTCGGCAGTCGTTTCCGTTCCAACTGATCGCAGAGAAACGCAGACAGGCTGTCCAGCTCCTTATCAGTCGCTCCCGGCTCCGGTGGGGCATCCTCCTCATGGGCAAAGGAGGTCCCAAAGGTCCCCGCGTCCAGCCAACTGGCTTTCTGACGCAGCTCCGCGTAGGCAGAGCGAAGCTCTGAGGCTTCCGAAAGCTCCAAGGTGGGGTTCTCCTCGGAGATCTTTCCCAGATAGTCCAGCAGCTCCTGAGAATTCATCTGCAAGACTTCCATGGATTGCAGTAGCTGCGGCGTCAGCTTCAGCTCCTGCCGCAGTTCTGTTTTTAAAGAAATGAGATTCATAACAGCTTCATTCCTTCCGGTCCTTCACATATTTGGCGATTTTCCGGACAGCGGTGGCCTGAGAGATGCCCAGTTCCTTCGCCACAGCCACCGTGGTGCCGCAGCGGCGGTAGGAATCCCGGATGATCTGTCCCTCGAAGGCATCCATCCGCTCCGCCAGAGTCCCCTCCTGAGAGGGGAGGTCCGGTGCGCTGCCGCCGCTGTTGTATTCCAGCGGCAGGGCCGTAATGTCCAAAATCGGATTCTGGGCGGTGATGACCAGCCGTTCCATCAGGTTTTCCAGCTGACGCACATTGCCGGGCCAGGGATATTGCTCCAGAAAGGCCACAAACCGGGGACTTAACGCCAGCTGCTTGCCGTATTCCTTGCAGAACCGCTCCAAAAACTGATGCGCCATAGGCAGGATATCCTCAGGGCGCTGCCGCAGAGGGGGAATGTGGACCCGGATGACGTTCAGCCGGTAGAAAAGGTCCGAACGGAACAGCCCCCGCTGCACCTCCTCCTCCAGATTGCGGTTAGTGGCCACCAGCAGACGGAAATCCAACTCAATGCGCTTGGTGCCGGACACCCGCTCGATGGTCTTTTCCTGAATGAGCTGCAACAGCTTGGATTGAATATGAGGCGGCAGCTCTCCGATCTCATCCAGAAACAGGGTGCCGTGGTTGGCCAGTTCGATCTTACCAATCTTACCGGCAGAGGCCGCGCCGGTAAAGGCTCCCTTTTCATAGCCGAACAGCTCGGATTCAATGAGGTTTTCATGGAGCACCGCGCAGTTGACCTCGATAAAGGGGCCGTTGGCCCGGTTGCTGATGGCGTGGATGGCCTTGGCCACTGCGCTTTTGCCCACGCCGGTCTCCCCGGTGATGAGAATATTGGCCTTCGTGTTGGCGGTATTCAGGATCAGTGTCCATAACCGCTGCATGGCAGGGCTCTTCACCACCAGATCCGTGGCGGTGGCCCGGAGCCGCAGTTCCGCGATCTCCTGCGTATACTGCTGCAAGGAGTCCTGTAAATGCCGGTAGTTCTGCTGAATGGTGTTGATCTGCTCCATGGACACCGTGTTGAAGCACACGGCATATTTCAGCACACCGTTTTGGTCAAACAGCGGAATTCCCACCGTCATGACATTTTTATGGGTGTGGTTGATGGTCTGGGTGGCGGTGATCTTTTTCTTCTGCCGGATGACCTCCGCAGTGATACAGGGCCGGAAGGTCCCGTTCGCTTCCAGATCAAAAGCCGACTTACCCACGATGGAATCGTGGGTAAAGCCAAAGTTCCGCTCATAGTTCTCACTGACCCGGAGAATGATGCCGTCTGCGTCAGAGAGCATCATATCGTCTGCCAGGACCAGATTGTTTTTGGGGCTGAGGATGTCGAAAAGTCCCTCCAGATTGATATTTTCCTCAAAGAAATGAGGAAGGTCAGGTGTATGCGCCATGAGAGTACCTCCCGCGTGTGATCTATTCATTTTTGATTATAGCATATTCAAAAACGAATAGAAAGGGCCAGTGCCAAGTTTCTTCTGTATCTTTTGTAAAAAAATAACCGCCGGCTTTCGTGGTTCTTGCCGAAAGGATGTCCTACGCAGGGAAAGATATATGCGCATCCAGCCTATTCATTTTTGAATAGTGCCCGAATGAGGTCGCTGAAAAGAGGAAAATTCCGCCGAAATCCCCCGATTTTTTTGTCAAACCCGCACAGTTGAATGCTCCATTTTTGTGAAAAACATCTTGCCAATCTTGGCACATAAATTGCTATATTACTCACTGTACAACCATGGATAGGCTGACGGGTGCAGCTGGACCCACATCTCCGTCAGCACAGACGCTTACATATTATTTTTGAGGAGGAATCTACTTATGTATCAGACCCTTCGTTATGAAAAGCAGGAAAACATCGGCATTCTCACCATCAACCGTCCCGAGGCGCTGAACGCACTGAACTCCACCGTCATCGGCGACCTGGAGCAGGCCATCACCGAGGTGGAGAAGGACGCCGAGCTGGGCGCTCTCATCATCACCGGCGAGGGCCGTTCCTTTGTGGCCGGTGCCGACATCGGCGAGCAGCTCCCCCTGGATGTGGCCGGCGGCCGCAAGTGGGGCCAGCGGGGCAGCGCCCTGATGCGCCGCATTGAGAAGCTGGAGATCCCCACCATCGCTGCTGTCAACGGCTTCGCTCTGGGCGGCGGCTGCGAGCTGGCCATGAGCTGCGACATCATCCTGGCTGCCGGCCCCAACGCTGAGGGCAAGGGCGGCGCCAAGTTCGGCCAGCCCGAGGTTGGCCTGGGCATCACCCCCGGCTTCTCCGGCACTCAGCGCCTGCCCCGCCGCGTGGGCATCGCCAAGGCCAAGGAGCTGATCTTCTCCGGCAAGGTCATCGGCGCCGCTGAGGCTGAGAAGATCGGCCTGGTCAACGCCGTGTATGCTCCCGAGGAGCTGATCCCCGGTGCCATCGCCATGGCCAAGTCCTTCACCGCCAACGCTCCCATCGCCGTGAAGTATTCCAAGGCCTGCATCGACCGCGGCATGCAGATGGACATTGACGACGGCATCGCTCTGGAGAACGAGCTGTTCGCCATGTGCTTCGCCACCGCCGACCAGAAGGAAGGCATGAGCGCCTTCGTTGAAAAGCGCAAGGAAAAGCACTTCCAGAACAAGTAAGTTAGACTCCGTATCCATCGCTTAAAAAATTTCTGACAAAAGAGGAATTTACAGCATGAAAAAAGTACGTGTCATTACCGCTGAGGAAGCGGCCCTGATGGTCAAGGACGGTGACACCGTCTCCACCGGCGGCTTCGTTAGCTGCGCCTGCCCCGAGGCGCTGACCAAGGCTCTGGAAAACCGTTTTGTGGAAACCGGCCATCCCCGCGACCTGACTCTGTTCTTTGCAGCTGGTCAGGGCCACCGGGACGGCACCGGCGGCGACCACTTCGGCCACGAGGGTATGTGCAAGCGGGTAGTCGGCGGTCACTGGGACCGCGCCGCTAAGCTGGGCGAGCTGGCTCTGGCCAACAAGCTGGAGGCCTATAACCTGCCTCAGGGCGTCATCACCCACATGTACCGCGACATCGCCGCCCACAACATCGGCACCATCACCCACGTTGGCCTGAACACCTTCGTAGACCCCCGTCACGAGGGCGGCAAGCTCAACGAGTGCACCAAGGAAGACCTGGTGAAGCTAGTGAACATTGACGGTGAGGAGCGCCTGCTCTACAAGCCCATCCCCATCAATGTGTGCCTGGTCCGCGGCTCCTACGCCGATGAATACGGCAACTGCACCGTCCACCGCGAGATCGGTCCTCTGGACGTCACCGCCCAGTGCCAGGCCACCAAGAACTCCGGCGGCATCGTCATCGTCCAGGTGGAAAAGATCGTCCAGGGCGGCACCCTGGACCCCCGTCTGGTGAAGATCCCCGGCATCTATGTGGATGCCATCGTGGTGGGTTCTCCCGAGGAAAACAACCAGTGCCTGGGCATGCCCTATGACGGAGCTCTCTCCGGTGAGTTCCGCATCCCCGTGGACGATATCCCCCCCATCCCCATGGACGCCAAGAAGATCATCGCCCGCCGCGCCGCTATGGAGCTGCCTCAGGACGCCATCGTGAACCTGGGCACCGGCGCTCCCGAGAAGATCGCCAACGTCTGCGCTGAGGAGGGCATCTCCAACAAGATGACCCTGACCGTGGAAGCCGGCTCCATCGCCGGTGTGCCCTACGGCGGCACCCAGTTCGGCGGCGCAGCCAACTCCATGGCCATTCTGGACCACAACGTCCAGTTCGACTTCTATCAGGGCGGCGGCCTGGACGTGGCCTTCCTGGGCCTGGCCGAGACCGCTCCCAACGGCGACCTGAACGTCTCCAAGTTCGGCACCCGTCTGGCCGGCGCCGGCGGCTTCATCGACATCACCCAGAACGCCAAGAAGGTCGTTTACTGCGGCACCTTTACCGCCAAGGGCCTCAAGACCGAGTGCAAGGACGGCAAGCTGGTCATCACCCAGGAGGGTGCCAAGAAGAAGTTCGTCAACCAGGTGGAGCAGATCACCTTCTCCGGCGATTACGCCAACAAGGTGCACCAGCCCGTTCTGTACATCACCGAGCGCGCCGTGTTCGAGCTGCGGCCCGAGGGCGTGACGCTGGTGGAGATCGCCCCCGGCATTGACCTCCAGACCCAGGTTCTGGATCAGATGGAGTTCATGCCCAAGATCGCCGATGACCTGAAGCTCATGGATGAGCGCATCTTCCGTGAGGAACTGATGGGTCTGGCTAACGACTAAACATCCCTCTAAGGGGGGAGCAATCCCCCCTTAGTCCCCAAATTAATTAGGAGGATAACAAAAAATGGCATTGATGACCCCCCAAGAATACATTGAGTCCCTGCGGAAGCTGAACACCCGCGTCTACATGTTCGGCGAGAAGATCGAGAACTGGGTGGACCACCCCATGATCCGCCCCTCCATCAACTGCGTGGCCATGACCTACGCTCTGGCTCAGGATCCTCAGTACGCTGAGCTGATGACCGTGAAGTCCAGCCTCACCGGTCACACCATCAACCGCTTCACCCACCTGCATCAGTCCACCGAGGACCTGATGAACAAGGTGAAGATGCAGCGTCTGCTGGGCCAGAAGACCGCTTCCTGCTTCCAGCGCTGCGTGGGCATGGACGCCTTCAACTCCGTCTTCTCCACCACCTATGAGATCGACGAGAAGTACGGCACCCACTATCACGAGAACTTCAAGAAGTTCCTGACCTACGTTCAGGACAACGACCTCACCGTGGACGGTGCTATGACCGACCCCAAGGGTGACCGTTCCAAATCTCCCAGCCAGCAGGCTGATCCCGACATGTACGTCCATGTTGTGGAGCGCCGTCCCGACGGCATCGTGGTCTGCGGTGCCAAGTGCCACCAGACCGGCTCCATCAACTCCCACTGGCACATCTTCATGCCCACCATCTCCATGGGTGAGGCCGATAAGGATTGGGCTGTCAGCTTTGCCTGCCCCACCGACGCCGAGGGTATGTACATGATCTACGGCCGTCAGTCCTGCGACACCCGGAAGATGGAGGAGGACGCCTCTATCGACGTGGGCAACGCCAAGTTCGGCGGCCAGGAGGCTCTGGTGGTTCTGGATCACGTGTTCATCCCCAACGAGTACATCTTCCTCAACGGCGAGTATGAGTTCGCCGGTATGATCGTGGAGCGCTTCGCCGGTTATCACCGCCAGTCCTACGGCGGCTGCAAGGTGGGCGTGGGCGACACCCTGATCGGCGCCGCCGCTCTGGCCGCTGAGTACAACGGCGTGGAGAAGGCCTCCGCCGTCAAGGACAAGCTCATCGAGATGACCCACCTGAACGAGACCCTGTTCTGCTGCGGCATCGCCTGCTCCGCTCAGGGCTTCAAGACCAAGGCGGGCAACTATCAGATCGACCTGCTGCTGGCCAACGTCTGCAAGCAGAACGTCACCCGCTTCCCCTATGAGATCGTGCGTCTGGCAGAGGACATTGCCGGCGGCCTGATGGTCACCATGCCCTCTCAGGTGGACTTCCACAGCGATATGGTTGTTGGCCGGAACGGCGAGACCATCGGCCAGATCTGCAACAAGTTCTTTGCCGCTCGCGAGGGTGTTTCCACCGAGAACCGTCAGCGCATCATGCGCTTCATCGAGAACCTGTGCCTGGGCGCTGCCGCTGTGGGTTACCGCACCGAGTCCATGCACGGTGCCGGTTCTCCCCAGGCCCAGCGCATCATGATCGCCCGTCAGGGCAACATCCAGGGCAAGAAGCAGCTTGCTAAGGACATCGCCGGCATTGTGGACTGATTCTGAGACGGGTTGATCCCCCTCGGACACGCTGCCCCTGACGCGCCCAGCGGTGGGCATGCCGTCCCGCGGGCAGCAGCGTTCTGACCGGGCAGCGCCCGGTCAGAACAAATGATAAACTGTGATATCTGTCCCTGCGACATATCAATATAGCCTTTCCAAAACTGATATAAGGAGAAAGCATTATGGATTTCAATCTGAGCCCTGAGCATCTGTTGATCCGGAAGATGATGGCTGAGTTCACCGAGAACGAAGTGAAGCCCATCGCTGCCGAGACCGACGCCAAGACCCTCTATCCCCGCGAGAACATCGAGAAGCTGTTCGACCTGGGCGTGATGGGCATGTGCATCCCCAAGGAGTACGGCGGACAGGGTGCTGACCCTCTGGCCAGCGCCATCTGCATCGAGGAGCTGTCCAAGCAGTGCGCCTCCACCGGCGATATCGTAGCCACCCACAACGGCCTGTGCTGCGACCCCATCCTGACCCACGGCACCGAGGAGCAGAAGGCCAAGTATCTGCCCATGCTGTCCACCGGTCACAAGGTCGGCGCCTTCGCTCTGACTGAGCCCAACGCCGGTTCCGACGCTTCCAAGGGCCAGACCGAGGCCAAGCTGGAGGGCGACCACTATGTGATGAACGGCTCCAAGATCTTCATCACCAACGGCTATGTGGCCGATGTGTTCGTGGTCTTTGCCATGACCGATAAGTCCAAGGGCACCAAGGGCATCTCCGCCTTCATCGTGGAGTCCTCCTTCCCCGGCTTCTCCGTCGGCAAGCACGAGGAGAAGATGGGCCTGCACGGCTCTCCCACGGCTGAGATCGTGTTCACCGACATGATCGTCCCCAAGGAGAACATGCTGGGCCGCGAGGGCAAGGGCTTCAACATCGCCATGCAGACCCTGGACGGCGGCCGTATCGGCATTGCCGCTCAGTCCCTGGGTATTGCCGAGGGCGCTCTGGAAGAGGCCAAGGCTTACACCAAGGGCCGTGTCCAGTTCGGCAAGCCCATCAGCAAGTTCCAGAACACCCAGTTCACCTTCGCTGACATGGAGCTGGGCTGCGAGGCCGGTCGTCTGCTGACCTACCAGGCCGCCATGAAGAAGGGTGCCGGTGAGCGCTACACCAAGGAGGCCGCCATGGCCAAGCTGTTCTGCTCTGAGCACGCTATGAAGACCACCACCAAGGCGCTGCAGATGTTCGGCGGCTACGGCTACACCAAGGATTATCCCATGGAGCGCATGATGCGCGACGCCAAGATCACGGAGATCTACGAGGGCACCAGCGAGGTCCAGCGTATCGTCATCTCCGCCAACATGGGCCTGTAAGGAGGAGAAGTCGAAATGAAGATTTATGTTTGTGTCAAGCAGGTACCCGATACCTCCGGCAAGGTGGCTGTCAATCCCGACGGTACTCTGAACCGTGCTTCCATGCAGACCATCACCAACCCCGATGATATGAACGCTGTTGAGGCCGCCCTGAAGCTGAAGGACGCCACCGGCTGCAAGGTCACCGTTGTCACCATGGGCCCCCCTCCCGCTGCCGGTATGCTGCGTGAGCTGATGGCCATGGGCGCTGACGAGGGCGTGCTGGTTTCCGCCCGTGAGTTCGGCGGTTCCGATACCTACGCTACCTCCCAGATCCTGGCCGCCGCTCTGAGCACCCTGGGTGTTGAGAAGGACGATATCGTGATGTGCGGCCGTCAGGCTATCGATGGCGATACCGCTCAGGTCGGTCCCCAGATCGCTGAGAAGCTGCACCTGCCCCAGGTCACCTATGCCGCCGACATCAAGAAGGACGGCGACACCATCACTGTCCAGCGCATGCTGGAGGATGGCTACATGACCATCAAGGTCCAGACTCCCTGCCTGCTGACCTGCATCAAGGAGCTCAACGAGCCCCGTTACATGAGCGTTGGCGGCGTGTTCGAGGCTTACGGCAAGCCCCTGACCACTCTGGGCTATGAGGACCTGAAGGACGATCCCCTGATCGATGCCACCACCATCGGCCTGAAGGGCTCTCCCACCAACATCTTCAAGAGCTTCACGCCTCCTCAGAAGGGCGTCGGCATGATGCTGGAGGGCGACGGTAAGGAAACCTGCGAGAAGCTGGCCGGTATTCTGGCCGCTAAGCACATCATCTAAGAAAGGGGATAGAAAATCATGTCTAATTTCAATAGTGCTGATATCGCTGCTTTCAAGGATGTATGGGTGTTCTGCGAGCAGCGCGAGGGCAAGCTGATGCCCACCGATTTCGAGCTGATCTCCAAGGGCCGCGACCTGGCCAACGAGCTGGGCGTGAACCTGTGCGGTCTGCTGCTGGGCGGCGAGGGCATTGAGTCCGCCGCTAAGGAGCTGGGCGGCTACGGCGCCGACAAGGTCATTGTCTGCGAGAGCCCCCTGCTGGCCACCTACACCACCGACGGCTATGCCAAGGTCATCTGCGACGTGATCGAGGACCTGAAGCCCGAGGCTTTCCTGATCGGCGCCACCAACATCGGCCGTGACCTGGGCCCCCGCTGCGCAGCCCGTCTGCACACCGGCCTGTGCGCTGACTGCACCCACCTGGACGTGGATGTGCCCAACTACATCCAGTTCCTGCGTGAGTCCTCCACTCTGGACGTTGACTCCATGAAGTGGGATATGGAGGACCGCAACCTGAAGATGACCCGTCCTGCTTTCGGCGGTCACCTGATGGCTACCATCATCTGCCCCCGTTTCCGTCCCTGCATGGCTACCGTCCGTCCCGGCGTTATGAAGAAGAACGCCTTCGACGAGGCCAAGGCCAACGCTGTTGAGATCGTGAAGCCCAACTTCACTCTGACTGCTGAGGACATCCACACCGACGTTACCGAGGTGGTGAAGGCCGCTAAGAAGCTGGTGGACCTCATCGGCGCCGATTACATCGTGTCCGTTGGCCGCGGCATTTCCAAGGACGTTGAGGGCGGCATCAAGCTGGCTGAGGAGCTGGCTGAGGTCCTGGGCGGCGTTGTTGGCGGCTCTCGTGCCACCATCGACTCCGGCTGGCTGTCTGCCGACCATCAGGTTGGTCAGACCGGCAAGACCGTCCATCCCAAGGTGTACGTTGCTCTGGGTATCTCCGGCGCCATCCAGCACAAGGCTGGCATGCAGGATTCCGAGTGCATCATCGCCGTCAACAAGAACGACACCGCTCCCATCTTTGAGATCGCTGACTACGGCATCTGCGGCGACCTGTTCAAGGTCACTCCCATGCTGATCGAGGCTATCAAGGCTGCCAAGGCCGCGAAGTAAGAGCTTCCTAAAGCAATAAAAGAGTGCCATCCTTCGGATGGCACTCTTTTTTGCATCTTACCGCCGCAAGTGGAGATTTTTGTTACCTATACGCGATTTGAAGTCGGCGTTTGTCAAAGAGGATTCTTTTGATACTTTACAGGATTTCCGTTTCCGTCATAAAAATGGATAACGCCAGCATTTGCGGGTAAGACGATCGCAAACGGCTGATCGCTGTTAAGATCGATGATTTGAACTGTGTTGCCATCATCGATTTCCAATCGCGCCGCCTTCGGTTGATTCATAGAGATGAAGGCCCGCTCGTTATGCCCATCGACCGTGAATTCCGCGATTCCCCTTTCAACTCCGGAAAGACTTCCGCCGCCGCGAAAGAAATATCCGAAGGAAAGTCCGGGACGATTTACGTAGACAGAAAAAGTATGATCGCTCCGATCTTGGGGATAGGAGATATAGGCTGCCATCGTATCGGAAACATCTCCCTCAACGATCCAATCCTCTGGAATCTTCTGTAAATTGCGAATATCTGATTCCAGATTGGCAGCAGATGTGCCAATATCGTCATCCATATAAAGAAACCCAAGAAGCAGAACGCAAACAAGAAGAATCCGCAGGATCATTTTGGGAAAAGGCTTCTTCATAAACACCTTCCTCCTAAAATTCCAATTCTGCTGGGTGAATCACATAAAAGCGGCCTGATTGTCGCTTCAAACAACCGCCCCGGCTTATCCGTTCAAAATCCCCATGAATTCCTCGCCGGTGATGGTTTCCTTTTCATAGAGGAAGTTGGCCAGCTCATCCAGCTTCGTCCGGTTTTCCCGGAGAATATCCAGCGCCTTCTGGTGCTCCCGCTTCACCAGCGCCACTACCTGCTGGTCGATCTTGGTCTGGGTCTCGGCGGAGCAGGCCAGAGAGGCGTCGCCGCCCAGATACTGATTGGTAACGGTCTCCAGCGCCACCATGTCGAAATCGTCGCTCATGCCGTACCGGGTGATCATGGCACGGGCCAGCTTGGTGGCCTGCTCAATATCGTTGGAGGCACCGGTGGTGACGGAACCGAAGACCACTTCCTCCGCAGCCCGTCCGCCGGTGAAGGTGGCAATCTTGTTTTCAATCTCCTCCTTGCTCATCAGAACGTGGTTGCCCTCATCCACCTGCATGGTGTAGCCCAGCGCGCCGGAGGTCCGGGGAACAATGGTGATCTTCTGCACGGGGGCGGAATTGGTCTGCTTTGCTGCCACCAGCGCGTGGCCAATCTCGTGATAAGCCACGATGCGCTTTTCGTGGTCCGTCATAATGGCGTTCTTCTTCTGATAACCGGCGATGACCACCTCAATGCTCTCCTCCAGATCCGCTTGGGTGGCGAATTTCCGCCCGTCCCGGACGGCCCGCAGAGCGGCCTCGTTCACAATGTTGGCAAGCTCTGCGCCGGATGCGCCGGAGGCCATACGGGCGACCTTGTTGAAATCAACATCCTCAGCCACCTTGATCTTCTTGGCGTGGACCTTCAGAATTTCCTCCCGGCCCTTCAGGTCCGGCAGCTCCACCGGCACCCGACGGTCGAACCGTCCGGGACGGGTCAGGGCGGGGTCCAGAGACTCCGGACGGTTGGTGGCTGCCAGAATGATGACGCCGGTATTGCCCTCGAAGCCGTCCATCTCCGTCAGGAGCTGGTTCAGGGTCTGCTCCCGCTCATCGTTGCCGCCGATCTGACCGTCACGCTTTTTGCCGATGGCGTCGATTTCGTCGATAAATACGATGCAGGGGGCCTTCTCTTTGGCCTGCTTGAAGAGGTCACGGA
>ENA-ORTB01001907-ORTB01001907.1-human-gut-metagenome-genome-assembly--contig:-NODE-1907-length-21205-cov-28.331726_pt1 | contig 21205 bp, 20 predicted proteins | sample MGYA00241905_ERZ509174 | MGnify/ENA primary metagenome ERZ509174 (study PRJEB26280, sample SAMEA2338851) | human gut metagenome | biome: human gut; feature: human-associated habitat; material: faeces... | reverse complement strand
ATGAAACAAGTGGATAATATTATCATTGTAGAATGTATTCAAAAGACTTCTAACAGAATGATGGGACGCATCGTGGACACTCATCATCAACCTGTCGATTTCGCCAATGTTTCACTTCTGAATGTCAATGACTCTTCGTTTATTACTGGTGGTGTGACCAATGAAAACGGACAATTTGTAATACCTTGCAATGCTCAAAAGGCTATTGTAAAAGTAACATGTGTAGGATATAACACTTATCGCAATATCTTTAGTACTGGCAAAATAGGTACAATAGCCTTAAGCGAAGCTACGCTAAATCTACAAAAAGTAGTCGTGAAAGGTCATCGGAAGATTTATAAGTCAGACGGAACAAAGCTTATCGTGGATGTTCAGAAATCTGTATTAAGCGATTTTGGAAGTGCCGATGATGTTGTTGCGCAATTACCAACAGTGTCAGGTAGCGATGGCAGCTATTCTGTCTTTGGACGGGGAATTGCAGATGTATATATCGACAATCGTAAGATGAGGGACAAAAGTGAGTTGAGCCGCTTGAATTCCAAGGATATTTCTACGATAGAGGTAATCAACAATCCTGGGGTAGAGTATGATGCAGACGCCCACGCTGTCATTAAAATCAACTTGAAACATAAGGTTGATGGAGGATTAGGCATCAGAACTTCTGTATTTGACAGCCAAGGCAGAAAAAACTCTGATTCGGAACAGGTGCAGCTCACTTACGATACCGAGAACATAAATGGATTCCTTTCTTTTACCAATTCAAGCAGTAGATACAAAACAGATCAAACCAATAAGGAACAGACTTTGGCTGATCATTCTGTCTGGAATATGGAAAGTGATATGCCTAAATGGAATTCCAATTATTATAATCAAACCTTTAACGGAGGTATCAGTGCAGAATTGGCAAAGAATCATACCATTGGCGCAAGTTTGTCATACTCCAAGGAAACGGACAAGTGGGGAGGACATTCTGCCAGCCAAATGGTTCATGACAATCTTCTGTTTGAAGATTTATCCTCTAACATCCATTCTCATGCAAACTATGATCAATGGATAGGAAACATCTTCTACGATGGAAAATTCTCCCAAAAATGGAAAATGACGTTGAATGCTGATTATGTTAGCAGAAAAGCTGCAGATAGCCGTCTTAATCAAGAGTCTGGAAGCATGACGGATGCGCATGAGGTGAAAAATGAAAATGAGACTACTCACGACATCTATGCAGGGAATATGAAAATCAATTATCAAGCCAACAAAAACTTAACTTTTAACATAGGTGCTGATGCAAGTTATGTGGAAGAAGAAAAAGATTATCAGAGCCTTGAAAACGAGAAGTCAAGCGCAACGAGTCGTCTTCATGCAGAAGAAACAAAACTCGCCGCCTTTGCCGGATGCAATGTATCTATCGCCAAATTGTCTGCCCAACTGGGAATGCGATTTGAGTCATTTCGTATGCTGTATCGTGATGCCATCTCCCAAAATAGCTTGGTGGATAAGACTTATCGTCATTTTTATCCTTTCTTCTCATTGTCTTTGCCTGTAAAGAATGTCGAAATGGGATTAAGTATGACAACCAAGGTAAAACGTCCAAGCTATTACGAACTTAGAAACAGCGAAGAATATTTTAACCGTTATTCCATCGAGGCAGGTAATCCATGGCTACTTCCACAATATACGACAGATATATCCTATTCGTTGCAATGGCATCAATTGCGTTTCTCAGTCGATTATCAAAGGATAAAAGATTACATCATCTCAACGAATATCATTCAGCAGGCATCCCCATTGGTGGCAATGTCAAAGCCTGAAAATTTTCCGCATTATTCTGCAGTAAATGCAAGTTTGGCTTATCATACGAATGTGGGTGTTTGGGAACCATATTTCAACCTTAATATGATGCGAACTTATATGTCACTCTATAATACGGATGGAAGAAAAATCAAGAATGACAAGCCTTACATATCAATGTCGTTCAACAGCTATTTCAACTTGCGCTACCATTGGATGCCTTACGTACTGCTAAGTTACAATTCTGATGGAAACATGAGGGAATATCTGGTTAAACAGGCATTATGGTTTAGCCTAGGAGTAACCAAGCATTTTGCTGACAATGCATGGTTGGTAAGGCTGAGTCTTAACAATATCCTCGGCACAAAAGAACGAGAGACAAGATATGCCTCAGATTACATATTCGACAAAAGCAGTTTCAAGGATGGTCGCCGCATCAGCCTCTTGGTAAGATATACATTCAAAGACAAAAAACGCTATAAGGGCGAAAGTGCTGCAAGTGAAGAAATAGATAGACTATAAACTCTCTCAATACATGATTCCGTAACAAAGCGGAAAAATAAAATTCTGTGTGATGAAGTTTGCCAATATTTTTCTAATGGGTAAACTTAATCCACAGAATTTCTTTTAGAGATTCTCTAGTTAAAAAATATATATTTCTTTGTGTGTCACATAAATTATTGTATTTTTGCAGACAAAAAGAGTTGTTTGACAAGCAAACGTATGCAATTTGCAGAATTTAGCACTATTGCCAAATCATTACCTCAATTGAGGTGAAACACTCATAAATCGCTCATTTTAAGCTATTCTGAATATTTGGGCAGAATTTTCTTTATTAATACGCTCATGCTTAAACATTAATCCATAGAACTGATAAATCGCCGTGGATTTATATGACTTGATTAGACTGTTTATATAGTCATACGTATTATCTGTAAATTGAAAAATTTTATTATCGGCTAATCTCTTTTCATCATCACAGCCTTCCGCAAATGTGTAATTACGAGTCGCAAAGATAAATTTTACTTTTTTCTCATCGCCATATATTTGGCGTAATGCTTTTATTACCCCATCTCTGTAAAGACATATTTCACCTATTTCTTTTTTAAAAGATGCTGGTTTAAGCTTAGCGGTTGCTTTACATTCAACAACAAATATGGCTTCATCTCCTACAGCCACAACATCTAACTGATGTCGATCTTCTGGATTGTCTCCCCATTGAACAGATAAGTCTTCATCATAATTTAGATTTCTAAAACCTAAATTATAAAACATGCACCATATATCGTCCTCAAGCTTCACTCCTTCAGGCTTGAGTTTCTGAATTTTAGCTTTATGTTTTGATGTGGATACTTCCTCCCATCCTTCAGCTATATAATCATCTAACTCGTTGATTCCAATACTTCTTGTATAATATGGAGTTTTTCTAGCTTTAAATTTCTTGATAAGTGTAGACTGGTCATCAGTCATATGATTTAAAAAATCTTGTTTTTGAGATATTGTTAAAGATACCATATTATGCTTATTTACTTGTTCGTACTGTTTGAAGAATTATAATAATTCATAATGAGTAATTCTGTCTCTTTTTCTCGTTTACCTGCATATGCATTAATAAATCGATGTGCTTCTATATACGTAATGTTATAGTTTGCATATAATTTAGTAAAATATGATTCTCCGTCATTGTCTAAAGAATTTGAATTGCTTTGCATGATTTTACACCCCTTGCTATTAAGTAGATCGCAAAATTCTTTTAGCTTTTCTTGTTCTGTATCATCAAAAACATTACGTGTATATTCTATGAAACTTGATGTGCCAGAAAGAGGACGGTAAGGTGGGTCCATGTATAAAAAATTATATCCACGCCCTAAATGTTTTATCATTTTGTCATAGTTTCCAACATATATATCCACTTTCTTAAGAAGTTCATGATCTGACATTATTATATCTTTGTCGCAAATTTTTGGTTTTTTATATTTGCCAAATGGTACATTAAATTTTCCTTTGGTATTAACTCTGTATAGTCCATTAAAGCAAGTTTTATTCAAAAATATAAAATATGCGGTACGTTCTTCTTTAGTTAAATCTTCATTATTATATCGCTCTCTAATTTGATAATAAAAATTCGTCTTTTTATCAATGTTGTCGAGCGCATAGAATTCATTACTAATATCATTTAGCAACTTAATCAAGAGTTGTGGATTGTTCTTTATCATTTGGTAACAACACATCAAGTCTTTATTAACGTCATTAATGATAACTCGTCTTATATTAGGGTAATGCTTAAGCATGTAAAAAAGCATAGCCCCACCTCCAACAAAAGGTTCTATATATGTTATATCATTTTGTTCTGCAAAATCATTTGGCAAATGCATTATGAGGTGTTTTATTAGCGAACTTTTCCCACCAGCCCACTTTACAAAAGGTTTTATTTCATTTTTTGTATTATGCTTATCTTTACTCATTATTATATTCAACACTTGCAAAAATCTACAAGTTATAAAATTTGTAACTGTTTTTATTATTGTTTACGCCGTCTTATTCTCTTAAAAAAATGAATCATATTATAGGTGTGACAATTGTACACTTTTAAATGGCTTCATCTTTAAATAAAAAGTGTCAGTGAAAATGGCTCTCTTTGAAAAGTCCAACGCTTGTTGTAAACTCATAAGGCAAAAGTCATTTATGTTTAAACTAACTTTATTAAAGGCTAAATGCATCCTTGTTGTAATCATTCACAATTGCGAGTTCTTCAAAGTCAAGCCTTCTATACAATATTCCTTTTATACTTTTCTATGGATTCTTTCCATGCAAATATACATTTTTCCATATAAATATATCTTTTAAATTATACATTTTTCTAAAATACTCTTAGTTGTTTGTGATGATAATGCATGTTTTATCTTCTGCTAGCGCTTTATTGTGTGGTAAAAGAGTTAAAATTAAAATATAAATCAATAATAAAATGCATGTCGGTAGTAAGAAAAATTGTAATGTTTCGTTTTGGTTGCCGCAATGTTTTATTCTTGTTTTAAGTTGATGACGATCAATTTTTAAGCGGTTTACGTTTGTAGTTTTTTGAATACGTATCGTATATAAGTAAAATAGCTTTGTTTACTTTAGTAAAAGAGTGTAATATGTGTATGGTGTTTAAAGACATAAAAAGAAAAGCTCTGCCGACATCACATCGACAGAGCTTACTGTTTATAATTACTTTATAATCGCTCGTTGATTAAAGAGCTGAACCCATCAAGAATGTAGCAGCCAAAGCAACGATGGCATACAATTCTGGGAATACAGCCAAAATCAAAGTGTTACCGAATACGTTGTAACCCTGACCGATAGCAGCGATACCGTTTGCACAAACCTGACCCTGACGGATAGCAGAGAACAAGGCTACCAATCCCAAACCGATACCTGAGCCTAATACTGCGCAAGCCTGGATTCCGGTGATTTCAGGAGTAAGGATATTGAATATGCTCTGGAACATGAAGTAACCGGCAAATCCGTAAAGACCCTGAGTACCCGGAAGAGCGGTAAGTACCAAGAAGTTACCGAATGCACCGTCGTTTTTCTTCAATGCACCAACTGTTGCGTTACCTGCGATTGTTACACCATAAGCACTGCCGATACCTGACAGACCGATCATAATAGCTATGCCAAGATAGGCAATAAGAAGATTTGTTTCCATAAATTATAGATTTTAATTGTTTTACGTTTGCTTTAATTAGTTTTTAAATGGTTTGTATTCTTTGCCACCGCCTTCGTAGCCTGAGTTCTTGAAGAATTCTACGAATGTCAGTCGCATTGGGTGAACCATAGCACCCAGTACGTTCATAAAGATGTTGATAGAGTGACCTATAACGAATATCAGTACCATTACGATGGGACCTGCTATTACGTTATCCGGACTCATACCTACTGCCAGACTGTTGAATACGCCTGCCAAGATACCGCCCGATAAGCCTAAGGCAAACAGACGAACGTACGACAGGATATCGCCCAGCAATCCGGTAGCCATGTTATAAGTGTCCCACAGTCCTAAGCCGATATTCAAGAATATGTTCTTTCCGGGGCTGTTGAACAGATATACCATCAGTCCGCCTACGGCTAAGATAGCCAGATGCAGCGTGCCTCCCATGGCCATTACACCGGGAGCGGCAAATGCAACGGCTGTGCTAACCAGTACGAGCAGCCATCCTATGGTAGAGATAGCGTACTTGAATCCGAACTGTATGGCTTGGTTTACAGCTTTCAGTGTCATACCGAAGATTATCTGTATAGCTCCTAAAATCAGCGAGAGGTTAAACATCTGCTGATTGTCGAGCATGATTACTTCTTTCATCTTCTGTATGAATGGCACATTAATGTCGTATAGGTTGAATCCGAAGCATGTTCCAGTAAGTAAACCGCATATCGCAGTAGACAAGCCCAACAATTGGACAAGTGTGAGTATGGGTTTCATTGACGGACTTATGCTTTTAGCTATCAGTCTATATCCGCTAATTCCTAACAATATGAACAGACCGTATCCGGTATCTCCCAAACACAAGCCGAAGAACAGCATGAAGAATGGAGCGAAGAATGGAGTCAGGTCGAGCTCATTATATTTAGGAAGCATATAAAGCTTCATGATAGGCTCGAACAACTTGAAGAATCCTTTGTTGTTCAACTGGATAGGCACATTGTCGCCGGGAACAGGGTCTGAAATCTCGTAATAAACCTCACTCGATTTCAAGAAGTCGTTCAACTGTTGCGCATTTTCTGCCGGTACCCAACCTTCGAGCAGCATCAGTTTGTTGCCTGCCAGTGAGTCGGCACTCAGCTTCACCTTGTCGAAGTCTACCAATTGGCTGGTACGTACTTGAGCAGCCTTCAAATCGGAGATAGAGTTTTCTGCCAATTCTTTCATGGCATTCTCTGTTTCCGTTCTTTCAGAGTCAAGTCTTTCCTTCTCCTGAATTATTTCCGACAGAGAGCGGTCTGCTATCTTAGCGCTTTCCACATCGAGCGAAACTGTTTCGGTTACCGGAGTAACCGTAACGAAATACACTTTCGAGCCTATGTGGTTTATCACTACAGCATGATATTGGGTTTCCCATTCCTTATCGTACACCTTGTCAGAGCAGATGTAGAATCCTACTTCATAGCCTGCATCACGAAGCCGTTTCAGACTTTCCGTTTTAAAATCGCCCCACGGTTCCATGGCGGTGATTTCTTTTTCTATAGCCTGAATGCGGTGATTGGTTTCCGCATCGTGCTGCTGCAATGCTTCAAGCTTATCAAGTACCTGTTCGCCTTTATCTGCGTTGCCACTTGTCTTGTCGGCAGCCTTGACATTCATTTCCTCTAAGAACTTGATGGCCGCAGCATAGCGTGCCGATAGTCGGATAGTAGCCTGCAAGTCCTGGTTTTCGGCCTCTCCTTGCGACTTGGTAACCACGTGTACCACGCCTAAATTGCGTACTTGCTCTAAGAAAGTGTCATAGTCTTTATGATAAATCAAAAAGGCAAGTTTCTTCATTTTCGAAATCATGCTTCTGCCTCCTTTCTTTTTTCTTGGATAGATTTCAGTATCTTCTGAGAAGATTTAGACAAGTTCTCTTCGTCTTCCATAAAGCGTTTTATCTTTCGCAAAGCATCCTGATATCCCGGAATCTGCACTTTCTCAAAAAGATTCACCTTCTGGGTGGTTTTCTTTCTGGCGTGTTCAAGCAATCCTAACTTGGCGATGGTGAATTCGCGTTCAATAGCCGTGCTGGCAAGTTCTTTCAGCAAATGAATTCCGTCTGAATACCATTTGGGGCTGTTGAACAAGCTGAACGGGCGAATGTTGAAATCTACATTATCAAGTACAGGTACGCGCACTCCGGCTATCTTCCGTATTCCCAGATGAACATCGTTTACCTTTATAAGTGACGGGTCGAATTCATTCCAAAGTGCGAACATGGCTTCATAATGCTGAATCTGTTTTTCCAAGCTATCTTCCAATGCAGTTGCTTCTTCTTTGCAACGTTTTACTTCAAGGCGCAATGCACTTTCCTTATTCTTTATAATAGGTAAGGTACGCACCCTTATTTTCAGTTGCTTCTCAAGCTGCTGCAAGGACGTTTTATTATATTGAAATTTTATAGCCATTACGCTGTTTCTTTAAATCGTAAATTATTTCTTCCAATGCAAATCGACAAACTCTTTCTTGATGTTGACCTCTTCGGGTTTGAAGTACTTGCTGAACAGTCCCCAAGTTACGTCGAGCATTTCGGTAGTGTCAAGGTTGACGTCGATAGCCAACAACTGGTTGGCATAGTCTTTAGCGAATGCCAAAGCACGTTCGTCATAGTTGGTCAAATCAAAACCGTTTTCCATCTTGGTCTTTGCGTTAGCGGCATCGGCATACAGACGTACGGCGGCGTTCATCACTTGCGGATGGTCTTTACGGGTCTTCTTTCCGATTACCAGCTGTTTCAAACGAGACAAAGAACGGAACGGGTCTACAATTACTTTACCGATATCGCTATCACGACGCAAGAACAGCTGTCCTTCTGTGATATAACCGGTGTTATCAGGAACGGCGTGGGTAATATCTCCACCCGACAAGGTTGTCACCGCGATAATGGTGATAGAGCCTCCCGACGGGAACTGAACTGCCTTTTCGTAAATCTTTGCCAAGTCTGAATATAATGAACCCGGCATAGAGTCTTTCGACGGAATCTGGTCCATACGGTTTGATACGATGGCAAGGGCATCGGCATACGATGTCATATCGGTAAGCAATACCAATACTTTCTGATTATGCTCTACCGCAAAATATTCGGCAGCTGTAAGAGCCATGTCAGGGATAAGCAATCGTTCTACCGGAGGATTTTCTGTTGTATTTACGAAACTGATGATACGATCGAGTGCACCGGCGTTAGAGAACACATTCTTAAAGTACAGGTAGTCATCGTTTGTCATACCCATACCGCCAAGGATAATCTTATCGGTTTCTGCACGCAACGCTACGTTAGCCATAACCTGGTTGAACGGTTGGTCTGGGTCGGCAAAGAACGGAATCTTCTGACCGGAAACCAAGGTATTATTCAAGTCGATACCAGCTATACCTGTAGCGATAAGTTCCGACGGCTGTTTTCTTCGTACCGGGTTAACTGATGGACCGCCGATTTCAACTTCTTGTCCTTCAATTTCGGGACCACCGTCTATAGGGTCGCCAAAAGCGTTGAAGAAGCGTCCAGCCAACTGTTCGCTAACTTTCAGTGTAGGCGATTTTCCCAAGAATACCACTTCTGCGTTTGTAGGAATGCCTTCCGTTCCTTCAAATACCTGAAGTGTAACTTCGTCACCGGCAATTTTAACAACCTGTGCCAATTTGCCGTTTACCATAGCCAGTTCGTCATAACCTACTCCTTTTGCTTTCAGCGAGCAAGTGGCCTTGGTTATCTGGCTGATTTGAGTATATATTTTCTGAAAAGCTTTAGTTGCCATTACATTACATTTTTAAATTATAGAATCACGCTTTGCGCTGAGAAACAAGTTCGGCCAACTGCTTGCGGAAGTCGTTGTACTGTTCCGATTTGTATGCCGAATAGTTCATCTGCTTGCATAGGTTAATCATCTTCTTAAAGTAATCCATTACCTCTACAAAGTTATCGAACTTAAAGTCTGTATGGCAGATGTCAATAACCATATCTACTATCTCTTCTTGTCTTTCCATAGGTGTAACAGAGTCGATATCGTCGAAAGCATCCTGCTGCAGAATGACAAAGTCGATAAGCTCTGACTTCCAGAATATGATGTGGTATTCTACAGGTACACCGTCGTCACCCAAGATGTTAATCTGTTCGGCGATTTCCTTACCTCTCAGCAAACGAGTTTTCAGTTCATTGATCTTTCCTGTCCATTCGCTGTTGATGCGTTTGGTGATATAGTCTTCAAATTCCGGATACTCGATGTATTTGGAATAAGAGTCTATAGGGTTAACCGCCGGGTAACGTTTACGGTCGGCACGTTCCTGCTCCAACGCATAGAAACAGCGAGCTACCTTCTTGGTGTTTTCAGTAACAGGCTCTTTCAAGTTACCACCCGCCGGAGATACTGTTCCGATGAATGTAATAGAACCCGACTGTCCGTTGTAGAGGCGTACATATCCTGCACGTCCGTAGAAGTTAGAGATGATAGCCGAGATATCCATAGGGAAGGCGTCTGGACCAGGCAACTCTTCCATACGGTTTGACATTTCACGCAATGCCTGTGCCCAACGTGAAGTAGAGTCGGCCATAAGAAGCACCTTCAATCCCATAGAGCGGTAAAACTCTGCCATTGTCATGGCTGTATACACTGAAGCTTCGCGGGCTGCAACCGGCATGTTAGAAGTGTTGGCTACGATGATAGTACGTTCCATCAATTTTCTTCCTGTATGCGGGTCTACCAATTCTGGGAATTCGGTAAAGATTTCAACAACCTCGTTGGCACGTTCACCACACGCAGCGATGATTACGATATCTGCTTCTGCCTGTTTAGAAATAGCGTGCTGAAGCACAGTCTTACCTGTACCGAACGGACCGGGGATAAATCCTGTTCCACCTTCTACTATCGGGTTCATTGTATCGATTACGCGTACACCTGTTTCCAACAGTTTGTATGGGCGTGGTTTCTCGGCATAATTAGTCATGGCTTTCTTTACCGGCCATTTCTGAATCATGTTAACCTTAACGTCTTCGCCGTCTTTATTGGTAAGTACGGCAATGGTATCTTCTATAGTATAGTCACCTTCGGCAGCTATTGATTTAATGCGCAGCGTTCCGGAAAGTTGGAATGGCACCATGATTTTCAGCGGCTGATGGTTTTCGTCAACTTCTCCAAGCCATGCAGATGCGCTTACTTCATCGCCTACCTTGGCGATTGGTTTGAAATGCCATTTCTTTTCTTTATCAAGAGGGTATGTATATTGACCGCGTTTCAAGAAAACGCCAGTCATTTTGTCGAGGTCATTCTGTAGTCCATCATAATTCTTAGAAAGCATGCCAGGGCCCAATGTCACTTCGAGCATGTGACCGGTGAATTCAGCTTCGGCTCCTACCTTCAGTCCACGGGTGCTTTCGAACACTTGCACGTATACATTCTGTCCGACTACTTTTATCACTTCGGCCATTAGTCTGTCTCCTCCGGTAGAAATGTAACAGATTTCATTCTGTGAAACCGGACCGTCAACAGACAATGTAACCATATTGGCGATGACTCCTAAAACAGTTCCTTTTGTTGCCATGATTTATCTATTCGTTTTATTATTTTTTAAATTCATCGGGGATGCTGATTTCTTCTTTCAAATTCTCTATCATTTGTCTGAAGAGTTCGTATCCTTTTTGTTTATCAAGTGAGATCCAGCGTTCTGTCATATCCAGGAACATCAGGAAAACGAATATGCGCTCTATTGTAAAATAGTAGAAGAATGATTGCTCTTCGAGCCATTTCCATTTCAGCGTATCTATTTTTCTTTCGCGTTCCACTAATTCTTCCGTCTCGGATATGCGTTGCACCTGATCCATATAATCAATCGTATCTCCCAATCCGAAATCGCGTGCGTTCGATGTACGCAACTGTTCGCAAGCAGGCGTGTTGCCTACTATAACAGACGCTACGTCTAATTTATATTTGCGGGCAGCATAAGCCGACAGTATATTATTGACGTTCAGATTGAACTCGAACCATTCTGATATGAATTGGTTTTTGCACGACATTGCATACTGATAATATAATGAAGCCAGTAAATCTTCTGCCTTATATAAATCTTCGGATGCGAGGTTTATATACTGAGATACGAATTCGGATAAGTAGGCTGGATATTTTTTATCTGGAATGTCTCCATTTCGGACCGTTTCAATAAGAGCCAGTAGTTCCTCTCCCGTAAGTGTGCCTTCGGTCTTGACTGGTGCTTCTTTGTCTTTCAGTAATGATATAAGGTTCTGATTGTCGAATTTTAGATAAAACAGGTCCACAAGTTTCTGGTCTGATGAGGCCAGCTGTGGGTAGACATCGGTTCTGAAGTCGCTTACAGAGCAACTCAATTTACCATCGTCTAAAGAGATATCCGGAAATCCGGCAACCAAGCAATAATATGTGTTCATGTCGACACAAGATTAGAATAACATTTTGATCAGCTGTGGGCGCAAGAATGATTTGAAGTAATTTTCAAATTCTTCTGCTCCGAAATCTACTTTGTAAGAACCGTCTGCCGGAGAAACAGAGAACAGAGTCTTCAGTCCGTTTACCTGTTCTATTTTCACTCCTTTATCAAGGAGAGCTTTGGCATTGGTCATGAAGTATTTTTGCAGAGGCTCAGCGTCTTTTACAGAAATGACGATGGGTTCTTGAGCAGACCATTGGGTAGCTAAATTAAGTATGAACTTGTTGAAGTAATCTTTATCAGAAACAAATCCCTTAACCGCTTGCGATACGGTTTGGTTAGTAAGCAGATTTGTTATTTCTGTCTTCAGAGCACTAAGTGACTGATTGGCAAAAAGTTTTAATTCTGATTTTGTGTTTTCAGCCAACTCGTCCGATTGTTTACGGGCTTCGGCTACGATTGTCTCAGCTTCCTGGCGTGCTTCGGCAAGCAGTTTCTCAGCTTCTTTGCGGGCTTCTTCCACAATTCGCTGGGCTTCCTCGTTTCCTTTTTCTACGCCTTCACGATAAATTTTATCGGTAAGCTCTTGAATTTTGTTTTCCATAATGATTATATGTTTTTTCATCGACTCTCGGTCGACTTTTATTAGTCGTGCCCCAATATAGTAAAATAAGCAATCGGCAAGAGTGAAAACATGAGAAATAATAAAATTAATTAAGGAAACGAGGCGTTTCTGTTATTGAATTTTACAAAATTGATAATATGGATTCGATATTGACATCTGCAGTTTCTATTTTGCCGTATATATAGTCTTTTTATGATTTCGTCATTGTGTCACCAATTTCCGGGTTTATTTCGGTGATAGAGTCGTAGAAAAGTTGATAGCATGCTGAGAGAAAGTTGATTTGGTTGAAAGGAAAACTCTATCTTTAGGTTAGAGATGTATATCTTTAGCTTAAAGATGTATATATCTAACCTAGGTTTATATGTCTCTAGGCTAGAGATAGAGAATTTTATAAGGTCTACATAGTTTTTGTTCGCATGCTTTATGATAATAGTTTGATAACTGCTGATGTTGTTTTGGTACAGGGACAAAAAAAAGAGGATGCGAAAACACATCCTCTTCATTTTGTTCTGTTGAAAAATCCTAAGCGTTGGCTTATTAAGCTTCAGCAGGAGCTTCGGTTGCTTCTTCAGCAGGAGCAGCTTCAGCAGCAGCTGCAGCTTCAGCAGCTTTCTTTTCAGCTACCTTCTTAGCGATTTCTTCGTTTACCTTCTTTTCTGCTTCCAGGCGTGCTTTAGCGTCAGCCTTCTTGGCTTCGTCTTCTTTAGCTTTCAAAGCAGCCAAACCTGACTGTTTGTTTTCTTTCCAAGCGTTGAAACGAGCGTCAGCTGTAGCTTCGTCGAATGCGCCCTTAGCTACACCACCAAGCAAGTGTTTCTTCATGTAAACACCTTCGCGTGACAAGATAGTGCGTACTGTGTCTGTAGGCTGTGCACCGCACATTACCCAATGAAGTGCACGTTCGAAATTCAAATCTACTGTGGCAGGATTGGTATTAGGGTTGTAAGTACCAATTTTTTCAGTAAATCTACCATCACGTGGTGCTCTTGCATCTGCAATAACAATTGAATAGAACGCATAGCTCTTGCGTCCGTTTCTCTGCAATCTGATTTTAGTTGCCATTTTCTAAACGTTAAATTTTTAATGTTAATGATTTGAATATGCTAATAGCTCGTATTAGCGGCGCAAAGGTACTACTTTTTATTTATATTGCAAGTAAATTTACTTGTTTATTTCGCGCAACCACTTCTCTAACTCGCCGGTCCACTGGCGTTTGTATTCAAAACTGTCTCTATATCCCCATCCGTGACCGCCGGTAGGGTAGGTGTGCAGGCAGCATTTTTCTACGTGATTTTTGATAAGTGCCATATAGTAGTTTACGCTGTTTGCCACGGGTACTGTTTTATCATTGCTGCTGTGCATTATAAATGCCGGTGGGGTCTGTGCGTTTACTTGAAGCTCGTTGCTGAATTGTTTTACTAGTTCTTCTGATGGAGACTGTCCTAACAGATTCTTTCTTGAGCCAGCGTGGGTGTACGATGCATCCATCGTGATTACGGGATAGAATAATATCTGAAAATCTGGTTTGGTTTCTGCGTCTGTATAATGGGTAGCTACTGTACTAGCCAGATGACCTCCGGCAGAAGACCCCATGATGCCGAGTTTCTGTATGTTCCATTCTTTGGCGTGCTGGCGCATGATGCGCATAGCCTGTTGAGCGTCGCTTAACGGGATTTCGTGATTTCCGCCTGGCATACGGTAAACTAATACTGCGTATGTAATGCCCAAGCTGTTGAACCATGCCGACATGCTTTTGCCTTCATGGTCTATGGCTAAATGAGTATATCCTCCACCCGGGCAGGCTATGATAGCCATTCCGTTGCCGTTGGTGGCGGGGTAGACGGTAAGTGTGGGTTGCGGTTCAGAAGAATCTTGTCCCCAAATCTTAATTTCAATCGGATTAGTTGCGTTCATTGTAGTAATGAAAAAAAGTAAAATGGAGATGAATAAGTTTTTCATGATTGTAGCTGATTTAAGTAAGGGCTGTTTAGCGATTACAAAACAGCCCTTATATTAATTAGTTGTTGTTATTTTTTATTGATGCTCATGCTGGCTTTTACCAGATATACTATAATAAGAGCGTATGCTATGAGCGAAACTACTTGGCTAAGCGGGTTATCCAACCAAGCGTCGTTTACCAAGTTGATGCCCTTGAAGCGCATGGCTGCACTTACAACTCCCATCAGCGCACCTCCGGCAATGAATCCAGAAGCAAGCAGGGTACCTTTTTCTCCACGTTCAGCGTTTACTTCAGGGTCTTTGCTGCGACTTGTAACGTACCAGTTGATAGCTCCTCCGACTAAAAGCGGCAAGTTGAGTTCGAGAGGGATGAACATACCCAAAGCGAACGCCAAAGCCGGAACTTTAAAGTAGGTGAGTACTAATGCCAATACAGCGCCGATGCCGTACAGTAGCCACGGAGCTGAAACTCCGTTCATCAGCGGGTCGATAACCGCTGCCATAGCGTTAGCCTGCGGAGCAGCCAAGGCACCTGTGGTGAAACCGTATGTTTTATTCAATATCATGATCACTCCTCCTACGGTTGCTGCAGAAACCAAAGTTCCCAAGAACTTCCAAGTCTGCTGCTTGGCAGGAGTGCTACCCAACCAATAACCAATCTTCAAGTCGGTGATGAAACCTCCTGCCATTGACAGTGCTGTACATACTACACCACCCATCACGAGGGCTGCAACCATACCGGTAGAACCTTTAAGACCAACAGCTACCATGACTACAGACGCAAGGATAAGAGTCATCAGCGTCATACCCGAAACCGGGTTGGTACCAACAATAGCGATGGCGTTAGCCGCAACTGTAGTAAATAGGAATGCGATTCCTGCTACCAAGACGATAGCTACTATGGTATGCATCAAGTTACCCTGCATAACGTCGAAGTAGAAGAACAGAGTTACAAGTACTATGGTAATCAGTGAGCCGATAGCGATGACTTTCATCGGAAGGTCTTTCTGAGTACGTTCTACGTTGGCCTGTTCTTTCTTGCCGCCCATTTCCTTGGCTGCAAGTCCTACTGCACTTTTAATGATATCCCATGAACGGACAATTCCTATAATACCAGCCATAGCGATACCACCGATACCGATGCTCTTAGCATAATGTGAGAATATCATTTCAGGACTCATGGAACCTACTGTCTCTGTGATAGCCGGATTCCATGCGTTGAGCACAGCGTCTCCCCAAATCAGAGATATTCCCGGCACGATGATGAGCCATACTGCCAATGAACCTGCGCAGATGATGGCTGCATACTTCAAACCAACGATATATCCCAGACCCAATACGGCTGCTCCGGTATTGATTTTCAATACTACCTTAGCTTTGTCGGCAAGCATTTCTCCCCATCCGCATACACGGGTAGTGAAGTTTTCGTTCCACCATCCGAAGGTAGATACTATAAAGTCGTATAATCCACCAATTAATCCGGCAAACAGAAGCGGCTTAGCTTGGCTGCCTCCTTTTTCGCCCGAAATAAGTACCTGTGTACTTGCGGTTGCTTCGGGGAAAGGATATTCGCCATGTTTTTCGCTTACGAAGTATTTACGGAATGGGATAAGGAACAAGATACCCAATATTCCGCCCAGCAAAGAGCTGATAAACATCTGGAAGAAGTTTACGGTCATTTCAGGATATTTATCCTGCAATATATAAAGTGCAGGAAGGGTAAAGATAGCTCCAGCTACGATTACTCCCGAGCATGCACCGATAGACTGTATAATTACGTTTTCTCCTAGTGCGCTTTTACGCTTGGCTGCGCTTGATACACCTACAGCGATGATGGCGATAGGAATGGCTGCTTCGAATACCTGTCCTACTTTCAGTCCCAGATATGCCGATGCTGCAGAGAATAATACGGCCATAGCAATGCCCCACAGTACAGACCAAAGGTTGACTTCGGGATAGGTTTGATCGGCTTTCATAGGAGGTTCGTACTTTTCTCCTGGTTTTAACGGTCGGAACGCGTTTTCGGGCAGACCGTTTTGTTTTTCGTTTTCTTTCATGATGTTTAAGGTATTATTAAATGTTATTTTCTAATATACTTCTTCATTCCGTCTGTAAAGTAGATGCCCATTTTTCCGCTGTCGGTGGTATATATAAAATAGGCGTCCATTTCTGGATGTGCGGCACAAATCGCTTTGGCAGAGTCGAGACCCAATACCATGAACGAGGTGGCGAAGGCATCGGCTGTGGCACAGTTGTTCGCGACTACTGTAGACGACAATATGTTGTGCTGTATAGGGTATCCCGTGCGTGGGTCTATAGTGTGAGCGTATTTCTTTCCGTCTTTATAGTAAAAGTTGCGGTAGTTACCCGATGTTGCCAAGCCTACATTTGAGATTTCGAGTACTGTCTGTAGTTCTTGGTTTACAGACAGTGAGTCTTCTATCGGCTTGTTTATACCTATGCGCCATGTTTCGTCTTTTGGGTTTACACCTTTTATCATCAGCTCGCCACCTATGTCTACCATGTAGTTCTTTATGCCTTTGCTTTCCAGCAATCGGGCTACGCAGTCCACTCCGAATCCTTTGGCGATGGCGCTGCAATCTAACATGGTGCGCTCGTCTTGCTTTACTATTTTTCCGTCTTTCAGGCTGACTTTATCGAATCCTACGAAAGTGCGAAGACTGTCTATTGTAGCCGAGTCAACGTTGGCAGCGTTTTTAAATCCGAATCCCCATGCGTTTACCAGCGGAGCTACAGTAATGTCGAATGCTCCGTAAGTTGCTTCCGATACATTTCTCGCCAGATTGTACACATATACAAACAGGCTGTCGGTGCTCATGTCTGTATTGTTGTTGATATGTGTGATGGTAGATTCCTTATTGAAAGGAGATAGTGAGAAGTCTACCTTCTTCAGCTCTTTTTCTATCTCTGATTTCAGATTGTCTTTACTTTGGTAGGTTATCTTATATATAGTACCGAACACCAAGCCCTCGTCTGTTTGGTAGGGGACTTGCTTCTTTAGTATAAGAACGGTTCCTACTATAAGCAGGACCAAGAACGGTAGTTGCCATTTTAGTTTATTGTTTGCCATAATCTTATGTTTATTGATTAAAGAAAAGATGTTCTATCAGTATTTTTGTTCCGATGCCAATCAAAACCAGTCCGCCAAAAAACTCCATGCGGAAATTGAAACGTTTCCCGAAGAAGATGCCGATGAGGCTGCCCGTCAGTGATATGACGAACGATGCAAAGCCGATAGCAAGCAGCGGTTCTGTTAAAGACACGAGGTTGTTATAACCAGTGAAGGCGAATGAAATGCCTACTGCCAAAGCGTCGATGCTTGTAGCAACTGCCAGGGTGAGTATTACTTTCAGTCGCGTAGGGTCGAAGCTACACTCTTCTATGTCTTTAAAATACTCGCGTATCATTCTTATGCCTAAGAAAGCCAACAAGCCGAAAGCTATCCAGTGGTCGTAGGCTTCTATCAGATGACTGAAATGATTGGCACCGCTCCATCCTATCAGTGGCATAAGTGCTTGGAAGAAGCCGAAGAAGAATGCCATCGTAAAGAATGTCCGCCACTCTATGCGGCGCAGTATGATTCCGCTTGCCACGGAAACCGTGAAGCAATCGATAGCTAAACTTACGGCTAATAGCCAAATCTCAAAAGTACTCATTGTTGATTGTCTGTATAATATGCGGTCAGAAGGGCAAGTCGTAAGTTAAGTTATACGTAAGGTTAAAGCTTGAACTACCGTTCTTTCCATATCCAGGCACGTACCATGGAGTGGAATTCTCGTTCTCGTCAACCTTCATGCGTATCTTATATCTTACCGCCCATCCCATACAGAACCGTTTGTATATCTTCACTTTGATGCCTACAATAGCCTCCAGCCATTTTGCCGTGCTCTTTTGTCCGGTGTATGCATAATTCGATGTAATATGTCCCCCATAGTTTGGGTCGCTCATGATAGGGCCGTCTACATCGTACGTAAAGGAACTCATGGCATATCGTCCTCCAACGTAGAGATGACCGGGCAGATAAGGCTTAAGGTAGAAAACATTATAATCCATGCCAACGCGGAAATAAGGAGCACTTGTTTTATAGTGCATCTGCGTATCGTCATTTGTTGCGTCGGTTTTTCCGTATCCTATCTCAACAACCGGCATGTATCGGTTCTTGAAATTAGCTTCCAGTTTCACTTCGCTACTTAGTATGTCGCTTCCGAGGGCATAGCCAGCGGCACCAGCCACTTCTACACCGATAGAAGTTCCTTGGTAGAATGGTGTAGTTTGGTATGCGGCTTTCAGTGTCTCCTTGTCTTTCTTCTGCGGAACAGTCTGACCCCATGCACCGGGACATAGCCATATGCTATTCGTCAGAATTAGCAACAGTGAAATATATCTTAATGTTTTCTTTTTCATTATTGTCAATATTCGGATTGATAATCTGTATCGAGTCGAGCCTGTGTCGGGTAGCGGTAGTTGACGTCAGTTCGTAGAACATCATCGTGCTACAGTCCAGATTGGTGAAGTAAGGCTTGTTACGATGGCTTATAAATAAGGTGTCTGTTCCTTGAAAACGTTGGTCAAGGCTTCTATACGATAATACTATGCGAGTTTGGTCGGCATAGCTCAATGGTATAGAAAATCCGTTGGCACCATACTCCTTATTAATAAAGGTGTCGCTCACCAGCGAGTCGTATACGATGCGGGGCTGCAAGGTCTTGTCGGGCAATGTATCGTAAACGGTGACATCGGCATAAGTCTGCCCAAACACGGTAATCGTATCAGAGGTCTTAAACGTGCGTCCGTACTGGTCGCTCAGTGTGAGGTGAAGGTATGTCATCGTGTTGGGCGGACAGTTTTCCACTTCGCACGCAGGAATGACAAACCCTGCCAGCGATATGATGCAGACTATATATAACAGTTTCTTCATGCTTACAGCTCTTTTTCTATTTGATAGTTGTTGCGTTCTGACGAATTACGGGCTATTAATTCACCCAAGAATCCCGCCAAGAAGAGTTGTGTACCCAGTATCATTGTAGTAAGTGCCAGGTAGAAATACGGACTGTCGGTTATCAGTCGGTATGAATTGCCTGCGTATAAGTCGTATAGCTTATTTGCACCGATAATGACTACCGCCAGGAATCCGATAAAGAACATGATGGATCCGAGGAATCCGAAGATATGCATCGGCTTCTTTCCGAAAGTGGAGAGGAACCATAAGGTAAGCAAGTCAAGATATCCGTTAACAAAGCGGTTTAAACCGAATTTTGTCTTTCCGTATTTACGAGCTTGATGGTGAACTACCTTCTCGCCGATTTTGTCGAATCCGGCATTCTTTGCAAGATAAGGTATGTAGCGATGCATTTCGCCGTACACTTCGATGTTCTTCACCACTTCACGACGGTAAGCTTTCAGTCCGCAGTTGAAGTCGTGCAGATTGTGAATACCCGATACGGCACGCGCGGTAGCGTTGAATAGCTTGGTAGGTATAGTCTTCGACAATGGGTCATATCGCTTTTGCTTCCATCCGGATACGAGGTCGAGTCCGTCTTCTGTTATCATGCGATACAATTCCGGGATTTCGTCGGGGCTATCTTGTAAGTCAGCGTCCATAGTGATAACCACATCGCCTTCGGCACGTTTGAATCCGCAGAAAAGAGCGGGCGATTTTCCGTAGTTACGACGGAATTTGACACCTTTTACCTCTTTGTTTTCTTTGCTCAACTTTTCTATTACATCCCAAGAGTGGTCGGTACTTCCGTCGTTTACAAAGATGACTTCATAGCTGAAGTTCTGAGCGTCCATTACTCGCTTAATCCATGCAAATAGTTCGGGAAGCGATTCTTCCTCATTATATAATGGTACAACAACTGATATATCCATAATTGTTTTTGTTTTTATGCTTAAGACTAAATGTTTATTTTCTTTCTCTTTACGATAAACGCTGTGATAGCCGACAGCAGAATACCATAAAACATGTTTTGGCTCATCAACTGAAAAGTGATTTGCAGTGGGGTTAGGGTAGAGATAAGGTCGAACGCCTGTGTAATCTGATCTAACGAAGCCCCCATTTCTGGTTGTGTCGTATTTTTCAGCTCACCCAATAATTGCTGATACATATTAATAAGGTATCCTTGGTCTATATACTTAAAGTAGATATAGTGAGCCACCGCTACCAAAAGCGTTGCCGCCATATACATGCTAAGAGTAAAACTGAAAGCCCTGAAAAAAGAAAAAGCATCTTGCGGATTCTCTTTTCTGTATTTGCGTGCAAATAAGTATACTAATATAGGACCGAATATCGTGCCCAGTAGAAACAGAAATTGCAAAAAAGGTATTTGGAAGCCTAAAGGAAGGAAGCAGAACTTTACTATCCAAAAGATACCTACCAAGGTTCCATATTGCAATGCTTGCTCTCGCGATGAAATCGGACGGTTTGCTGTCATGTTTGATGATGTTTGATTTCTTTTGTTTTAAAGCCACAAAAATACGCTTTTTGCATCTATTACTTATAAGAAAACCCTTAAAAATCACTTTTTATTGAATTTTGATGAGATTTTTTGCTTGATAATGTTGCAGATTCAAAAATTATGTCTACCTTTGCACCGCAATCAGGGAAAGACACCTTGTGAATCGCTTCTTGACTGCTACATAACATGGGTAAGTCCCATACGGCCAGCTCCCTTCGAATCCTCCAGGGCTTG